>Ga0256829_1001275_pt1 | contig 21203 bp, 19 predicted proteins | sample 131447metaG_FD_185979 | JGI IMG/M metagenome (GOLD analysis project Ga0256829, IMG submission 185979) | Hydrothermal vent microbial communities from Lau Basin, Pacific Ocean - 131-447 | ecosystem: Environmental > Aquatic > Marine > Hydrothermal vents | place: Pacific Ocean: Lau Basin | collected...
TTTAATTTATCAGGAACTATATTCCTCACCAATACCCGCATAAAATTCGATGTATATAAGTTTCCTATCATATTCTTTTTAGGCATAGAAAATGTATTATGCTGACGAGCCATATCTGGTCGATAAGTTTCATCAACACCTAAGAAGGTATATAAATCCGTAATAACATTATTGCCTTTCGCTCTCAAATCTTCCTGTAAATAAATTTTCACTTGCTCTTTACCAAAAATATTCAAATACCGCTTCACCTGTTCATAATATAAGCCAAGCTCAATATACTGCTGGTAAAACAAACGACTTTTTTCATTATTCACTTCACCTGAAACAATGCTTTCAAGTGACATATCCACCAACCCCAACCTCAAGTCCATCAGGTAATGTGAAAATGCTCTTTCTACTGGATCTCTTAATAGAATAATGATTTTAACATCTGGCAATACATCTTTAATCTTTTGAGGTGTATTGGGATAGAAGAGATAAGAAACACTTCCTTCCCCCACAGCCTTTTCATGCTTTACGCCATCAAAAAGCTGCTCATAGCTCTCCATATCTTTTGCTTTGAAATCAGCATAATAAAGCCCCTGAGCCTCAATTTCTTCACGCGAAAAGAAATTTACCTCTTTAGGCTCGGACATAAATACTTCAGGGTGCTCCGATAAATAATGATATAAAGAAGTTGTACCTGCTTTAGGAGCTCCTACAATGATAAAGTTAGGAAGCATATCAGTTATTTCCCTGCATTGAAGGCCGATACCCGATAACCTTGGCTGGTGTACCCACAGCAATAGCATTCTCAGGTATATCTTTTGAAACGACAGAATTAGCCCCTATCACCGCCCCATTGCCTATTACAACAGGCTTTGCTATAACAGTGTTCACACCAATAAATACATTATCACCTATGACAACCTCACCAGTATAAAAACGAAACGGTCTATCTGGCGTAGGTGTAAACTTTGTATCAAAGAAATGTGTTAAAACACGAACCCCGGCTGTAATACGCACGTTTTTCCCTATCGTAATTAATTCGGGGTGTATATCATCAAAAAAAACATCTTCGCCTAGAAATGTGCTTTTTGCATCAATAAATTTAACACCATGCGCACATTGAAGAAATACCCTGAACTTACCTGGAATAAAAGGTAATTTCCGTGCCAAGAATTGATAAATTTTTCGTAGTAGTCGCTTAATAGAACGTTCTGGTACTGCTGTTTCTGTTTCACTCATTACTTTCATTTCTCTTTCTACGAAATTCAATCCAATTATCTGACAGGTCAATTGACTTCACCACTTTTGCAGGTACTCCGACTGCAATACTTCCTGACGGTATATCTTTTACAACCATAGACCCCGCACCTATAATTACGTTATCGCCAATATTCAAACAAGCAGCCCCCCTTGCATTACTAATAATTTGAGCTCCCGCATTAATTTCCACATAATCTCCTATGGTCACATTCGGTCCTCCAATTGTAACCCTCTGCATAATGGAGCAATAAGCACCTATTTTAGCAGTAGGGTTAACAACCAACCCCCTAGGATGCCCTAGGAATAACCCTGGGCCAGCACTCACCCGTGGGCCAATCCAAACACCTGTAACCAAGTCATTAAACATTGTTAAAAGATACGATAGAGGTCTAGTAAGTTTGTTTTTATACATTAATTGACTAAGCCTAAAAATCATAACTGCTCTAAAGTCTGGATAGTATAAATATTTAAATAGGCCTTTTCTAGAGTGAACCAAGCAAAAAACTTTTATATCTTCTGTAACAACACTTCTCCAAGATTGCATCACCTACCTCACAGCCTTTCTGTATGATTTCCAACCTTTCATCGCAGCCTGCACCGCATCCCACCGCCCATTTAAAACAAACCGAGATAATTTAATCGTCATAAATAAAGGGAAAACAAGTAAGAAGTATAACTTATTTACACCTTTTGCATGTTTATGCATTGTTATTAATCTGTTACGCATAATATGGTAAACATAAAATGCTAAGTTAGGATTTTTAGGGTCCCAAGCACCTAAAAACTGTACACCTTCACCTTTTCTTAAACTCCCTTGACCAACGTGGTGTACTATCGTCTTGGGTTCATACCAAATATTCCACCCAGATTTACTCACCCGAAGAGATAATTCTAGATCTTCATCATACATAAAGAACTTAGGATCAAAGCCCCCTAATTGTTCAAGGACTCTCCGTCTAAAAAACATCGCGCACCCTGATGCAAAAGAAACATAACGCGCCTGCATTGCAAGTGGCGCATTCGCAGACCCCATCACACCAGGAACCCTTCCCCCTCCACGCTTCCAGTCCACTTCGCCGCCGCCATACCACAACACATCAGGATTCTCTGCGAACACAATACGTGGTGCAACTATCCCTGCTTCAGGATGTTGCTCCATAGCTTGTATAAGGTGGGTAACTGTATCAGGTTTCACTGTCGCATCATTATTGAGGATAAATATGTATTCACAGTCAGTATTGGATAATACCCAATCAATGCCAAGGTTGTTGCCTTTACCAAAACCCAAGTTCTCAGGTGCATTGATTAAATGCACCTCAGGGTAGTCTTGCAATACCTTTTCCAATTCAGGGTCGTTCGGTGAGTTGTCCACCAGCACCACTTGCACAGGCTCATCAGATGCCCGTAAAGACTCTAAGCACAGGGCAGTATCCTCAGCGCCAAAATAATTCACTAAGACCACACTTACTTTTTTACTACACACTCGGCATCACCCCTCGCACTCTCTTCGCTTCAATTTTCATACAATATAATATAGCGATAAAAAACAAACTAATTTCCGCAAAATGCACAAATCGACCTGTTACCACAGAGTGCAATATGAAATATAATAAAAACCCCTTCACCCCATCTAAAAGCGGTGAATAAGGTAGCTTATTAGCAATGCTAATTGCATAATAAAATTGCCCTAAAAAAAATAGAAGCCCTAAAAAACCATAGATGTATAACACACCAATAACACCAATATCAGATGGAAAAAAATATCCAAATTGCCCTTCATAGCCATCATGCCACTTATTACTTAATTTACCATTTCCAAATGCCCAATGCTTTTGAATATAAGGAAGTGCAATAGCCGACTCTAATATCCTAGCATTTGCCGAAGCATCGTTACTTTTTTCGCCCGTAGCAACAACTGTAAATGCATCTACAAATTTCGTAGCAACACTTAAGACACCACTGGGATTAACTACTATAGCCAAGCCAACTGCCAACACAATTCCCAAAAGAAACTTAGGCATAAGCACAAATAATTTACGCCATGATGCCCACCGCCAGATAAAATAAAAACATGATAAGAAAACAGAAAGCAACAAAGATCTTCCCCCATCCAGAAAAACCAAATATGCTAAAAAAAGCATTCCATACATATAAAACTTTCTTGATTTGTAGCGAAAACCCTGAAATATATAATAATAAAATCCAAAGATGATAAACAAAGTGTTAAACTTAAAGGATGCTTCGCTACTACCTCCACCGCCAACAAAACCGCCTTTATAATCCATGAAATGAGTTGGATCCAGCAGCATATTAATCAGTACAAATAAAATTAAAGTACACCATGCCAACCAACATAACGCTCTTTCAATATCTTTCACGTTTATTTTTCGGTGTTTCACCATATACATAATGAACAATGCACCCACCATTAAAAATACATTCCTATTCGCCAATGCGCCAAATGCAAAAGGCTGCCCAAACTCGAAATGGGCTGCTAGCCCTGTCCATAGAGGAAGCATAACAAGTGCTAACAGCACATAAAGCTCAAAGCTTAGAAATGACCAGCCATCTTTTGCCTTATCAAACAAGTAGGTTGTACTTAAAAATAAACCCAACAGAACTATCCATAACTCATTAAAAATAGACATTCCTGGGAAATATTGGAGCACCCTAAACAAAATAAGTATGCCAACAGCCATAAAAAAGCTTCGTATTATGCCCCCATCAAACACAAGAAATCTACGCCTTACTTTTATTGACGCTGGGCTACCAACAGCCATAAAAAACCCTTACGTCATCTCCTACTATACCCATCAGTATAGCCTCATCTTCAGGTAGAATTTTATCACGCCAATCATCTACCAGTGCCTTACTATCTCGCTTAAAATCATGCGTTTTCCCACCTTCTGCCTCTGCTTTATCACCTTGCGAATGGATAGCCACAAACGATTCAAGCTCTAGCGTAACGGGAACTCCAAGATGAACACATATCTGCTTAACTGTTTCCATAGGAAACAAACATAAATCTTCATGCTTAATGATTTTAAGCTCGTCATCTTCTTTTTCTAACTCTTGATTTATGCGAACCATTACTTTCCACAATATGCCTATACTGGCAGCAGCATGTTTTTCTGCCATTTTCCACTGCTCATCAGTGACATCCATAGCAAACCTTGAAACCAGTTTACTTTGCTTGCGCAAATTTTGAATATCAAACCACCACCCTTGTTTTGCAGTGCTGTAATGAATAGCCGCAGGATGGCGAACCATACACACCACTTTCAACTGATGTTGCTTCACTAAATATGGTGTCGCCAGAGACATAAACGGATCTTTTAAACACACCTGACTGGGCATAAAGTGAAGCAAAGATTTCAACCTAAGCATATCCCAGCGCACACCACTCCTACCACCTAAAATCTGATACATCTTTCTACGCAAGCCTTGGGCTTTGATATAGGTAACATCTTTGTTCCATGCTCGCCTGAAATTTACCGCATCATCCAGTAAAGAGGCATATTCATTGTCTGCATCATCAACATACGGATAAGCAATGGGAACATCCCGCATACCAAACCGCTCATTAAGTGGCTCATGCACCACAACAACACCCGCTTGCTGCAGCAGCTTCCCTACATACGTTGTACCACTCCGATGTAACCCACAGACAATATGAACCGCCATTTATTGAAATGCCTTGTGAAAGTTTAATGTATACTTCAAATCTTTTGTTCGCTCACCAATCACTTTCGCGGGAACACCTCCCACAATCGCATAATCAGGCACATCTTTTGTGACCACTGCACCTGCGGCAACGACCGCACCCTCACCGATTGTCACCCCTGGTAAAATGACAACACGACAACTTACCCATGCATAATCTTTGATTACCACGGGGGCACCTTCTGCACCATAATGGGGATCTTGAGGGTCATGCTGCATAGTCCAAATCCAAACACCCATAGAAAGTGAAACATTATTACCGATGGTAATACCATTTCTTGCATCAAGCATCGCATCATTACCGATAATCGTATTACTACCTACATTCAACCCTGATGGCCTATAAAAACGAGTTCTCCAATGAAAACTAGTCTGTTTACCAATAGCTACACCGCTTAATCTATAATATAGTTTCCTAAACTGGTGAATAGGCACATACCCAACACACGTAAGGAGAAATATATTAAAATCTAAAAATAAATGCTTTAACCTTCTCAGAACTTGTTTAAGCATGTTTTTTATCCCGTCTATCCCCAATCACCCTAGCAGGGTTGCCAACAACTATCTTGTAATCTTCAATAGACTTTGTTACTACGCTCCCTGCTCCAACAATCACACCTTTACCAATAATTACTCCAGGAAGAATCGTCACATGCCCACCAATCCACGAAAATTCACCTATTTTAATCTCACTCCCAAACAAGCCTTGTTCCATTACTGAGCGATTTATCTCTTTAAAACCATGGTTGTTATCCATAATCATCGTATAGGGGCCAATGGTCACTCCTCTACATAGAGAAACTTTATAAGCTGCAGAAATAATCACCCCTTTTGAAACAACAACAGAGTCACCAATGGATATACAGCCCTTACCTATATCGCTTTCTTGAGCCGCCAGCCAAACATCTTTGTGAAACAAGCAGTTATTACCAACCTCAATGCTCAAAGGGTTCAAGACCGTTACATTAGAAAAAAAGTATGACTTCCCACATGACTTAAGCTTCAAAGAAAGAAACAAAGTGAAAAGTTTATTCTTAATTCTTACAAAATAATTCATTTTTTCTCCTTAAGACCAATAAGGCTTATAACCCATCCGCTTAATCTTCATCGAATCCTCATGAAACAACTCTATCAACTTACTCAATAGCGCTTCATCTATATCCGAACGTGAAACTGCAATCGAATTCATTGCAATCTGCGCTTCAATTTTCTTCATCCTTATAACCCCAGCCCAACGCCTTGGCAGCAACCTAACTAACACCTTTGAAAACACAGGGTATTTATTTAAAAAATAAGCAAAGCCATTGCCCCCCTCACCCCTTGATAAGGACTTTTTGTTCACAAAGCCTTTGGCAACCAAAGGTAAGCCTATGTGCTTATAAATCTTTTCCAAAGCAACAGACTGCTGCTGTACTAAATTATCGAATCCAATAATTAGTAACTTCTTTAATAATAAAGGGTCATTCCTCTCATATGTAGTAAGTATTCGGCCATATTCTGACCAAAGGATATAAGAATTCACCCTACTAATACCTTTGGGCTTAGGGTTACCGTACTTCAAACACTGACTAATCGCTTCATTTAAAGGTCTCTTCTCTAAACCCATCGCCACACACATTGAATAATGAGAAAGCAGCCTTTCAATAGGATCCCTTAATACTGCAATTAATTTAGTATCGGGCGAGTATTTAGTAATATTTGAGGCTGCAACGTCAAACCATGCCATATACTGGGGAGATACTTTACCAATACACTTTCCTTGAACATCTGAAGGGTAATAGTCTTTCACAAACGCATTGAATCCCTTAGCTAACCTATCCGCTTCAGTAAAAAAAGGAGCCTCTTTGCCCACAGGCAACGCAATCCTTGAGTCCATTTTTAATAGGTCATGTATTGTAGTTGTGCCCGACTTCATCGCACCAATCACCAAGAAATCAAAGTTTTTCATGCTTTACCTACTGTACACGGCATAAAACCGAACTTTTTATATACTCTCCACACCATGAGTATATTTTGCATGGATACCCCGATAGCCACAGCAGCAGCAGCACCAATACTACCCCAGACAGGAATGAAGAAAAATAGCATTACAACAGTTGATAACGCTGCAATGAAAGTAATATTGCGCACATCCCTTTCATTTCCCGACATCATCAAAATATTCCCAACTGCCCCCGCTGCTGCATTTACAACAACGCCAACGAGAAGAATGATTAAAACTGTTTGCCCTTTAATAAATGCAGCCCCAAAAAAACCAAGAATCCATTCTGAATACATTGCGACTAAAGCTGCAATTGGAACAGAAAGCATTATAAGAATACGAGAGCTTTTTCTAGCTAACTTCTTCAATTCACTCATCTCATCATTTTTATACATTTCAGAAAATTTAGGTGTCAAAATACTAATCATTGCCATCAACGGAAAAAGCAGTAGTGCAGAGACACGATTGGCAATATTAAACACACCGACGTCTTCAGCTGTACCCCATACACCTAAAAAAATCGTTGCTGCTTGCTGCATCACCAAACCTGTCATCATAACAGCAAACAACGGCCAACTGGATTGTAACAGCTTCTCCGTAGAAACACTCGAAACATGTTGATCTTTCTCTATTCCTACCCAAACCCGCTTCCAAAGAAGCCATGCCACGATTGCCGTGATAATAACAGCAGCAGCATACGATATAACCGCCCCATTCGCTTCCCATAGGCTTATACTTGGGTAAAGAAGAAGCAAACAAACGAGTGAAATCAGTACTGTTTTAATCCATTGTGATGATGGTATTTTTTTTAATCCTCTCAAGCATTCAGCATGAATCATCAGCAATGAAAAAGGGAGCACGGCAGCGGCTCCAATCTGCAAAGGCACTTCCATAAATGGCTTGCCAAAAACATCATTAGCCAGCCAACTGGCGAAAACAAACAAAAGAGCTGAAAGCAGAGCTGAGGCAAGCCCTATTATTTTAATGGCTACCCTATAAACAAAGTACACATCTGCCCATTCCTTCTGTGAGGCATGCGCAGCAATAAAACGAACCACCGTATTATCAAAACCCAAACGACCAACCGTTGAAGCAATCATCACCACAGAAACAGTTAAAAAGTAAATGCCCGAACCTTCTGCTCCCAAAAGCCTCGCAATCATGACACTGACAACAAAACCTAAAACAGTACCCAATACTCTAATAATCAAAGCCGACGAAGCCCCTTTGAGAACCTCTTGCATATGCTTATCTGTTTTTCTAAACCCTGTTCTAATCACCTTGGATTCAAATACCACTTTACAGTCTTTCTAATCCCCGTTTCAAAAGTTTCGTCAGGCTGCCAATCAAGCTCATCATTCATTTTACTTGCATCAATGGCATAACGCCAGTCATGGCCTGCCCTATCTTGAACAAAGGTAATAAGATCTGCGTAAGATGTGAGATGTGAAGTGTCAGATGCACCTTGCATTTCGCGTCTAACATCTAACGGCCTTAACTCATCTAAAATTGAGCAGATACACTTGCAAATATCAAGGTTGTTCCACTCATTAATCCCACCAATATTATATACTTCACCCAGTTCACCACGGCGAACCACGGCATCAATGCCCGAACAATGATCTCGCACATACAACCAGTCACGAATATTGCTTCCATCGCCATACACAGGAATAGATTCCTGTGCCAAACATTTACGAATCACGGTAGGAATAAACTTCTCCCCATGCTGATAAGGACCGTAATTATTGGAGCAATTGGTGGTGGTCACTGGCATATTGTAAGTGTGAAAGTATGCCCGAACCAAATGATCTGAGCCTGCTTTAGAGGCTGAATAAGGTGAGTTGGGGGCATAAGGTGTTGTTTCACTAAATGCAGGGTCATCTTTGGTTAGTGTGCCATATACCTCATCTGTAGAAATATGATGGAAGCGGAAGGAAGCTCGTAGAGCTTCGTCAGATGTGAGGTGTGAAATGTGAGATGGTGTGGCTCCATCTTTCGTCTTACATCCTACACCTATCGTTTTACGTCTCCCACCTAACTCCTCAAGCCAATACTGACGAGCAGAATCCAAAAGTGTAAAAGTTCCCATTACATTGGTCTTTACAAATATCTCAGGACCTGAAATGGAGTTATCCACATGGCTTTCTGCTGCAAAATGCACAACCGTATCAATCTCATACTCACACATCAATTTATCAACCAATTCACGGTCGCAAATATCACCTTGTATAAAGGTATGTCTTGATTCGTTTGGTAAATCTTTCAAATTATCCAAAGAACCTGCATAAGTCAGCGCATCAAGGTTAACAATCTTCACATCCTTATATGTCTCTAACATATAACGCACATAGTTGCAGCCGATAAACCCTGCGCCACCAGTCACTAATATATTCTGCGGAGCATACTCCTTGTGAGGTGTTAGACGTGAAGCGTCAGATGTTAAATTTTCTGTATTAGACATTATCTTTTACCTTCTTCTGTATAGAGCTTATCAAACCACTAAGTTTAGCAAAAAGCTCATTCATTAAATTCATGACAGGTTTATGATTTTCAATAAACCCTAAATCCTGTGCAATCATCACTTGTGTTTCCAATTCACTTAACGGCCCTCGTGCAATAAATATAAATCTCAAAAACTCTTTGTTTCCAGACCTTGCAGCTCCCTCAGCTATATTCGAGGGAATACTTACTGCCGCCCGCCGCATTTGGCTACACAAACCAAACTTCTCACTATCAGCAAACTTTTGAGTCAATGCATAGACATCTTTAACTAAAGTCATACCCAACTGCCAAACCTGCAAGTCCTGATGTGCTCGTTTCATTGCACATCTTCCATCTTACTTTTCTCGCTTAACATTTTTATGACTTCTGCTAAAGATACATTCCAAGGCTGAAGCTCGATATTAAAAGTTGTTTCTAATTTGCTGCAATCCAATTCTGAATTTTGCGGGCGTTTGGCTGGTGTTGGAAAGTCTGCCGTAGTAATAGCGTTCACTTGCTTAACACGCAAAGGCAAACCTTGTTGCTTCGCCTCATCAAAAATACTTTGTGCAAAATCAAACCAAGTCACCGCATTCGCCTGAGCCAGATGATAAATGCCCCATGCATTTTTATGGCTTGCTAAAACTTCATAAATTACCCGCGCAATTTCTCTTGCCGATGTTGGTTTGCCTCGTTGGTCTGCCACAATACCCAGCTCTTCTCGCTCAGCGCCCAGTCTAAGCATGGTTTTGACAAAGTTATTACCATGAGCAGAAAATACCCAGCTGGTACGAAAAATATAATATTTCTCGCATAAGCTCCGCACCAAAACTTCACCTTCAAGCTTGGTTTCACCATAAACGCCAAGCGGTGCAACAGTCTCTGATTCAATATAAGCGCCTTCTTTACTACCATCAAACACATAATCTGTAGAAATATGAATCAAAGGAATATCAAGCACTTTGCAAGCTTGTGCCAAATAACCTACCGCCGTTGCATTTACGGCCTTAGCAGCGTCTTTATCATCTTCAGCTTTATCCACAGCCGTATAAGCTGCGGCATTAATCAAGACATCAGGCTGTTCTTTTTGCACACAAGCTTGCACCGCTTGTTGGTCAGTAATGTCCAAAGTATCATAATCAAATCCAATGGTTTCATGCCCATAGGCTTTTGCCAAAGCCATAAGCTCAGTACCCACCTGCCCGTAACAACCTGTAACCAAAACTTTCATATCAATACTTGGTCAACAAATGCTGTGGAATATCCGCAAGGCACGCATACGCTTTATCTTTTTCAGATAATAGCGGTGACTCAATCGGCCAATCAATGCCAACCCCAGGGTCGCTCCACAATAGTCCACCCTCATCATCAGGGCGATAATAATCTGTACACTTGTAAATAAAGTCTGCGGTATCTGACAACACACAAAAACCATGGGCAAACTTGGGTGGAATCCAAAGCTGATGATGATTCTCTTCACTCAATACACAGCCATACCACTGTCCAAAAGTTGGTGAGCCCACACGAATATCTACTGCAACATCAAATACCGAGCCTGTTGCCACTTGCACCAACTTGCCTTGTGGATGATTCAATTGAAAGTGCATACCTCGCAACACACCTTTGCTTGAGCGCGAATGATTATCTTGCACAAATTCGACATCAGGAAACCCAGCCTGCATATATCGCTCTTTATTGTACGTCTCTAAAAAGAAACCTCTAGCATCACCAAATACTTTAGGCTCAATATGCAAAACACCTTCAAGGTTAGTTTTATTTACATTCATCGCTTTGTATCTAGCAGCTTCATCAAATATTGACCATAACCATTTTTCTTCAGTGGTGTAGCTAACGCCAATAACTGTTCATCCGAAATATAACCTTTCTGCCAAGCAATCTCTTCAAGGCAAGCGATTTTTAAGCCCTGACGCTTTTCTAGGACTTCCACAAATTGTGCCGCTTCAAGTAAGGAGTCATGTGTGCCCGTATCCAGCCAAGCCGTACCTCGACCCATGCGTTGCACATGCAAATCATTCATTTCTAAATAAACTTTATTTACATCTGTGATTTCTAGCTCACCTCGTGCAGATGGTTTTAAATCAGCGGCAATATCTACCACTCGCTCATCGTAAAAATACAAACCCGTCACCGCATAGTTCGATTTAGGTTTCTCAGGCTTTTCTTCAATGGACAATGCTCTACCTTGAGCATCAAAATCAACCACGCCATAACGTTCAGGATCTTTCACATGATAAGCAAACACTGAAGCTCCTGAATCACGATTAGCAGCGTCCATTAACTGCTGACCCATGCCATCGCCATAAAAAATATTATCACCTAAAATAAGTGCTGAAGGCTTACCATTTACAAATTCTTTACCTATATGATAAGCCTGCGCTAAACCATCAGGACTAGGCTGCTCAGCATAAGAAATCGACATACCCCACTGCGAACCATCTTTAAGCACATGCTTAAACATCGGCAAATCATGTGGTGTGGAAATCAACAAGACTTCGCGAATACCCGCCAACATCAATGTAGAAAGCGGGTAATAAATCATGGGTTTATCATAAATCGGCATCAACTGCTTGCTCACAGCCAATGTCAGAGGATGCAGGCGAGTGCCACTACCACCTGCTAGTATAATTCCTTTCATCTAACCTCTCCCATAAACATCATCAAAACGCTGTATATCATCTTCTTCGAGGTAGTCTCCAACTTGCACTTCAATCATTTGCAAAGGCATCTTACCTTTATTTTCTAAGCGATGTTTCACGCCAATGGAAATATATGTACTTTCATTTTTAGAAACTGTTATCACTTCATCATCACGTGTCACTGTTGCCGTACCCGACACCACCACCCAATGCTCTGAGCGATGCTGATGACTTTGTAGCGACAATGACGCACCAGCCTTCACTTCAATACGCTTGAGCTTGTACCCCTCAGCCTTGTTATCCAACACTGTATAGCTGCCCCATGGGCGCTGTACAGTCACATGCTCATGATGCTCAATACTATTGCTATCCTTTAAAACCTTAACAATTTCACGTACACGTTGGCTTTCACCCTTGTTACACAAAAGAATGGCATCCGCTGTTTCCACAGCCATTACATCTTGCAAGCCCACTGCTGCAATCAAACGTGACTCGCTGCGCAGCAAGGTGTTTTTACAATCTACTGCAATCACATGCCCACTTACAGCATTGTTATCGGCATCTTTCTCCGATATATCATGCACCGCATCCCAACTACCCACATCTGACCAGCCCATAGATACAGGCACCATCACCACATTATCCGAGGGCTCTAGTACGGCATAATCAATCGAAATCGAAGGCATATCTTGAAACTGATGCCTCACCACTTCTTGCCAAGGCTCACCATTTTCCCAAGCTAATTTCATCGCCTGAACAACTTGGCTTATCTCTGGTTGGTACTTCTCAATTTCTGCCAAAATCAACGAAGCTTTCCACACAAACATACCCGAATTCCAGAAATAACCACCTTGCTCAAGAAATGACCGGGCTGTGTTTAAATCTGGTTTTTCTGTAAATCGTTTGACTGGCATTGCTTCTACCAAATCCGATATATCGGCTTGCATGTCAGCCTGAATATAACCAAATCCCGTATCAGCATGTTCAGGCACAATGCCAAAGGTAACAATCTTACCTTGCTCTGCGGCAGCAATTGCTTTTTCTAACCCTTGATGAAAGGCAGGAATATCTTGAATGATATGATCAGCAGGCAGCACAAGCATCACAGGATCATCCCCATCTTTTTGCAACAATGCGGCTGCAAGCGCAATGGCAGGTGCAGTATCCCTTGCACATGGCTCAAGCATAGTATGCAAATGATCAAGCTCCGAAAATGCTTCACCTGAAGCGTGCGCTTCATTGGTAACCACCCAAACATCATCTTGCTCTATCATCGGTGATAAACGTGAAATCGTAGCGGCAAGCAACGATGATTCGCCTGATAACTTTAAGAATTGTTTTGGAAGTTGTTGTCTAGACATAGGCCACAAACGTGTACCCGAACCACCTGCAAGCACTACAGCCTTGATTTTATTCACTGCTTTGTTCCTCTTCCTTACGCTTTTTTAAACCTTCTTGAATAAAAACAAATACAATCGCTAAGAATCCAACAACAAATACTGTTAAAAGCACAATAATACTGCGCTTGGGTTTGATTTTTTTATCGGGAACTACCGCAGGGTCAATCACCCGAAAAACATAATCTTTTTGTGTATTGGCAAGCATGGCTTGTTTTTGTTCTGTTGAAATTAACTCAAATAAAGCCTGACGATTTTCAGCAATCTGAGTTTCAGCCAATACATCATTCAAATACTTCAATTTTTCTTCGCTTTGCAAAATAGCTTTCTCGCGTAAATAAGCATTTATTCTTGTGACTAGTTTTGCCACCCAGACCTTTGCCAGCTCAGGGTCTTCCCAATCAATGGACAGTCTTACCAAACCTGAATCTTTATCTACATTCACTGCCAATACACCACCTTCTACCAAAAGCCGCCATGCATCCCATAGCGAAGGCTGGTCTTCTTGCTCTTCTGCTAACCACTGCTTGTTTTCTGCATCCCAATCATCGGCAAAAAGAATCGGCATAAGCTTTTCATCTTTAACAAAACTCCAAATAAACTCACGCGACTTTAATACAGCTATATTTTCTTCTATAGAGCTGCTTCCCCCTAATGACACGCCTGCAAGCGAAGCAATACCACCCAAGCCGCCCAGCATAGAAGATAAACCACCCTTACTTTCTTCACCCCCCATAGGTGCTAACAATGTTTCAGCGCGATAAATATTGGGCATGGTTAACGAAATGCCTGCTGCCAATATCCCTGCAAGCAAAGCCGAAACAACAATAAACAAACGTTTCTTCCAAATGACCTGCCAGTATTCCAGCAAGTCAATTTCATCTTCTTCGTATGGCATGCCATACATGGCTTGCATCATACGCGGGTCAAGCTGGGGCTGTTCATGATTCAATTGTTTATCCTTAGCACTCATTAAAACACACCAATGGTTTTCATCGATGCCAAACCAACACCCACCTGCATCAAGACACGCGACCAATCTAAAGTGCTATCCAATAAACTAAACTGTTCAAGCTTCTCAGGAACAATAATTGCATCACCAGGATGGATATATGTGCTACCCCAAGAGCGAGATCTTTCTACAAAACCATTAGCTCGCACCACATACACCCTATCTTCATCAGCAAAACGGGTCATACCACCAGCAGCATCCACATAATCTTCCAAGTCATACTTCTTACGGTATAATAATGCTGTGGTATTATATACCTGCCCTACAACCATCACTTGATCAGGTTTTTTCGGTACATAAAGCTTATCACCATCACGCAGCGTCAAATTGAAATCACTTTTCTTCAGCTTACGAATATCTTCAAGCTTAATCACCAAACGTCCTTGAGCCTTGGTCGATTTCATTTGTTCTAATACACGTTTTGCAGCTAACAATGCAGCTTGTTTATGTTTCATCAATTGTGCGTCACTCAATGAAGCAATGGCTTTTTCTTCAGCTGCAATCTCAGCTTCCACACGTGATGACATCTCATCAATTTGTTTTTGCTGTTCAACGCGAATTGTTTCGCGTGTAAACACCGCAGCTTTCAAATACGCTTTATCTGAAAAACCTCCGCTTCGTTCAATCAAATCAGAAAGTTTTTCCCCATCCTCTATGGGATAAGAACCAGGATATAAAAACTCCCCTACCAATGTCACATGCTCAGATGCCCGCCAATTACTAACCTGTCTCAGCGTCACCACATCATGCGCCTGCAATGTAATATTCGCCGATACATCACCTGCCAATGCTTTGGCCAAATCTACATCAAAATGTTTAGACTCACGTGCTTTGCCATCTATAATATCAAACCTTGTGATTTCCACCTTACCCAGCATAGCTTTCTCAGTCACACCACCTGCAGCCATGACCAAGTTTGTTAATGTCATCGCTTTGCCTAACGGGTATGCACCAGGCTTCATAAATTCACCAGATGCCTCAACCATTTCCAAAGGATTTAATAAACTTTGATCAAACACATAGACTGTATCCCCTCCGACCAAACGAGGCCAAGCTTTTGATTTACCCTTAAAAAGAGCACGTAAATCTACACCAATGACTGAAACAACACCGTCATCTTTACTCTTCCTCTGAATCAACACCTTCTCCAAATAGGCACTATCCAACAAGCGGTCTCGCGAAGGAAGAATATCTTTTAACGTCATCCCTTTCACAAAACCATACTTCCCTGGTCTTTTGACCTGCCCCATCAACGCAATTTGACGCTCAGCAACAGCTGGTGCCTTATGAACAATAAGAATATCCCCAGACTCTATATCTATACGAGCATGGTTATGACCAATATCAATAAGTACGCTATCACCTTGATGATCAATCCTATCAATTTGCTTAAACTGGGGATCGGCATGTGCTGTAAGCCCACCAGCCATCTTCAGCACTTGGTCAATACTATTTTCTCGCTTTATTTCATATATTGCTGGTCGATTTACTTCTCCATAGACAGCCACTGTTTTACCCAAAGGCGCAATAAAAACAACATCACCAGGAAGTAAGGTAACATCTTTTTTACTATCCCCTTTAAGTAAAAAGTCGTATAAGTCCAGCCTAGAAACAACTTTACCTTGACGTTTTAAAAGCACATTCCGCATGCTCCCTTGCTTACTAATACCTCCAGAAACAAAAAGTGCATTGGAAATCGTTGATAAACTACTCACCAAGTATGAACCAGGATGATTCGCATCACCTAAAACAAACACTCGCATTGAACGAAGTTTACCCATAGACACAGATAACGTAACACCAAGAATTTTCCTGTGTACTTCTTCAGCAATCAAAGCTTTAACTTCAGAAAACTTCAAACCCGCCAACCGCAATTCACCTACATCGGGCAAAGCAATCACACCAGCTCTGTCTACAACTAACTGCAAGCTATCCTGCCTTTTACCAAAATACCTAATTTTCAACTCATCACCAGGGCCAACAATATATTCTGCTGGCACGGGTACTTCAGTTACAGGAGCAAAGGTTGTGGGTGAGCCCGCAAATAAATCATAACCATATTGGTAAATAGGAGCTCGTTGAACTTTACTTTCTTTAGATGTAAGCCAAGAGTTCCATAAAGAACTTATATCTTGAGGCTGGTTGTCTTGAGGCTGGTTGTCTTGAGGCTGGTTGTCTTGAGGCTGGTTGTCTTGAGGCTGGTTGTCTTGAGGCTGGTTGTCTTGAGGCTGGTTGTCTTGAGGCTGGTTGTCTTGAGTTATACCTAACCTTTCCCAGACTGCTAGCTCAACACCACTAGGTGACGATATATCTTCAGTCGTGCGATTGGGTGTAACAACTTTGGAATCAGCGACTACAGGGGGTATCTGCGCAGCTCTGCTTCCTCCAATATTTGCACCATATTGTTTAGCCAATGATGCTTTATCTTGTGGCGACAGCTGCTCCACCATGCGCAACTGATCTGCTGATAAACTCGCTGCGTGCGAACTTACCACCCACCCCAAGCTCACAGTGATGAAAAAAAACAAACGAATTATTTTATGCATTGAAAAAACCTTAACCATTAATGAACAACTATATGCCAGTACTCTATAGGCTTGTATTTCTTCGTCAATCAAGCAAGAAAAACCTTAGCAAGGTTAAAATCGGATAAGATTTATAATCAATAAAAACTTAATCTTTTTTGATGATTTCCACATCAATCACTTCAACATTCGGATAACGCTGATGTTGTTTGCTCGAAACATCCATACCGTGTGGGAAAGGTTTATATGTTTTGCGTATCAACCAACGCCGAATGGCTGGCACCAAAAGTAAGAAACCCAATGTATCGCTGATAAAACCAGGAATAAAAAGCATCACACCAGCAATCACTAACATCACACCATGCATGCCTTGCTCAGCAAGCTCATGCTGACGCATACTTTGCCGTGCTTTTAGTAAAGTTTGAATACCCTGTATACGAATCAATAACCCGCCAAGAACAGCAGTTAACACACAAAGGGCAATCGTGGTCAAGCCACCAATACCACTGCCTACTTCAATGAGCACATAAAGCTCTAAAAGTGGCAATAGTACAAATAAGAAGAAGAATATACGTATCATAAGCTATGTATATGGCTGCCGTCAGCATAATGCAAGGCTTATGCCTATCTAAAAGTGGCATCACTATTGCTTTTTCACTGGCAACCCCGTCATTTTAACTACGTAAAGGAACCACAGTTATGAAAAGCAAAACTTTAGATAAAAACCTTTTATATTATCATATTGAATGGATTTTAATGCATCCAAGGTTTGGCTTCTTGATGATAGGTTTGGTTGCTTTATCTTTTACGCATGAACCTTGGTTGGCAGCTATTTTATTTACTATTTTTGTTGTGGAAATTGCTGCGCGCATTGCCATTATGCTACATAAAACACGAACCAATCCTTATCGTACATCATTAAATCGGAAAATTGATGGTTTATTTCTTATTCTTGATATTATTGGTGTGGCTTCCTTATTGATTACAATCTTTGATATTCCATTCCAAGCCGAAGATGCTGCCTTGGTACGCATATTACGCGCTGTATATTTACTGAGAACCTTGCGTGTATTCCGTTATTTCGACTTAGAAAGTGCCATGTATTCACCGACCTATGGTATGTTCACATCACTTATCATTATGGTCTCTTTCTTTGCCACCCATACCCTCATGTGGGTGATTATTATCTTCTTCGCAGTCGAATTATCATTACGCTACCTTATCATGAGAAACATGAGCTTTGAAACACGCAAAGAAAAAACATTGGAATGGTTTTTTTGGTGGTTAGACGTGATTGCAACCATTGTGATGATACCAGCCTTTGCCATTATCCCCTACGGTGGAGCTTTAAGAATGATGCGGCTTGTCCGCCTTTTACGCCCATGGTTAGTGATTATTCGCAACTTAAAAGATGTGATGCGCGAAGGGCAATTTATGCAAGAAATCAACCTGATTGTCTTAGTGCTTGCCGTTATTTCTATTGCTGGTGGTATTTTTGGTAAGTTCTTGCTCCCCGGCTTTGACTTTACCCAAGATGGAAGCGTAACCCCTCAAGATGATAGCATGATTGCTCGTATTTGGTTCGCTTTTCGCCTGTTTACCGACCCAGGAAACTCAGTGGCTTACCCTGACAATGCATCCATTGCTATCTTCTCTATCGTAGCCGTTGTTATTGGTGTATTTATCTTCGCTTTCTTTATTGGTATTGGTGCCAGCATCGTTTCGGACTTGATGACAAAACTACGCAATGAACGTCTCGCCGTCACCCGACATATGGTGATGATTGGCTGGAGCGATGTTGCGCCCTATATTATTACACATTTAAGGTTGGTATCTGAACGCTCTTTCTCTAAACTAAAACTGGTTTTATTGCAAGAAGAAGATGAAATAAGCAACACCCTACTTGAAGAGAAGTGGGTGACTTATCGTACAGGAAATAGCAAACATCTTGAAGACCTGAAACGCGTCAATCTATCTGCGGCTCGCCAAGCTTTGGTCTTAATACCTGATGATAAAAGCACCGCTGAAACCTTATCCGAAAGTTTCTTTTCTTTATTGGCTATTCGTAAGATGCACCCTGATATTTATTTAAGCATTGCTATACCAAGCATGAGTGAATCTAGGGTACCTGAACATGAACATATGTTACAAGTCGGCTGGGATAATCAAGGGCAATACAACAAACCAACTGTCATTTTATCTGCCGCAGACTTTCGTGCCAATGCTTTTAAAAACATCCTACAATACAGTGATTTTGACCAAGTTGTTAGCCGGTTAATGATTCCTGAAAGAACGGAAGAATCGGCTATGCAAGTTTGCGAATGGTCTGCCGAAATTCGGCATCAACATGGGCAAACATTGCTTTTCACCCCCGATGGTCAACACAGCTCCAATATCATTCAAGCAGCCAAAGACTTACTAAAACGTGGGGTTATTTTATTGGCAATCATTGATGATGACTGGCAAATCCAACCTCTTTATCAACTACCAACTGCTGAAAAGACTACGATTAAAGCTGTTGTTGGTATTGCCATCAATGAAAATGCTTTGCATGGTGAGTTGCATTATGTTTTACATTGCCCTGAAGCTTCTCCTAATCAACCAGTAGAAAAATTTCACCTTAGCTTACAACGCCCAGCAACAGAGCTGCGTTTACTTATCACAGGTTGGGTAGATAGCTTACCCTTATTACTCAAACGTTTAATGCCTGATTACCAGCATATTGAAGTTGTTCTGTTGGATAACTTGCCCGAAACCAAACTCATGGATGAAAAGGCCTACCTTAAACGGCGTTTAAGTGAACAAAAAGGAGGCGATAAAATTTCTGTTTCTGTACAAACTTGGGATTTCTCAAACATGGAAGTATTACGCGATTATGTGAAAACATTTACACATATTATTTTGTCCCAACCCCAAGCATCTGAGCAAGAGCCATACACCGTGATTTCAACCATGTTATCCCATATCATTAGCATGATTCATACAGAACAATCACAGCCTAAAATTTACCCTATATTATCAGACCGCAACCAAGCCAGGCTTCTTCAAGAAGAATTGGACAGGTTCACCTTGCCTACCGAAGTACACATTGTGGTTCCTGATGAATTTTATGGTGCTTATGTCGCCCACACTAGCTTCCATATGTACACTGCAGAAAACAATGAAGTGTACCAAATGAAACGGGTATTACGCCATGTTATTCATGACCTTATGTCTGAAGACGGCAGCAATGATGCACTAGAGCTCTACACTATGGATGTTCATCAAACATTACCTGACGAACCCGAAGCACTTTATGCCTCCTTATTGGAGCAAGGTTTTATATGGATTGGATATCGTCTTAACCATGCTTTTTCTTGGGATGACCCCATGCAAAACATGATTCGTAAAATGTTCCCAAGGGAAGGTGATTTTCACTGCCTACGCCAACATCAAATTATCATCAACCCTTTTGGCAACCCTATTTCTAAGCGCTCTTGGGAGTACAACAGGGATGATATTGCCGAACTGATTGTGATTGGGGAAAACATTACCACCAACACGGAAAAAAGTTCCACTTCAAATAAGTGAACAAGACTTAAATCATTGAAAACAAAGGGGTGCTATGATGGCATCCCTTCTGCTTTAACCATGGTATGATACATACCAATAACATATCCACAGAAGCTAGCGCTGGCACAAACAGCATCAGCCAAGGTAAACATCAAAGCTCTAAAGCAAACAAAACCTTATTCTCAACTTTATTGGGTATGTTACAAAAAGGTGCTTCCCAGAAGTCTATTCAACAAACTGTGCAACAAGCTAACCATAAAAATACAGGCCTACCTACAGCAGAAGGCAAAACCCAACCTTTAAGTCATCAACAAGGAAATAAAAACTTACAACATATCCTAAGCCAAACCAGCAATACAGAAAATACCGATAAAAAAATCAGGTATATTTTACAACAAGCCGAAAATACAGGCAGCATGGGTAAAAAAAGTGCAACCAATAAGGATTTAAAACACACTTTAGAGAAAAAAAATAATACACAAACAACAAATGAAAAAACACAACATAACTTGGTACAAACAAATGAAACACAAACTGTCGATAAGAATGTACAACACATCTTAGCCCAAGCTAAAAAACAACATCGCTTGCTTCAAACTGGTGAAACACAAGCTGGTAAAACAC
>Ga0256829_1001276_pt1 | contig 21197 bp, 22 predicted proteins | sample 131447metaG_FD_185979 | JGI IMG/M metagenome (GOLD analysis project Ga0256829, IMG submission 185979) | Hydrothermal vent microbial communities from Lau Basin, Pacific Ocean - 131-447 | ecosystem: Environmental > Aquatic > Marine > Hydrothermal vents | place: Pacific Ocean: Lau Basin | collected...
CCAAATCAGTTGCCAACGCGCCTTCGGGCAGCTGCCCCGTCAATTCAAAGCCTACCACTTTAGGTACAAGCATAGATACAGGCTGACCAAGCATAGCCGCCTCAGCTTCAATGCCGCCTACGCCCCAGCCTAGGATACCTAAACCATTAATCATGGTGGTGTGTGAATCTGTGCCAATCAAAGTATCGGGGTATGCAACACCTTCATCGTTGACAAACACGGTGCGCGCAAGGTTTTCAAGGTTGACCTGATGCACAATGCCAGTGCCGGGAGGCACAACTTTAAATGTTTCAAACGCATTCTGACCCCATTTTAGGAATTGATAACGTTCTTCATTGCGCACATATTCAATCGCAGTGTTGAGTTCCGCAGCATCATTGGATGCAAAGTTGTCCACCTGCACAGAATGGTCAATCACCAGCTCCGCAGGAGCAAGTGGGTTAATTTTGGAAGGGTCGCCGCCCAAGTCCGCCATGGCATCGCGCATAGCAGCCAAATCCACCACAGCAGGTACACCAGTGAAATCCTGCATCAACACGCGAGCTGGCATGTAGGCAATTTCACGGGGCTCATCGGAGGGTTTGCGGTTAATCAAAGCTAAAATATCTTCGCGGGTCACATTCACACCATCTTCGCGGCGCAATAGATTTTCCAGCAATATTTTCAGCGAATAGGGCAGGTGAGAAGTATCGCCTGCGGCATCCAATTTGTAGTAAGTATAAGCCTTACCATCAACGTTTAGTGTATTTTTTGCATCAAATGTATTGCTTGATTGGTTGCTCAAGGTGCGCTCCTCAGTGTGTCTATAAATAAGTTGAGCGACACCATAACAAAAAGCCGATTTTATGCCATAATTTTGCATGGACAGGCAAGGCGCTTTGACGTTAAGACGTTAAGACGTTAAGGTATGCTTGTGAGGTGACTGATGCAACAAACAACAACAAAACGTTCAACCATTTATTTGGATGAAAACATTCATAAAACACTGCGTTTAAAAGCTGCGGAAACGCACCGTTCTATTTCGGATTTGGTGAATGAAGCTGTGAAACGTACATTTATGGAAGACCAGCAAGACCTTGAAGCCTTTGAGGTGCGCGAGTCAGAGCCAACGCTAAGTTATGAGACAATGCTTAAAGCCTTAAAGTCTGATGGCACAATATAGTATTCAGTTCAAGGCTTCGGTTCGCAAAGATTTACGCAAAATACCCAAAAAAGATGTTCTGAAAATTTTAACCAAGGTTGAATCTCTAGCGGATAACCCCTTGCCACCACAAGCTGAAAAATTAAGCGGCGATGATAAGTACCGTATTCGGCAGGGTAACTATCGCATCCTCTACCAAATTGAGGATGATGTTTTAGTGGTTACGGTTGTGAAAGTTGGGCATAGGCGAGATGTTTATCGATAGGCTATGATTTGCTTAACTTGGTGTTCGCCTCATCACTCTCATACTGTTTCACTATATGAAACGCCGTTGCATATAGTGAAACATACGACTATACTTCGCTACAAGCACTTCGGTGCTGTTAGACCCTTTGCCTAAGGCTTTGGATCATGGCTTTGCCTCAGTCGCCGTTAAGACTGGGGCTTTTTTTATTTCTAAAATACTGCTGTCTTTTTTGATTACATTCTCAATATAATCCTTGGTTGCTGGATAAGCTGTGATGAAATACAAATCGTTTGAGCCCTTCTTCTCTTCAAGCACCACAACATACTTTTCTTCAATAACCAAAAGCACCCTATTCTTCTTAGGTCGATTTCTGGAATCTCGACGTATACTCACTCTGCGCTCAATCGTGCCAGCACTGGCTGCCAACACTTCTTTAATCCATAAAATGCAACGCGCTCTTTTTTTGGAAAATGGAATATCATGAACACCTTGCGACAATTTATAGTCGGAGCTTTCAGAAAAAGCATGCTCAAAAGCGTGTTCATTAAAACGAACCCGCCTACCTGACCATTCGTATAATTTTATCTCATTTCCATCCACATCACGCACATAAGTTTGAATATATACTTGGCGATACTTTTCTTTGAGTTCCTGTTCATTCTCAGCTTTCAGCCGCAGCATCGACCAAAGATGATTAGTCATGCTTTGGTGTTCCAGTAAAGTTAAACAATGAAAACTTATCTTTTGAAGCATAAGTATTGGCGCGCAAATCATGCAATTGAACACTTTGCGCCAAAGCCTGACAAAATTCAGTTTTTATTTTACTCGCACCATCCACAAGATGTCGATTATTCCAATCATAACCCACCGCACCAATAAGAAGGTCGGTTAATTCAATCAATGGCTGATTATGTGATGATACTGGCTCCAAACACTCAACCTTAGCCCTTCCCGAAAGCTTTCGGCTAAGATTATCATGCAAATCTGAAAATCTACTTTGATTCTTATTCTGCTGCCAATCCAAATACATATGATAATGGCAACCAGGCTTCATCCAGTGCACCAACATCTGATAATACATTTTATAAAACCCAAGCTCACTATCACCATCATTAAACGTATCATGATCCAATAATGACCTATCCACCGTTAGACAACGAAAAGTAAGCTCTGAGGTTTTAAAAAGTTCCAATAAATCCCAGTAAAAATCACGACGATTCGGAGAAAGTCGCTTCCAACCAAATTCACCATGCGCCTTGTGCTTAGCTTTTAAACAATGAATACGGTGTACAATATCTTTTTTTTGATCTCTAGGGCAGGCAATGGCACCAATCACAGTGAATGTGTCAAAAGGGTCTGATGTATGCCTGCTTTCATCGCAATAAATATTGATATGTTTGATATTGTCACTGCTTGGCATATTCAGATATCTCAGTATTAATATAATCCAAAGCAACCGCTTCACTTTCTTCAATGGCGATTTCTACAGCGCGTTTGGCGACATCCAATAAATGTTCACTTTGCTTTTTAAGACTAAAGCTTTTTTCTATCCATTCAGCGATTTGTTGTTGTTTGTTTCCATCAATCAGTGGAATTGTAATATTCAAGAAATCATCTTTATTGATTGCGGTTAAAATTGTTCCTGAACAAGCTTGTTTTAAAAGGTTCTGTAGTAACTCAGACTTAAACAATACCAAAAGTGTTTCAGGATTTATTTCATCTGAATCAATAACATAAAAACCAGTTGAACATAAAGCTTGGTTATACTGTTCTGTCACCAAGGCACATGATGTTAGGCTTCCCTCAATAGAGCTGATAATAACATCACCTGTTTTAACCTGCCTTCTTGCTCTTGATGGTAAGTCTTTCCCTAAACCTGTTGTACATCCTTGGACTGTTCCAGAGTTTCCAATGTTAGACAACTCAATATATTGATACTCTTTGTCATCCTCTGGCTTAAAGTTTTTAATTTTCACATTGCAACACTTACTTATACTCTCAGAGCCTTTTGCATAACTTTGAATCATATCAATAAAATCATCATATTTCTTCTGATAATATTCCGCATCCAAGCGACCGCTTGTAGCAAAGCTGTTTTGAAAGCTTTTGATATTCACAGGCTCTTGGCTTGGCTCAAAAGCCAATAAGCCTATTTCTTTTAAAAGGAGTTGCTCAGCTTGGGTGTAGGTTTGTTTAGATTTATCCAACAGGGCATAAGCATCAAATGTACATTTCTCTATATAATAATTTAACTCCTTTCCAAGCTTGGGGATACGCAATTGCTTGAACTTCGCAGGACTAAAGTTTGCCTGATTCCCTACCATTGCATAACGCTCAATTTCAATCCGTCCAAACTTAGAATTCAAGTAAGCAACTAGCGAACTTGAATTTATCTTTTTTATGTTAGGGCGAACCTTGAATAAATATGATGCATACGCATACGTATAATCCCTTGGAACAATAGCACTTTTTCCTACATATTTAGGGTTGCCATTAGTCCTGCAAATCAAAACATCATTTTTTTCAAGTTTTAATGATAAGTAAGTCTTTTCATCAATAAGCGAACAGTATTTCTTAGGTGCTGAAATAAAGGAGGACTCAAACTCATTAAGCCTTAGTACTGGATAGCCCTTTTTCTCTTCATTTAAACCTTTTGATGTTCCATACTGAACAAAGTCAGCTATCTCTTCCCCTAAGTAAAAATTACTCAAGTGAAATGATTTTTTTGTGTAAAACTCAGGTTCTAACCTAATCAATTCAGTTGACATTATTTCGTGAAAATTAACCTCTGAAATTTCTGGCCCTTCCAATAATTCCCGATAACGGGTTTCATTAAAAGGGCTTAAGGCTTTCCCACAAAAGATAATTTCTCTTTTTTAGCGAACTGAATGAAAGCTTCGGCTATTCCATCCTTGGTCAAGCCATCGTGATTAAACAAATCATGTTTTACAATCAAATGACCATGCGAATCGAGCAAATATTCATCTAAATCTTGGGTTGTGGCTTCGTAGTGGTCGATTGGCTCGGCTACTTCTGGTATGGATGGATTCCCGCCTGCGCGGGAATGACGGTCAGGGGCAATGACATCTTTCTTTTTCACATAAATTTTATCGCCGCTGTTGTCTTTGCTTGGCTCTTGCATGGTGGCAAAGAAAATTGGGTAATCATCCACTTTGGGGCAAAGCTTATCATCCCATTTTTGCACAAATAATACCGATGTTTTTGTGCCAGTATGCGGTTTGAATACATTGCCATGCAAACCAACCACGCCCAAAATACGGCAATGCTCGGCAATATAATCACGGATATTTTTATCCGAGCTATTGTTGAACCTGCCTTGCGGCAAGACCACTGCCATGCGTCCACCAGGCTTTAAGAAATCAAGGTTTCGCTCAATAAACAGAATATCTCGCCCAACTTTGCTTTGGTATTTCCCGTTTGGTTTTTTACCCAAATCATATTTGGCTAAAATACGACTTTCTTTAATGTCTCCCGCAAATGGTGGGTTTGCCATCAATACATCAAATTTAAAGTCGCGATTGCTCTTTTTATCCGCTCTTAGCTTTTTAAGCTTTTTCCAGCCTTCAAAATAGGTGTCTTGCCATTCTTCATCATCGGTTTTTTCATCCCAACGCTCATAGTCCAAAGTATTGAGGTGCAATACATTGGTTTGTCCATCACCTGCAATTAAATTAAGCGTTCGCGCTACACGCACTGCTTTTTCATCAAAATCAATGGCAAATACTTTGTTTTGCACATAATCCGTGCATTCCACTGGCTTTTCTTCGGCTGTGAATAGATGGCTTTTAGGGATGCCTTTATCTTTAAGGATTTGTTCCCATACATGAAAAATAGAATGCACAGGAAAGCCGCAACTACCCGCAGCCGTATCAATCACTGTTTCTTCCTGCTGTGGGTTCATCATTTTCACACACATATCAATCACAAAACGTGGCGTGAAATATTGACCTTTTTCGCCCTTGCTGCTTTTACCAATCAGATATTCAAAGGCTTCATCAACAACATCAAGGTTGGAGTTGAATAGCTTCACATCTTGTAAGGATGATACGCATACAGAAAGGTGAGATGGGGTAAGCATGATTTTAGCATCATCACTAAATACGCCTTCCCACTTCTCTTTGGCTTTATCAAATACATTTTGGATTTTATCTTTCAGCTCTGTTTCGGTGTCGCCATAATTCCTGAACTCCAAATGGCGGGTTTTATTGCGTCCACTTGCCATTTCATCAAATAATTTGGTGAAAATAAGTTTAAATAGTTCCTCAAATACATCCACACCAGCATTGGCTAGCACTTCATCTTCCATTTCAAGAATCAGATCTTTGAGTGATTTTTTTTCATTCACCAACTTATCTTTTTTAACAAGGTCATCAATCGTCCAACGCTCGGTTAAAATATCCGATAATTTTTCTGTAGCCTTGGGAATATTGGGAATATCTTCAAAATAGTTTGGGTCTTTTCGATTGTAGAATGAAATTGAATCGCCATTACTCCAAACGCCAATCGGTGCGCCAGTGGCATTGCAATACGATTTTAGCTGCTCTTTACCATCTTTAAGCTTAGGTTTTTTAAGTTCAACCATGATATAAACAGCGCGTGTATCCCGTTTATCAAAAATCACAATATCAGCGCGTTTCTTTTCGCGTCCAAAACTTACGGCATATTCAATTTCCATGCGTTCAAAAGGATAACCATAATCTTCATGAAGCACTTTTAAATATAACTGTCTGATGGCTTCTTCTGGCTTGAGTTGAATATCTTTGCGGCGAACCAAGCATTTGATATGAGGTAAGCCTTTTCCACGGACTTCTTTCGTGAAAATAGTTTCTTCAAATGAGCTAATCTGTTCAGGTGTAAATTGTGTAAGCTTATAATTAGAATCTTTTAGAATTTCTGTGAGTTTCATGGGTTCCTCATTAAAAGTAGGGCGTGTAAAAAAGTTTGTGCTGCATTTGCACCGCATAGACACCGCCCCGTGCATACATTAACGGCTTGGATTCTTTTTGCTAGGGGTGTAAGTTTTGCCACATGCTTATTGGTTCATAAAGGCGGCTCCCATGAGTCCGATAGTTCGGCTATCAATGAGACCAGAGCGGGGTCGCGCATGGGTGCGGCCTTTCTTATTTAATGCGTTTGATTTCCCCAAACTTTCTTCAAATTGTGATAAATGTCTTGCAAGATGATAGTGATAGTGATTATCATTCGATATTATGCAGAAATTAACCGCTCAACGCCAAGCTATTTTAGACATGATAAATCGCTCAGATAAACACTGGGATGCCGATGAAGTGGCTTACAAATTGAAAGAACAAGGGATTAGCATAGGTATTGCTACTGTATATCGTGGTTTGGCAGCTTTGGCTGAGCAGGGGTTGATTGAGTCGATTCAACTGGCGGATAAAAAACGCTATGAACGCGCAGATAAGGCGCATCATGACCATTTGGTGTGTACAAGTTGCGGCAGTATCGAAGAGTTTTGCAAGCCTGAAATTGAAGTGTTGCAAGATCAGGTGGCAGAAGAACGTGATTTTCATATCCAAGGGCATCAATTATTATTATTTGGGCTTTGCAAAGCGTGCAAAGCAGGAGAGCGTTAAATGCTATCAGCATTGATTATTGTGTTTCGTGAAGTATTGGAAATGTCCATTATCTTAGGCCTGTTGTTTGCTGCCACTAAAGATGTGGTGGGTTGTAAAAAATGGATTATTTCAGGTGCTGGGCTTGGTTTGCTGGGTGCATTTGTGTTTGCATTGTTTATGGACGAAATAGAAAGCTCTATGGATGGGGATGGTGAGTTTGTATTTAATGCGGTCATTTTATCCATTGCTTCCATATTATTGGCTTGGACAGTGGTATGGATGAGTAAACATGGGCGAGATATGAGCATACGCTTAAAACAAGCAGGTGCATCGGTCGCAGAAGGCGATATGCCAATGAAATCATTGCTGGTGTTATCCATGGCGGCAGTGATGCGCGAAGGCGGGGAAGCTGTATTTTTCTTATTTGGTGCTATGCAAATGGATACGGAAGCCAGCGAAATGTTAACAGGTGGTTTGATTGGCTTGTTGGCGGGTGTGCTGTTTGGTTTTGCTTTGTATCAAGGTTTGGTTCGTATCCCGATGAAATATGTATTTAATGTGATGGGCACGCTGTTAATCTTGCTTGCAGCAGGTATGGCATCACAAGCGGCGAGCAACTTGGTGTTGGTGAATATGTTGCCAGCCATTACGGACATGCTTTGGGATAGCTCGTTTATTCTTTCCGATGAGAGTTTGCTGGGTGAAATATTGCATGTGTTGATGGGTTATGATTCGCAGCCTAGTGGTATGCAAATGATAGTGTTTGTATTGACCTTGGGGATTGTGACTTATTTATATCGTAAGGCTTAAGGAAGTTCTGAACAAGTCATGAATACGCATACTGTGCCCAGCGCATCCAAACGCGTCGTTGCGAATTTGAGAAATAACGTTGCTATTCCTTGCAATCCACGCCTTGATTTTGAACACACTGAATCACAACCTGTTTTATCCAGACTTATTCAGAGCTTCCTTCAGTGTTAAAACAAATCTACCCACAATGTGATGCTTCACGCCCGCTTGAAGGGACTTATCTTGACTTGAATTTGCACAAACAAGCCAATGTGGGTGATGTGTTCATTTATGCTAATTATATAAGCAGTTTGGATGGGCGTATTGCTTTGTACAATGCTGATTTGGGAGAATATGCAGTGCCGCCTGCGATTGCTAATGGTAGAGATTGGCGGTTGTATCAAGAGCTTGCTGGTCAAGCAGATGTGATGCTCACTTCTGCACGTTATTTTCGCCAGCTTGCAGCAGGCAAAGCCCAAGATTTGTTGCCTGTGGGTAGTGGTGAAAAGTATTCAGACATCAAGGCTTGGCGGGAAAAGCAGGGTCTAAAAGCGCAACCTGATGTGATGATACTATCCAACAGTTTGGATATCCCTTTGGCGGCACTGGAAAAAGTACAAGATAGAAAGGTGATGGTATGCACAGGCTCAACAGATCAAACTAAAATACAACGCTTGGCGCAAGCGGGTGTGCGGGTTATCCGTGCCATGCCGAGTATGGATGAGACAACTCAAGACCCCTCGACTTCGCTCGGGGTGACAGGTGCTTTTGTGCGGCAGTCGCTAATTGATTTGAACTATCGCAGTGCTTATTTGATTGCAGGTCCACAAGTACATGCGACTTTTATCCAAGATGCTTGCGTGGATGCATTGTTTTTAACCACGCATTTTACGCTGTTGGGGGGTACTAAAATATCAGGTTTAGTTGATGCAGACTTGCCCAAAGCGCAATCTTTAAAGCTTATTTCCTCATATTTGGATGTGAAAGAAAATCAAATGTTTCAGAGGTTTAGCTATGTTAAATAATTTTGATTTTGCCGCCACACCGCATATTCATTTTGGTGTTGGTATGAGAAGTACACTTGTTTCTATCATTCAAACCTATGGCAATAAGGTGCTGTTGATTACGGGTGGTAAATCCTTTGATGATTCATCATTGTGCTTGGAGTTATGGGATACGTTAAATGACGCTTTTGACATTCGCCGTGAAAAAATAGTAGGTGAACCCTCGCCGCAGATGGTGGATGCTTGGGTACAAACTTATCAAAGTTTTCAACCTGATGTGGTATTGGCAGTTGGCGGGGGCAGTGCTGTGGATGCGGCTAAGGCTATGGCAGGATTATTGCCTTCGGCTGATTCGGTGATGGATTATTTGGAAGGCGTGGGCAAAGGCAAGGTGTTTACCCATAAAACCACGCCTTTCATTGCTGTGCCAACCACGGCAGGTACGGGTGGTGAAACCAGTAAAAATGCTGTGCTGTCTGTGATTGGGGATGATGGTTATAAAAAATCATTCAGGCATGAAGATTTGGTGGCTAAACATATCATTCTTGATCCTGAATTGACCTTAACCTGCTCGCAGGAAGTGACAGCAGCTTGCGGTATGGATGCATTTACCCAGTTGCTTGAAAGCTATGTATCCGCCAAAGCAAGCCCTATGACGGATACGCTGGCTTGGTCAGCTTTAGAAAGGATTGTCACTGCATTGCCTGCTGCTTATGAAGATGGCAGCGATATGCAGGCAAGAAGCGATATGCTGTATGCCTCGTCTATTTCAGGGCTTACGCTTGCCAATGCGGGGCTTGGTTCTGTGCACGGCTTGGCATCACCTTTGGGTGCATTCTTTCCTATTCCGCATGGTGTGGTATGCGGTGCATTATTGTTTGAAGCAACGCGTATCAATATCCAAGCATTGAAGGAAAGAGATGAACACCACCCAGCACTTGCTAAATATGCCAAAGTCGGGCGTTTGTTTGCACCTGAAATGTTTATGGATGATGAAGATGCGCTGAAAATGTTGATGGGTATGCTTGAGCTTTGGCAACAACATTTGCAAATGCCTAAATTGTCGGTTTATGGTGTTTCAGAACATGATGTGGAGCGTATCATCGAAAATGTTAGTGGGGGTAGTTATGCCACCAACCCTATTATGTTGACTCATGATGAGTTAAAAACGCTGTTGTTAGCGAGGGTTTAGAAGCTTTTATTCGCCTTTGCGAAACTCTGGTAGCGCACCCTTTAAATACTCATAACCTGACCAAACGCTAAGCACAGTCGCAATCAAAATGCTTTGGAACGATACAAAAACTTCCCGCATGTTTTGCATGTATGAAGGTTTTCCTTTCCAATAACCTTCAAGAAAATATTGCTGGAGCCACAGTGTTTGCATTTAACCCTGCCATTTGCGTTAATTAATTCTGGACTAATATCTTTGTATTCTGAAAAAGTAGGTATATTTGATACCACTTTTTTTGCTTTGAAGAATGATTTTGCTATGAAGTAAAAAACACCAATAATTATGAGTAGAGGTAGAAGGTTAGAGATACAAGATAACATATTTAATCCTTTAGTTTATTGAGTGAGTTTCTATCCTAGCCAAGAAATTTAGAGGTCAAACTTTGATTTTTCAACTATTCACTCTTCTTAAATTCTGGTAGCGCACCCTTTAAATACTCATAACCTGACCAAACGCTTAAAAGTGTGGCAAGCCACAAAAAACCTGTTCCTGCTTCAAACATGGGAAAACCAAAGAAATCGTTGTGTAATAGTAAACCTTCAATGGCAAACATTTGAGTCAATGTTTTCCATTTACCCATTTGTGAGACATGTACTACTACGGCGCGTTCTGCTAGCCATTCGCGCAATGCACCAATGATAATTTCACGACTGATAATGATAAGCACCAGTATGGTAGAGGCAAAATCAGCTTCGACCAATAAAACAAGCGCAACAGTCACCAATAATTTATCAGCAACAGGGTCTAAAAAGCGACCAAAAGCTGTTTCTTCGCCACGGGTACGAGCTAAGTAACCGTCAAACCAATCCGACCAACCTGCAATGGCAAACACCAAACCTGATGCATAGTAAGAAAGTGGGGCAGGTAAATAAAAAGCAAGTACAAATACAGGCACAAGAATGATGCGCATGGCTGTGATTTTATTGGATAATGTCCAGTTCATGGGTTGTTATGCTTCCTAGCGTTTTATTTTGTACTCACGTTGCTTTTTGTGGCTAATGATAATCCATATATCCAAGGCTACTGCCAAAGCAGCCAAGATATAAAGGTGTGATTTACCAAGTATGGGTATGAATTTTACCAGATCTATAAGGGCATCCACATCGGCTATTTGACCATAGATAAAAAATACGATGGTTAAGTGCCCAATAATCAGAATAAGTAAACCAAGTATCGCCCAAAAGCTGGTAATCAGCAGTGTAATATTGGAGCGTTGCCCAGGTAATTTTTTTCTGCTTAATTGCACGGTTTACTCAAAGCCAAAGCGGCGAATACTTTTGGCGCGCCAAGCATCATCATAAATAACTTCAACACCACGCGTATATTTTTCGCCTGTTTCTTCATCGTAAAATTCTTCAATATACAAGGCGCGTTCAGGGTGTGCACTATCTTTAATCATAGGTGTACCCATTTCTTGTTCAATGGCATAACGAGTGTCACCTTCTTGGATAATCCAAATACTATCAGGGTCAATCACATTGCCTTGATGGATTTTTTGTTTAACGCAAGCCGTAGATAAAAGTGCGCATATCATGATTGTAATGAATAGTTTCATGCTGTTTCTAATGGACCACGGTGATTTTGTTGAAGCAGGTGGATATAGTTATCCATACCTTGCTCTAAGCTCCATTGCGGTTGCCAATCGAGCAAGGCTTTGCTTTCTTTTAAGTCCGCTTCGGTATGGTCTTGGAAGAAGGGGTAAGGGTTATGAATATATTCAACAGGATAATCGATATTGAGAATTCGGTTTAGATTGCTCACAATATCATTGTAAGAGCGAGCTTTGCCCGAGCCTACATTGCATACACCTGAACGTGATGTTTCAAGGGCAGCAAGGTTGGCACCAATCACATCGCCAATATAGACAAAATCGCGTCGTTGTTCGCCAAATTCAAACATCCTGATGGGTTTTTCAGCTTGTATGCTTTGAAACCACTGCAATATCATGGATGCTGTTTTTGTGCCTTCTCTTTCATTTTTATGGTGTTCGCCTGGTCCATAAACATTAAAATAACGCAAACCAATAATGGGCGCACTGTGTTTGTCATACCAACGTGCAGCAATCCTATCCATAGCCAGCTTGGAGAAGCCATAAATGTTTTCAGGCTCTTCACCTGAGCCAATGCTGTTGGGTGCAGGTGAGTTGCCGTATGTACCTGCGGATGATGCGTAAATAACACGTGTGCTACTTTTAGCAGAAGCTTCTAAAATAGCAGCAAAAGCATCGGTGTTCACATTCATCATCAGTTTTTGATTCATGACAGTGGTGTCTGTGATGGCTGCTTCATGATAAATGGCGGAGAAGTGTCCATTTGCAATATCTTGTAGCAATTGTGCATCATCACAAAAAACCGCACGGACTTCTGCATCTACATTGATTAAATTGCGCCAATCGCCAGATGAGAAGTCATCAGCAATCACCACATCGGTATTGCCACGTTTTAATAATGCAGCTGCAAGGTTAGAGCCAATAAAACCTGAGCCACCTGTAATAAGAATACGTTCTTTCACTTGTGCTTACTCCGCTTGCCCTGATTTTTTTAATTGCTTTTCTTCACCGCGCCACTGTAGTTGTAAAAGTTCAAAGGCGCGAACCGTGGCATCATTGCATAATGCGTAGCCCATGCGTTTATTGATGCCATCAAGCAAAACATTGGCAGGTTTATCGCAAACATCGTGCACATTATAGTCGGTTTCAGCCAAAAGGCGGGCTATCCATGTGCCTAGCCCAGATAGGCTTGCAATATGGGCAATACGAATCAATTCATCGCAACGTTGTACGCTAATTTGCCCACCTGTGGCTTGCGATAACTCCTCAGGTGTATTTTCAGGTAAGCTACTGAGTGGACGACATAATAATTTCCAAATCACCCACTCACTTTCTGAAATATAACTTTTGTCTTGGTGCAATGGGAATGCACCAGGCATGGCATGAACATTATTGAAGCTCATTGTTTAATCCTCAAGGTAGGCGACTTCGCCCGCAATATATGCACCTTTGAGTGCAGATCTTTTGACTGTGCAACCCATGCGAATGCTGCCCGTTAAGTTGGCGCGGCGTAGTTTGGAGCCTGTTAAGTCGGCATGAAATAGGTTTGCTCTGCTTAAGTCAGCAAGGCGCAAGTCACAATTGATAAGTTTTACTTTGCTTAAATTGGCGTTTTTTAGGCTTGTTTTGTTGAAGTTGCAACCTGTGAGGTCGGCACCCGAAAAATCAATGTTGTCCAAGTTTAAGCCCGATAAATCTTGACCTGCAATGGATTTACCATCACGTATGGCTTGGGTTACTGCATTTGCATCCATGATAAAAAGCTGCCCCTTTTTTTTAGTTTCTGGTTCAAACGTCATTCTTTAAAAAATGCGATGGTACGCCTTAAGCAGTTTCAATCAAGTTTAGTGTCTAATGTTTGCGCTTGTTGGCTATTCACCATAACATGCGCAACCAAATTTTAGGCTGTAGAATAAAGTTCATGCAAGTCGTTGTGTGTTGATAAGGTGGAAGTTATGTCATTAAAAATTGCTGTGTTACCTGGTGATGGTATTGGTTCAGAGATTGTCAGAGAAGCATTAAAAGTGTTGGACGTGTTGAATCAAAAATTTGATTTGAATGCAACGTGGCAAGAGGCGACTATTGGTGGTGCTGCTTATGATGCAGAACAAGATCCTTACCCAGCGTCTACGCAAGCTTTGGTCAAATCTTCTGATGCTGTACTTTTGGGAGCGGTGGGCGGCCCGAAATGGGAAGCTTTGGATAAACCTTTGCGTCCTGAAGCAGGTTTGCTGCGTATTCGTGAAGACTTGGGTTTGTATGCCAATTATCGTCCAACCAAGGTGTTTGACCAATTATTGGAAGCATCAACCTTAAAACCAGAAGTGGTGCAAGGTGTAGATATTTTGGTGGTGCGTGAGTTGGTATCAGGTATTTATTTTGGGCAGCCGCGTGGTTTTGAAGAATATAAGGGTGAGCGTAGTGGTTATAATACCATGCGTTACCGTGAATCTGAAGTGCGCCGTATTGCGTGTAAAGCTTTTGAGGCTGCACGCTTGCGTTCCAACAAAGTATGCAGTGTTGAAAAAGCTAATGTGTTGGAAGTATCTGAATTATGGCGTGAGATTGTGACAGAGGTGCACCAAGCTGAATTTTCTGATGTGGAATTATCACATATGTATGTGGACAATGCAGCCATGCAATTGATTCGCAACCCTAAACAATTTGATGTGATTGTGACGGGTAATTTGTTTGGTGATATTTTATCGGATGAAGCATCTATGCTTACAGGTTCAATTGGTATGTTACCCTCGGCATCGATTGGTGAAGATTTTGCTATGTATGAGCCGATTCATGGCTCTGCCCCTGATATTGCGTGGGAAGACAAAGCCAACCCATTGGCAACCATTCTGTCGGTAGCGATGATGTTGCGTTTTTCACTCAATCGTGCGGATTTGGCAGAGAAAGTTGAGCAAGCTGTAGAACATACTTTAGATGCAGGTGTGCGCACTGTGGATTTAGCAGATGGACAAACACCTGTGACATGTTCAGCTATGGGTGATGCGGTATGTGTGGCATTGGAGAAATTGGCATGAATGATATGGAAAGGTTTTTACCAGAAAAAGAAGAAGGTTATGTGGTGGCTGTGGTTGGAGCTACAGGTGCGGTGGGTCAAACCATGTTGGAAATTTTGGAGCAGCGTAAGTTTCCAGTATCAAAAATGATTCCTTTGGCTTCAAGCCGTAGTGCTGGTTCAAAAGTAAACTTTTTAGATAAGGAAGTGGTTGTGCAAGACTTGGCAACATTTGAGCCTGAAGGTGTCGATATTGCTTTGTTTTCTGCTGGAGGGGGTACTTCCAAGGAGTATGCGCCGAAATTTGCCGAGGCAGGGTGTTTTGTGGTGGATAATTCTAGTGCTTGGCGCATGGATGAAGATATTGCTTTGGTAGTACCTGAAGTGAACCCGCATGCTTTGGAAATGGCGCGGTATAATCGCATCATTGCCAATCCGAATTGCTCAACTATTCAAATGGTGGTGGCGCTTAAACCTTTGCACGATGCTGTGCCGATTGAGCGGGTGAATGTATCAACTTATCAGGCAGTGTCTGGTGCAGGTGGTGTCGCCATGGATGAATTGGCAAAACAAACAGCATCATTGTTGCAGGGCGAAGAGGCTGAAGTGGATGTTTTTCCTGCGCGCATTGCATTTAATGTTATACCACAGATTGACGTTTTCATGGATGACGGCTATACCAAAGAAGAGCGGAAGATGATGGATGAAACTGTGAAGATTATGGGTGCAGATATTGCAGTAACTGCGACTACAGTACGCGTACCTGTGTTTTATGGTCACTCTGAAGCGGTGAACATAACTTTTGCTGCGGATATGGATGCAGATAGGGCGAGAGACCTACTTGCAGATGCAGATGGTATCTGTGTTGTAGATGATCCTGCTACAGAGGATTATGCCATGCCTTCGGAAGCTGCGGGCACGGATCCAGTGTGGGTTAGCCGTATTCGCAATGACAATTCTTTCAGAAATTCCTTGCACTTATGGGTCGTAGCCGATAATGTGCGTAAAGGTGCGGCTCTAAATGCTGTACAGATAGCAGAAATTTTAATTCGATGATGAAATAGTGGGTAACCGCTTACTTCATTCATCTGAGGGATAGGAGGCAGGCATGCTTCAGCGAGCCATGCATGTTTTTTCAAGCTTTGTGTTGGTATTTTTATTCAGCATCCAAAGTGTGGGAGCAGTATCATTTGAGCGTATTGATGTGGCTAGCCATATTGGCGAACCTTTTTACGCCGAGGTGCCACTTCGCTTGGATGGGAGAGAAACGCTTTCTAAAATTTCTATTGATCTAGGTTCTTCGTCAGACTATAGAATTCTTGAAGTATACCGTGATCAAGTGATTAACCAAATTCGCACGGATATTATCAAAGATGAACGTGGGGCACGCGTCAAACTCACTTCAGAGGCACCTATTGATACAGCGTTCTTTAACCTTGTGCTTAAAGTGCGTTATGGGCGGTCAACACACTACAAAAAACTACCTATTTTCTTAGAGTCTGCTGCAATTGAAAGTATGCAGGAGGGAGCGTCACTTAAGACTGTTGCTGCTCCTGTAAATGCAGCAACAGTTCAACCCGACACTTCTGATGCTTTTATTACCAAAGTGCCGCAAGGCGAAAAAACTGCTTTTGTGGAGCCTGTTGAAGATAATCAAGCTGAACAAACAGTAGGAAATACCTTTAAATCATATTCAGGCTGGGCACGTACGTCACGTTATGGCCCTATGGTTTATGGTGATACTATTACTGTGGTTGCTAAGCGTCTGCGTTTGGATGATAGGTTTACCAATCAACAAGTGATGGTTGCTTTATTTGAGAAGAATAAAGATAAGTTTGATAAAGGTAATATCAATCTTATTAAGGCAGGTTCGTATTTGGATGTTCCCGCTGCAGAAGAAGTGAAGCAAGTTTCTGTTGCACATGCTAAACAAGTTATTAGCGAGCAAAATAAGATTTGGAAAAACATGACCAAGCAGCCCAAATATGCCGCTGTCGCAGATGCACAAAAGCATCGTTATACACGTCGCGTTCGCATAGGTCAAAAGGCTTCAGGTGTTGCGAGCGCGCCCATGCTTGCACCAGAAAAAACGAAGAAACCACTTCAGGCCGAAGAGGTTCAGCCGAAAAACAATACTGTTGACCAAGAAACCTCTGCGAAACTGATTGCAGCAGAGCAAATGATTGCACAAAAAGATAGCGAGCTTTCATCATTGCAAAATAAAATGTCGGCATTGGAAGAGCGTTTGCAAACGGCTGAGAAAAAAGTGAATGAAACTTCAGTTGGTGCAGATGCAGCTGCTTTGGATGCGCAAAACAAACGTTTAGAAATTGTTATATCTCGCTTAAAAGGTCAATTAGAGAAAGCCAAGGTGAATGAAGATCAAAGTGCTTCTGATTGGCTCATGTATGCATTAGCAGGGCTTGGTTTGTTGGCATTGGGTCTAATTGGTGCTGTGGTCATGTTATTGCGCCGTACCCCCAAACACCCAGCAGAACAAGTTGTTCCTAAAGAAGAAGTGTTTGAAGAGCCTGTGGAAGAAGCTGATGCTGAATCATTTGATGATCAAGATGTAACCAAGTTAATGGATGCTGATGATTTTGAAATGCCTTCAGACTCATCTGAAGATCAGGCTGTAAGTGAAAATGAAACCAATAGTGATGAGCCCTTAGAGGAAATTCCAGACTTTACTGATGATGAAACAGGAGAGATGGAAGCCTTTGATAACGATTCAGATGAGACACCAGATCCTAGTGTAAATTACCTTGAAGAAGCCGATGTTTACCTGCGTTATGGCATGGAGGATGAGGCAGAAAAACAAGTACGTATGGCATTGAAGTTGGATGATAAAGATCCTGCGGCACATGCTAAACTCATACAAATTTTACATATGCGCAATAACTCTGAAGGTGAAGAAGCAGCACTAAGTGCTGCTAAAGCGGTACTAGCAGGTTCTGCATTGGCAACATTTGAAGGTTTATTGGCTGAATCTTCAGCTGAGGCAACCACCAATGATGTTGAGCAAGTATCTGAAATATCCGCATTAAAGGATGATGCTTTTAGTGGTGAAGATACAGGCATTGTGGACTTTGGCGCTATCAACTTTGATACACCTGATAGTGATGATTCTACTGACTCAGACAGTGCGCCTGCAGATGTGATGGAACCAGAGCTGCTAGACACAGGTAAAATGGACTTTGGTGAAGTTGACGAAGATGATAACATTGATATGGGTGATGATATTGATTTTGCTGGCATTGATTTTGGTGAAACAGATACAGGTGAAAATGCTGATGATCTTGGTGTAGACTCGATAAATCTGGGTGATGAAGATGCAATGGATGATGCCCAAGCATTGGATACAGGAGATTTAGATTTTGGTGCCTTAGATATTGAGGCAAGTGATATTGAAGTAAGTGATATTGAAGCAAGTGACCTGCAAGATAATGTAACAGAGGAAGATAGTACGTCAGAAGGTGATGTACTAGAAGATGTTATGGATATCGAAGCCTTAGACACAGGTGAGTTGGATTTTGGTGCCTTAGATATCGAAGCAAGTAATGTTGAAGCAAGTGATCTGCAAGATAATGTAACAGGAAAAGATAGTACGCCAGAAGGTGATGTCCTAGAAGATGCCATGGGTATCGAAGCTTTGGATACAGGCGAACTGGACTTTGGTGATTTAACTGCAGATGAAGTAAGCTTGGATGCAAGTACAACGACTGATGTGATGGAAGATGAACCATTAGACACTGGCGCTGTGGACTTTGGTGACTTCATCAGTGATCCATCTTTAGATAAAGCTGAATCAACAGATGGAAGTGGCAGTACAGATGACTTCGAAGTAGATTTTGACTTTAGTGAAATGGGAGAAAGTGATGCTGACAAAGCAAGCAGTGAACTTTCCGATATGGAAAAGAGTATAGATCTAGAAAACTTTGGCATTGATTTTGATGATGCTGACAACTCTGATAATTTACTAAGTGAAGTTGATGATTTAGAAAGTACTTCTGCTGTGCAAACAACAGGTGAAACTATGGTTGTGTCTTCGGAGGCAGCAGAAGTTAACCTTGATGATGCAATTAATGACAGGCAAGTAGAACAAGCACGTTTACAAGCTGAAGAGGAAGCAACTGCTACTGCAGTTGAGATTCCTGCAGATGCAGATGACCCGTTTGAAGCAGCTAATGTACTACTTAATGATGCTGAAGAGAGTAATTTGGCTTCAGATATATCCAATGATGATCTTGCTGAAATACAAAGCTTAGGTGCAGATGTGCTATCTTTGGATGATTCGGCAAAACAAAGTAATGATGAAAAATCATTGGAAGATTTGGATAGTATATCTTTGGACTTATCTGGGTTTTCAGATGATGCTGATTCGGCACTAGATGAAGTGCAAGCTATTGAAGAAGAACTAACATCTGAAGTTGATGTTGACTTGGATATGATTGGTGGTGACTTGCTTGTTGATGCCGATGATGATGTAAGTGCGGAAGCTTCAACAGAATTAGATTTAGACGATTTTGATTTGCAAGAAATAAGCTTGGATGAGGAAACGAAAGAAAGTTCAACTTCTAAACCAGCATCTGATGCGTTTGATTCAACTGTTATAATGGATAATACACAGAAGAAAATACAGCAGGCACCAGATGCTGATGTAAAGACTGATAATGATCATTTGACAAACCTTGACGATATGGAAAGCGATAAAACATTGATAATGGATGTTTCATCTGACCCTATGGAAGATGCTTTTAGCGCAACAGGCGAACTTAAAAATATTGAAAGTAGTATTGGGTCGTTGCAAAATAATGCGGCTGATGACCTAGAAGAAACCACTGAGTTAGATGGGTTAATGAGTGACCTCAAAGGTTTGCTTGATGAGGAAGAATCTAAGAAATAAGTGCTCTGCCGATTTCTTTTTGCAATTGTATGGTTTTTGTTTGCCGCGGTAATGGCAGATGATCGCGTGTTATTCATATTCACGCTTCTTACGATTGGACTTTTGTATTTGCAAAGTAAAAGTTTGGTAATCATTACACGCAGCTTTAGGCTCTTGGTATGGTTGTTTGTTCCCATTGTTTTGCTGCATGCTTTTTTAACACCTGGTACTTATATCATGGGTTTACCTGTAAGTATTGAAGGATTAAAACAATCTTTTGTATTAAGTCTTAATCTTGCATGCATGTTTTTTACGGCTTTATTGGTTATGCAGGTGTTGGAAATGAAATACCTTTTACAAGCATTACAAAGAACACCTACTCTAAGTCAAATATTACTACCAAGCTTATTATTAATAAGACGATTACGTATAACGATTCCTCTATTGTTAAATCAGCAACGTATGTATTGGCAACGCTTAGAGCATAAGTGGTTAGCTTTACCTGATGTATTGTTTGAAAGTATATTGTCTATATTAAAGAGTTCGCGTTTTGAAGCGCAACTTTTGTGGGAACACTGGGACGGTGAGGTAGAGAAGTTGTTAGTTACAAATGGGACAGTACCCAAGTTGACAATTTCTGATGCGGGTTTTGGGGCATTGGCTATGCTAGCATTGCTGGGGCTTTGGTTATGATACAGGTACAAAGGCAACGGCTTGCCATGGTTATTGAGTTTGATGGTGCAAAGTTTCATGGTTGGCAGCGACAGGACAATGCATTTACGGTGCAAGAAGCTATGGAAACAGCAATGTTTAAAATTGAAGGTAGTACCACAGATCCAGGTTTTGCAGCGGCTGGACGAACAGATACAGGTGTGCATGCTTCACACATGTTAATCCATGCCAATGTAGTAAAATCACGTTGGCAAGATAGCCCTCATGCATATATTAAAGGTTTAAACTTTCACTTACGAGATGCTGGTGTTTTGGTGCATGGTATTAAGGCTGTGTCCGATGATTTCCATGCACGGTTTGATTGCTTTGAACGTCGTTACCAATATAAAATTTGGAATCGTTCCATCAGTTCAGCGCTGTATAACAAGCAGGCATGGTGGGTGTTTAAACCTTTGGATGTGGAGAAAATGAATCAGGCTGCATCATATATTGTAGGCAAACATGATTTTACTACATTTCGCGCTGCGGGCTGTCAGGCCAATGCAGCTGAACGCGAATTAAAGGTTTTGAAGGTAAAACAAGATGGACATTGGTTTACCATTGATGTTGCAGCCGATGCTTTTTTATACCATATGGTTAGAAACATTGTCGGTTCGCTTGTTGCTGTAGGTATTGGGCGCTGGCAACCAGAATATATGCAAACATTGTTAGCTGGTAAAAACCGTTGTTCGGCGGCACAAACGGCACCTGCACATGGTTTGTATTTTACCGATGCTTTATACCCAGAGTTTTCAGCGCAAGATATTTCGGGGTTGATGGGATAAGTGATGAAAGTAGTTGTAATTGGTGCTGGTTTGATTGGTATGTTAACGGCTTTGCGTTTAAAGCAGCAAGGTGCAGAAGTTGTTATTTTGGAAAAAGGCAAAGCTGCAAGTGAGTCTTCATGGGCAGGGGCAGGTATTTTATGCCCTATTCACCCTTGGCTTTATCCTGATAGTTTTACTGATTTAATTAATGCTAGCCTTGATTTATACCCAGCCCTTGAAGCTGAGCTTAGGCATGAAAC
>Ga0256829_1001277_pt1 | contig 21196 bp, 32 predicted proteins | sample 131447metaG_FD_185979 | JGI IMG/M metagenome (GOLD analysis project Ga0256829, IMG submission 185979) | Hydrothermal vent microbial communities from Lau Basin, Pacific Ocean - 131-447 | ecosystem: Environmental > Aquatic > Marine > Hydrothermal vents | place: Pacific Ocean: Lau Basin | collected...
TAGATGCAAAATCAGCTAGACGAAGAAGTTGTGCTAATTGTGACTATGGAAACATTGACCCAGAATATTTGAAAGCTATGGAACATGTACCTTATAATAGTTTTGACAAGGATGGTGGTATGAGAGTTTGGTGCGATAAGTTTGATTTTATATGTCATGCCACTAGAGTATGCCAAGCTTGGGAGGATGAAGATGGAACAAGTGATTGAACAAGTAGATAGTGGAATACTTTACTTATCTATTGTAGGATTAGTAATATCTATATATTATAGTATTAAATATAAACATTTATACTGTAAACATTGTCCATATTTTTTAAGTTTTATGTTATATACTCAAATATTTTATACTGTATCAGCTACTATATTTAGTGGTAATAAAATAATATCTGATATATCAGATTTAAATTATGATACTGTATTTTTCATTTTTCCTTTATTGCTTATGTTTTGTAATTTTTTTAAAGAGGATTGTAAATGCCATTAAAACACTTAAATGATGTACCACAATTTAACAGCCTATTCGTTTTATTATTAGGCTTATGGGGTGCAGTTATGAACTACTTAAAAAGAAAGCACGATAAATATACTACTATTAAAAAAGTAGGTTTTTTTATACTAGATGTACTTACTAGCGGTGGTATATCAATAGTTACATATCTAGTGCTATATGGTTATACAGGTAATGAATTTCTTAGTGTAGGTGTTAGTGGTGTATTTGCACATCTAGGTACTAGAGCGTTTTATATATTTGAACAGATAGTAGTACAAAAACTAGGAGTTACGCTATGAAGCAATTAATAGAAACCATAAAAAAACATGAGGGATTTAGTTCTATTCCATATACAGATAGCAAAGGTTACCCAACAATAGGTAAAATAAAATAAAATGATGACACTATGGGTCTTTAAACTTAATTATGGTACAATAATAAAAAAGGATTTGTTATGAGTACAATAGTTAAAATTAAAGATTTTCCAGATTATGGAGTAACTAAAGATGGGAAAGTATATAGTTACAAAAGAAAAAGATTTTTGTCAGAATATGTTGGAAACAATGGGTATATAGAATATTCACTAGGCAGAGGAAATAAAATTTTAGGACATAGGCTCGTAGCTAAAGCTTTTTTGCAAATACCTGAAGAGGCAAACAAATGGAAAAGAATTATTGTAAATCATATTAATGGAATAAAAACAGACAATAGAGTAGAAAATTTAGAGTGGTGTTCGGACTCTCATAACAATTACCATGCCTATTCAACTTGCGGTAAAAAAGTTTCAAATAAAGTAATCGAATCAATTGTAAACAGTGCGAAAAAAAGAAAAGGCACAAAAATATATAAATTAAGAAAAATACAAAAAGAAGATGAAAAAAAACTATGTGGATTATATTTATCTGGTAAAACAATAAAAGAAATATCAAAAAAATATAATGTATCAACAACTGTAATCAAAAAAATATTGAAAGAAAACAATATAAAGACAAGAACCAGAAAAGTAAAAGTTATATCAATAGATAAATATGGTAATGAAGTTATCTATGATAGTATAGCGACAGCATCTAAGAATACTCGTACTCAAAGTACAAATATACAAAAAGTTTTAAAAGGACATAGAATAAAAGCAGGAGGATATAAGTGGAAAACCTTATAACAAAAATAAAAAGACATGAATCATTTTCTAGTATGCCATATATAGACCCGATAGTCGATGTTGATGAAAAATTTAAGAAAGAATATGGGAAAAAATTATCATCATTAAATTTAACTATTGGTTATGGAACCAAACTAGGCATTAGTAAAGAGGAAGCAGAATGGCTACTAAAACATAGATTAAAAGGAATGGTGTTTAAAGTAGATTATAGATTAAAGTTAGAAGATATAAATGTATCTGATAATGTAAAACAAGCTTTATACAATATGGCATACAATCTTGGAGTTGATGGATTATTCAAGTTTAAAAAAATGTTACAGGCTCTTAAAGACAAAAACTATGAGTTAGCCAGTAAAGAAGCTTTAGATAGCAAGTGGGCTAAAGAAGTTGGTTCTAGGGCTACAGAAATAGCTGGTATAATAAGAAAAGGATAATAGATGAGTTCATCAAGCTATGTAGGTTATGCAGCTGGAATAAGTGCAGTATCTAATATTTTTCAAAGTATAGCTGCTACATCAGCATTAAAAAGTCAATTGAAAGCAGATACAAATGCAAAAATAACTAATGCTTCAAATACTGTTGATACATATGCTTATCAGAGAGAATTAGCAATAGAGAATATTAATAATCTAAATCAAGTTCTTGGCGATAAGATGTCTGAAAGAGGATTAACTAGATTAAAAGAAACAGCACTACTTAAAGCTGCTAGTGCTGAAACAGGAACAACAGGTGGTACTACTGATTATGCTACACAAGAAGCTTTTTTAACAGAACAAATGGATAAAGCTAATATCAAAGCACAAGGAAATCAACAACTTAAACAATTATATAGTAACATGGAAAGCAATACATTAAATACAAGAAATAAAATAGACAGTATATTAATTGGTGGTGGAGTATCAATAGAAACTAATCCATTATTACAGGGAATACAAGGTGGACTAAGTATAGCTACAAATACAATAGGACTGCTACCTGATAGTGAGAAAGCTAAATTGTTTGGTATAGTTCCTGAAAAGAATGTATTAGATAATTATAAATCAGTATTGGAGAGATAAGAATATGAAAACACAAGGACTAAATACAATAGCAGGAACTAGAAGAACTACAACTGCTCCTAATGCCAATATGATTAATAGTAATATAGCTTCTGCAATAGTGCAACCAACTAAGCAGGTGGACAATACACAAGCTTTAATAGGTGATATAGGTAAAATGTTAGGTGGACTTGTAAAAACTCACCAGAAGGCTTCTAAGGTAGCTGGTGAACGAGTAGGAGTTGATAATCTAATAGCATATAAGAATGAAATGGATACTCTTAATCAACAATATGCTTCAAAGAAAAATTTAACTTCATCAGACTTTATAAATAAGACAGCACAAGAAAAACTAATATATGATAAGTATATGGAAAAAGGTGTATTTAAAGATAATGAAATAGCTAATCAAGGTTTTAAAGATACTTATGGTATTCCAGCAACTAAATTACTTATGTCAAAGAAATTACAGAATATAAATAACCAAAAGAAACTATTTATAAAAGAAGAAGTAACCGATATATCTAATTCAGTACATAATTTAGACTTTATGCTAAACAAAACAATAATAGATGGATTTAAAAAGAGATATGCAGACATAGGACTAGACCCTAAAGATGTAGATAAAATGGTGTTACAAAGAAGAAGTACAACCCTAGCAACAGAAATAAAAAATAACACAAGTGAATATTTTACTGCTGGAGGACAAATAAAGCAAGATAAAATTGATGCTTTAATTGGCGATACATATTCTACATACATAAATAGTAAAGATAGTGAACTTATATCTAAAATAAATAAATCAAAAGAGCAAGTAAACAGCTATATTGAGACTAGAGCTAATCAGGCAAAGAGAGATTATTACAATAGTGCAGTAAGTGTAGCTTCAGCATATACATTTAAAGGTGTACCATATACAGATGAAAATGGTATAACTCATCACTTTGCTAATCAAAAAGAATATGAGAATATGTTGTCTGTACAATTTCCTGAATTATCAAAAACAGACCATACTAAACTAATGGATAAATATAAAGACTTAACAACAGTAAAAAATGCACAAGCTAGTATAAAAATATGGAAAAATAATTTTGATGAAAAAGTAAATAAAATATTAAATGCTGGATTTACTCCTGATAAAGATACAGTACAATCACTAATAAAAGAAGCTGGTATATTAATCAAAAGCAAAACATTAACATCAACACAAGAAGCTACTATCAAGATAGAACTAGAAAAAGCCAAAGCAATACAATCGGGGAATAATATAGTAAATGGAATTATAGACAATGTAGTTGATGGTAAAACAACAATAGAAGATGCTATAGACACCATAAATAGAGGAATGGTTAATCCATTTAATAATAAACTTATAAGCCATACACAATTTAATACAATAGCAGAAAAAAGAATATCTGATATATCACAAAATATAAGTAATATAAAAATGGATAAAGATAATATACCTAAATTTCATAATAAACTAAAAGAATTGAATAAGTTAGAAAAACTAACCACAGGAGATACACCTAGTTTATTTAGTCGTTTTGATAATATCCTTAGAGATAAAACAAACATAGATAATATGTCAATGAATGATATACATCAATTTATAGAGTATATAAAATATCAACATGATAATAATCCTAGTGGTATATATCAAGCATATTTTGGTGATGTTGTAGCAGTACAACAAAAACTAAATGATTTAGCACTTGATGCTAAAACACCATCATCAGAGAAACTAATAAATGCTAAGGTATATATGAAGAATATGTTAAAATTTCCCAATGTACCACCTAATGGAAGAATACTTATGGCTAAAGCTGTTAAGAATTATATAGGGGATAAAGGTTTTAATGAGACTACGGCACAAGGTATATCTCATGTATTGATGACATTATATACAGGTGCAAATTATAGTAATGATAATCTTAAAAAGTTTATTAATACATTTGAAACATACGATATGCCTAGTGCAGGACATATATTTAGTAATAAAAGAATAATCAAAAGTCAGTCATTTAAAGACTCACATGTTGAGTGGCTTATAAATGCAGAAATTAAAGCATATAATAAAGATATACATCATACAAAGATAGGTTTAAATGATGTAGAGCCAATAGCATTTACTAAAACAAAGAATGGTGAAGCAACAGGAATTGCATATTATCTAATGGTAGAAACACCAAATGGTATGCAAAGTATAGGAGAGTTATCAGAAGATGTATATAAAAAAGCATATAGGAAACAATAATGGATAATAGAGATTTTACTGATTTAGAAAGATTTAATACTGTTACTACTCCATCAATAGGTAATACTTCTGCTGATATAAATCTTATACAAGAGAATGTTACAGCTGAAAGAAATAAAAGAGAACAAGCTATAAATAAACTACAAGTAGATGCAAGACAAGCTAATCCTGATAGGTTTAATAAAGGTGGTGGACAATCAATAAAATATATATTAGACCATAGAGGAGAAACTAATACAGACAATAAAGAAGCTACAAAATACATAGATGAGAAGTGGAAAGCAACCAAACAAGTAGCTAAAGAAGGAAATTACATTTTTAAATGGTTGGATAGTAAAGAAAGAGATAATAGAATAAAAAAAGCAGATACATCTCTAAATGCCAATCCTATAAATATAAAAGATACTATGGCTATGGATATACTTAATAAACAAGGATTACCATTAGAGTATCTTAAATATATAAGAAGTGCTAAAACAGATAAAGGGTTAGAAACAACTATTGAATGGGCTAAAGAAGATGCTAAAACAAAAGGATTAATAGCTAAAACAATGTCTAGTAAAGAGATAGCATTAACAACAATAGCTAGTTCATTGCTTACCCCAGATATGGTTATACCCGTAGCTTTACCATCTGCTATATATAAAGTAGCAAGAATAGGTGAGGCATTAGATAAAGCAAGTATAGCATATAAGGCTAGTCAAGTAGCTAGAACAACTAAATTTATAGCTGGTACTGAATTTGGAGCACAAGCAGCCACATCATTCTTTCACCATAATATAGATAAAGACTATACAACTGCTGATGCAATAACTGATACATTAATTTATGGAACTATTGGAACAGCTATCACTAGATTTGTAACACCTAAAGCACTGGAAGATATAGCTAACAATACTATATATGGTAATGAAACTAAAGTACATAAATGGTTTAAAACTGAAGCAGAAGCAAAAGCTTATGGTTTAGAAAAACCAAAAATAAAACCAATAGACACTAAAATAGTAACACATGAAGCAGAAACAAATATTGCAAAACTAGAGTCAAAAAGAATAGTAGCTAGAATAACAAGAAAACAAAAACTAATAGAACCAAGAAGTAGATTAGCTAAAGCAGAACAAGAACTTAAAATAGCTAAAACAGAGCAAGATATATCTAAAGCTAAGCTAGATATACAACAAGCTAAAGATGATATAAAGCTTATAGAGAGTGAACATAGAAAAATTATGTTAGGTCATCTTAAAAATATTAAAGCTATAAGAGAATCTATACCACAAGCATTAAAGGTTGAAAGATATACTTGGCACACACAAGAACCAAGTAGCCAATTAGAAAAGATATACCAATCAATAAAAAAAAATAAAGATATAGGGCATACACAAGTAGTAGAAAAACAAATTGATATAGCTAAAGAGAATTTTCCTGAAGAAACAAAACAAATAGAAGATTTAGTAACAGGTAAAAATAGAAGTTTTCTTAATAGTATAGCATTTAAAAAACTATCTAAAACACAAAAAGCATTAGTTATATCTTCAGGTTTAATAGGTACTTCTGCATACGCCAGTGGTGGTTCTAGCCAAGATAATACTGCAACTAATATAATCACTGCATTATTAGTTATCGCCTTAGGATATAGCTTTAGAGGCTCTTTAAATGCACTATTTAAATCTCAGACAGGAATAGGTGGATTAACAGAAGGATTAAAGAATAGTTTAGTAAAAGCTTCTAAAGATATAGTACATGAAGAGAGCATGGTAGATGCTGGAGCATTAAGAAGAACATCTACTAGTTTAGCTGAAAAAGCATATACTCAATTTCTGTCAACATCTGCTCCATTTGTTAAAGCTGGTGGAAAAGCAAAAGAGTTTATAACTAAAATGTTATTTAATAAAGATTTTGGAGATGGAGCATTAACTTTAAAAACAGAATGGACTAAAGAAAGAATATCTAATTATAATATAGCTGAAAAAAAATGGTTTAGAGTATGGCAAGAAGAAAATAGTTTAGGTAGAAATATATTGGCTATGAACCAAAATGATATGAAAAGGTTTAGAGAACTTGTCATGAATGTTAAAGAGGGAGTTATTGATAGTGATAGTAAAGCTATACAAGGATTATTAGATGAAGCAATACATAGTGGAATGGAACATATGGTTGAGGTTAATAAAACTTATGGTACACATGGATTTGATAAAATAAAATATGAAAAAAACTATGTACCAAGATTATGGAGAAATTCTAATATAAATACAATATTATCTACAATGACAGATACACAAATAGAAGCATTTAGACAAGTGTTAATAAAATCAATAGAGAGTAAGAATGCTATAAAAGAAGCAGATACTTTTATAAAAAGTTGGAGAAGTAAAATATATAATGCTAGTGAAAGCAGTAAAGCAGATATAGTGGGTATGTTGTCTAATCAGGGCTTATTAAAAGATGGAGAAGATATAGATACAATACTTGATGCCATTACCGGTGTAGGTGATAGAACAGCAAGAGCTAAGTATAAAGTTAAGATGAATATGAGAACCCTAAAGGAAGGATTAGATGAGCTAGGAATAGAAGGTCTAGGCTTTAATGATATACTTGATAGGAATTCTGCATCTATTATGGATAAACTAGCTAATCAAATGTATGGCACTGCTGCAATGTCTAAATCAGGATATACTTCATCTGTTAAGCTATCAAATGCTATTAAGGCAGTAATGGAACAAGATAGTGAATTAGGTAAACAAGCACAACAAATAGCAGATATTGTTAAAGGTGTGCCTTTGGAAACAGATAATAAACTACTGCAAGATTTATCTGGTGTAGCTAAAGACCTTACAATAGCAACTAGACTTCCTACTGTAATATTTTCTATGCCACCAGAAATGTTGCAAACATTGTTTTCTAATGGTTTTTTTAATGGTCTTAAAAATGTAGGTAAAGCAATAAAAGTTAAAATAGGTAAAGGAACAGAAGCAGAACAACAACTAGCACAAATAGGTGGACTAGGTAGAAGTACAGACATGCTAAATCTTAGATATGCTCATAGAGGATTTTCAAATGAGTTTTTAGAAAGTGGTAGTGGAGCATTTAATGAATTTAGAAAAGGTACTATGTTAATGAGAGATTTAGTTGTGTATTGGTCTGGATTAGCTGGCATAGGTGATGTATTGCAATTAGCTAATAAATTTGCACATACAGAACAAATAGCCAAGATAGCTAATAACTTAGAGCATAGTATCCCTAGCGAAAGATTTATAGAATTTGGTATTACTAAAGAAAGAATAGCTAGACTTAAACAGCATATGAAGTTTGATAAAGACGGTAATCTTTTAGCAATAGATTATGGCAAAATGGGTATTAAAGCACAAGATGATTTAAAGGCTATGTTGTTTAATATGAACCAAGCTATAACACCTGAAACAACAGTAGGCGAAACTGCATTGTTTGCACATACTAGCTCACTTGGTAGAGTAATGAGCAGCCTAGTGTCTTATCCTATGCAACAGTTTAATATACAAGGCATACAAGGTGTTAAAAGAATGGATAAGTATAGTGCTATACAATTAATGGCTGGTATAGGTGGAACATATTTAGGGTTAAGTGCTAGAAATTCTCTGTTTAATAAAGGAATGTCAGAAGAAGATACATTAAAATATTCTTTGCTTAATTCACCTCAATTATTGGCTGCTGGTGTTATAAGAGCTAATGCTAATCCTGCACCAATGAAAACAATACAGAATATTACATCACAAATATCAAACCTAATGCAATTTACTGATAGTAGTTATGGGAGTAAATATATAAATGAGTAAACAAGAAGAGTTAAAACAATTAGATGATTTGCTTAGAAGCAAAATGATAGAATGTTTGCAAGATGATGGGGATATATCTATATTAAAAGATTTATCACCTATCGTAATGTATCTTAGTAAAAATAATACAGTAGCAGAGAAAGCTAGAACTACTGAAGAAGATATTATAAAACAAAGAATAAGAGAAGCAGAAAAGAGAAGAAAAAATAAATGATAGATTTCGTTACAGCTACACCAGAAGAAACAATAGAATATTTTACCCAAAATAAATGGGGAAATGTATATGATGATGATAAATATTTTAGAGACGAAGAGTTAGAAGATAATTTCATAGTCTTTTGTACTTATGCTTTTGCTTGGCAAGGATTACCTAGACCTACCTATAATCAATATATGATAGCACTACATCTATATAAAAAAGAAAATCAACACAGAATGGTATGGGCGAGCAGAGGATTAGGAAAGAGTTACTTCTCACAATTATATGTAACTTGGAGATTATTAAATAATCCTAACGAGCATATATTAGTAATGTCTGCTTCTACAAGTAGAGCTAGTAATTATACAGGTTTTGTAAAGAAGCTGATAGGTCTATTGCCTATAACTAAACCAATGATGCCACAACACAATAAACAAAGAACTTCATCTCTTGCATTTGATGTTGTAGGTGCAGAAGCTAGTGATAGTCCATCATTGTATGCTGTTGGTGTAGGCACTGCTGTAACAGGTTTTAGAGGTACTTTGGTTATTGCAGATGATATAGAGAGTAGTGTTACAGCTCAATCTACTACACAAACAGAAACAACTTTACAACAATTCTATGAAGCAATGAACTTGCTTATAAGTGGTAAAGATGAAAGTATTATATTAGCTACTCCTCACTCTATTAGTAGTTTATATATTGAACTATTAGATAGAGGTTGGAAGCTATTAGCTTTACCTGCTGAAGTACCTGGTAGTGATAGTGCTTACTTTGGTGGTTTATCACCCCATATTAAAGATATGATAGATAAAGGTATGATAGGTATAGCAGTAGATGAAAGACTTAATAAAGACTTCTTGTTATCCAAAAAGATGAGAATAGGTAAGTCTAACTTTAAATTACAATACCAATTAGATGTATCAGATAGTGATGATTTAAAATATCCATTAAAGCTATCAGACTTTATAGTTATGGATGTAGATAATGAAGGTGCTCCATTAAAAGTAAATCATTCATCTATGCCTGATAAACAATTATATATAAAACATCATGGTTTTAAAGCTGATAGATTTTATAGTCCATCTTATATTAGTAATGAAACTGCACCTTATGAAATGAAATTAATGAGTATAGACCCAAGCGGAAAGGGTAAGGATGAAATAGGTATCTCCATTATATATTCTTTAAATACTAGATTATTTATTAAAAAGATAACAGGTATTCAAGGTGGCTATGAAGATGATAATATGATACAGATAGCTCAATTATGTAAAATACATAATATAGATACTTTGCTATTAGAAGAGAATTGGGGAGGTGGTATGTTTACTAAAATGTTAGAACCTCATCTAGTCAGAATAAGTCCTAAGACAGAGATAGATGAAGTTAATGTTCGAGGACAAAAAGAAATTCGTATTATAGAAGCACTAGAACCACTCTTAAATCAACATAGATTAGTTATTGATAAAGATACACTAGATAAAGACTTTAACGCTTCAGCAGTCAATAGCTTTACTTACCAGCTATCTAAGATAACTAAAGAAAAAGATAGTCTAAGACACGATGATAGATTAGATAGTTTAGCTAATGGTGTAATTTATATGATAGATAAAATGAGTGATAATGAAGAGTTTGGAATAGAGAAATGGAATGAGAAAGAGGGTAAAAATAATTTAGATTTTACCCTCTCAATGTTTGACAACAGAAATATAGTTAATTCTAATTATGGCTTAGTCTTCTAAAATAAGCTTTTTATGTTATGTTCTTTATTACAAAATAACTTTTCTACCACTTTGTTATTTGCTGCTCCTGATAAAGTGCATCTATGCTTAAATTCTGCTACACAAGGTAAATCAAACTCATAACTACTCACATAAATTTTATATGGACTTTGTTTTATATAGTCCATAAGCTCTTTATAATTTAAATCCTCTTTATATTTTGCAGTACCATAGTATGGTGGGTCAAGATAAATAATTGTTTCATTTATTGGAGTATCTATAACAACTTCATCATAAGATTTGTTTTGTATCTCGAGCTGTTGGAGCTGTTGGAGCTGTTGGAGCTGTTGCAGTCGTTCTAGGTGTTGCAGTCGTTCTAGGTGTTGGAGGTCTATTATTCCAACTTGTTTTTTTAACATTGCCATAATAGTTATTCTATCTTTACCCATGTAACTTTTATCTATCATTTCTTTTTTATATAAATTATTAAAAGCCTGTCTTGATTTTTCGCATTGATTTATGACTATTTCATGCAATAACCGCTTAGGCTCTTCGATGTCTCTACCAAACAAATAATCTTTTTGATTATTCCCAAAACTCCAAACAACCGCACAAAGTCCACCAAACCAAGTATTGTCGTTTTTATGTTTATTAAAAGTATCTCTATCTGCCCATTTGTAAAACTCTTTAGCTACACCTTCCTTTTGTATTTTTTTTAGTAACTCAACTACTCCAGTATTTAACTCATTATAGATAACCCTTTTAATCTTTTTTCTCCTCAAAGCTTCAAAACTTATGGCTCCACCACCACCAAACAAATCATAGAAGTATTTAGTATTTGGATTGGCTTGTAATATCTTATCTATAATTGGTTTTGCTAATTTTCGTTTACTGCCCATATATGGCATACATAACTTCACTACTTATCCTTTACAGTCTTATGTTGTTTCATCTCATCAACTATACTTCTTATCTCTGATACAGGTAAATCATTAATACCAGCTATATACCCTTCTAAACCTAACAGAGCAGTAAACAACTGACTATCATTGTCTGTTTCTATATTAAACTTAGCTCTGTTCTTTTTGTCAAATTCTATATATATCTTTCCCATTTTGTTTTCCTTTGTGTTTATGGTATAATTTCAATACCTTTTGATTTGAAGACTTCTTACATCTTCTAGGGATAGGAGTAATTACCTATCCCCTCCTCTTAAACTAATTCACTAATACATTGCGTAGCAAACCTACTTAAACCTCGTCTATCTATTAACTGATAATACATACCTATACCATCTTTACCAAATACATCTTCAAGTAAATCTTGTATCTCTTTTTTTGTTATACAGGCATCTACCTTAAACAAATCTATACAATCCTCTTTATAGTTTAAAACTACTAAGTATTTATTCTTCATATCAATCCTTCCATTGCATTATCAAAAAACTTACCACCAATATTCTTATTATTAAAATTATCATTAAACAGTACATCTTCTTGAAATAATAATTTCTGTTCCAAATAAGTAGCAGTTCTTTTATTTGAGGTAAAATATAATATCTCTTTTAATATCAATTTCTTACCCTTATTCTCTTTACTAGAACCAACATACTTTATAAAAGGTAAATCTTTTAGCTCTACTCTCTTATAGTTCTTTCTAATAGCTAATTGCTTTTTGGTTGGTTTAATCTTTCTTATAGCTCTTACAGTCTTATACCCTATATACATAGTCATATCTTCATAATATAACTTATATACGATATGAGTACAGTTATCAGGTATATCATTATGAGATAATACTCTTTCTCCTTTATATATCCAATTAATCAAATAATCCTCCTATTTCACTATCTATTTTCTCTGATAGTTTATCGATAGCATCAGTACCTAATTTATCAAATAAATAACCTATAAGACTATTCTTATCTTTATCAAAATGTATAAACACTTTACTTTGATAATCATAAGCACAAAAGAAAGGACTAGATTTACCAGTCCAATCTTTTTTCACAATATAGATTACTTTACCATTAATAATACTAGAGTTAGTTTTAGTTAATCTTTTTATCTCTGGCTCATAGACTTTACATTTATCTATATCTCTCATTTTAAAAATCTATTTCATCATCTTCGTCTATTTCTGTCTCTTTTGTTTCCTCTAGCTTAACTCTCTTTATAGCTTTATCACTATTAAGAAAGTTCTCTGTATCTTTCATCATTTTAGGTTCTTTTTCTTTAAGTACCTCTATCGGTGCTAATCCATCTTTAGTGAATACACCATATAATTTCTTGTCATAGTATGGATTACCATTACTGTCTCTAGCTATATCAGTCTTATCTACTTCACCATTAGTATAAGCATACTTCTCTTCCTCTCTAATCGCTATATATAAATCTTTACCTATTAAATCAATAATAGTTTCACCTTCTACTTCTACTGTTTTGCCATAGTTTTTATAGCTAATAGTTTCTTCTTTGGTTTTCATATCTTCTAAAGATAATGCTTCACCAGTAGCTACAAAATATAATTGTTTAAACATTTTGAAGTCTGGTAAAGATACAGTCTTACCATTCATTTGACAAGTAGTTATTAGTTTACCACCTTTGTTGCTAACAATATACAATACTAAGTTAATAGCATTACTACCACCAAAGATAAGGTTACAAGCTATACCTTTTTTCTTTGTTTTAGTTAAAAATGCTTTTTCTATGGTTGTATAATATACTCCGCCTTTATCTATAAATCCTCCACCTTGATTACTGTCCATATCATTCTTTGTTACTTCTTCACTTGCTTCTATTACATTTTTTAACATACTACTCATTTAATATCCTTTATAAGAGTTTTTATATCTAATCCATACAAATATATAGATAAAGATAGTTCGTTTAATCTAGCTTATCCTAGACACCTTTAACTATTAAAATAAACCATTATGTACTATAATTGGTTTTTCCAACATTCTCTCAAAGATATATAATCCTATTTCAGGATTAACCATGTTTCGTAATATTTGTCGTTTATTGTCTATTTTAATTTTAGACAAATTAACTCCATATACCGTGCTATTGTCTTTTATATTCATATGCTTTCTTTTATCTTTTATTTTACAAAAAGGTATCTTAAAATTACTCCAAAGAGGATGCCTGTGTAAAACAACATCAGGTTTTATTAAGTATTGATAGTACGGTATTACATTCTCGATTACCCATCTTGTATTTTTTTTAGCAAAGTGTTGCAATAATATAATCTCTTGATAAATGGTCATATCCGGATATAATGCTTTATATTGCCCTGAATGCACTCCACATCTTCTTATATCACTATGAGTAGGACAAGGTGGACTAGCCCATATAAAATCAAATTCCTTGTAATTATTCAAAAGATACTCGTGAGCATCTGCAACTATAATTTTATCATTAGGATATAAATCTTGATATACATTGGCTATATCTTTGTTGTATTCAACTGCTGTTATATCATGTTCATCTCCCCACAACTTACGATTACCACCAATACCTGCATATAGATTAAGTATTTTCATTACTTAATAACTCCATCATTATCATCTTCAGCAGCTATCATAAATAATGCTTGTATAACATATCTTCTAGCATAAGTACAACATATTCCTATTTGTTGAGGAGCTGATAAAGATTTACTACTAGATAATGGTATCTCTAAAGTAGATTTAAACCATTCTCCACTTTCATGCAATACTGTTGTATGAGTAGCTACATTAGTGCCTATAAGTTGATGAGTTTGCATTATAGCTAATCCATTCTTGGCTAATATAGGTCTAACTAAGTCTACTAAGCTATCAAGAGTTAAATACTTGTAATTGTATCCTTCCTTGTTTTTAGCTCCATTAGACATTTGTCCAATAGCTTTAACAAGTGCTTTAGATATATTAGATATGTCTTCACTCATAGTTTCATTGCTACTAGCTACTACTGTTTCTACTTTAACCTCTTCTTTTTTTTCTTTTATAGCTATAAACAAATCTCTCATTTGTTCTTTAGTGTAATCTTTATCTTCAACAGTATAACCTACGCTTGTCTTAATGGCTTCATATATTTTACCATCTGATTTACTTTTAACTTTCATCTTCTACTCCTTATTTAAATATTTGCTTTGTGGTTGCGGTAACCATATCTCACTGCCATCATACTCATATCCCATAAATTGTTCAATAGTGTCAGATTTAATATGTTGTTTTTTTAGAATATTAAACCATCCTCCATTTCCAAAAGATGTTTGAATAATCCAATGTCTTGTATGTTGTTTTGGTTTGTGTTTAATAAATCTATTGGTTGCAACCAAACTTCCTACCACCCACTCTCCTTTTTTATTTTTACCTCTAAATTTAATTTCCATCTTTAACCCTTTAATCAAATAAACCTAGAAGTTCCATCTTCTCTTCCAGTGTTCTTTCTTTGGTAGCTTTCTCTTCTTTAGCTACAACTTCCTCTATCTCTTTTTCTACTTTTTTGTTTTTCTTTTCTACAAAATAATATGGTACGCCTTTTACTAATGTTTCTTCCCAAAGATAACCTCTTTCACTACTAAGTTCTTTAGCTAAATCTATATACTCTTGTATCTTCTTTGTCCAAGTATTTGGTATAAACGGATAGTTTAACATAGTTTGTGATGTTACTTTTTTATCTTCTAATAATAAACTATCAAGTAATCTTTCATGCTTAGGTTTAACTCTTCTTAATACAGCTAATACTTTACTAGACTCCTTAATTACCTCAAATGCTTCTTCCATATGTCTTTTAGATATCTCATCTTTGCCTTCAAAAAAAGCATATATACCTGCTAACTTAGCAGTCTTAAAGTTTCTCTCTGCCATATCTGCTTTTACTGCTGGTTCTAATCCTTTGGTATCTAATATATAATTATCTCCATCAGCTTTGATAGTAGCCCAATAAAGTTTAGCTTCATTGCTTAAATGCAATACCTTATTAAGATTATCTTTACATATAAGAGATTTAATATACTCTCTATCTTTTTCTCTTTTAGCTACAATGCTATTAGATATATCCATTTCCCTTACTACTTCTTCTGGTGTACTTCTTTTGGGTTTAGTATTATCATCTATAAATATCATCCTCCTGCCATACCCCTCGTCTAGTAGTTTTAAGAAAGAACTTTCTACTGCATCACCCTCAAAAAGTCTAGCTTTATTGCCAAAACAATATAGATTAACACTTAAGCCTTTAACACTCATAGCATCAGGGTCAGTTCTTTTGGCAATAGGGTCAAAGATACCATTATCATAAGGCTGTAATAATATCTCAAACAATTCAGCTTTGCTCATAACTGCTATTCCTATCTCATCTACTTCAATATTAATACCTCCTATCTTGGTTAGCGAATAAGTTTCTGCATAAGCAAATAAACCTGAAGTAGTAGCATTGCTTAGTCCTTTAGTCCAATTATGTAATGGTCTAGTTTTCTCTTCTGTTTCTAACACTTTTAAAGTTTTACTCTTATATTTAGGATATACCACATCCCCTAAATAATTAAATGCTTCTTTGAAGTAAAAGTTATCTATTAGGCTAAGACTAGCTCCTTTCCCTCCACCACTATTAAGCAATAAGAGTTGATATATATTAGCTGGAGTTTTACCAAATCCTGACATAGTATCTATCTGCACTCTTAATTGACTACATATATTCGCCATCTTATAGTTAGCTACCCCAATAGCTGTAGCTAAAGGTATAGATGGTCTAGCTATCATTAAATCTTCTGCTATTTGTAAAGCAAATTTATTTAGTTTTTGTTTATTCATTGTTCAGTCCTCTAAGTGCAATGGTTTCATATCTGGGTCAATATCTAAGTTTTCAAATACAATATCTGCAATGCTTCTTCTTGATTGTTGTCGGCAATCATTGTATAGTTCAAAGAAAAAATCATAATATTCTTTTGTTTTAAGAATATACTGAAAACCTCTTCCTTTATCTTCTTTGTTTTTTTGAAAGAAAATAGTAAGAATATCTGTATTGAACTCCAAATCATATTTAAGTTCTATTGCTTTAAAGTTATCAAGTTTATACCCTAAATCAATAGGACTTTGACCTTTAGTCTTAGAAGCTTTACTTTTTGCTTCCAACATCAACCATTCAAGTTTTTGTTTTGTTTGTTTCTGCATCTTTATTTACCAATACTCTGACAGCTTGACTTTTACTGTTAAGATAATGTTTACTAACATATTTATCTAATAAGTCTAAAGTCCGCTTATCTAAGCTAAGAGTAATTTTAATTTTCTCTTGCATTTTTTTGAGTTCCTTTCTTAAGATATTAAAAGTATATCATATACCACCTTAATACTATCTTAGTACTGCTTAATCCTTGAGGTTTCCTTGAGGTTTCCTTGAGGTTTCCTCTTCTTAGTATTAGATATAGATTATTATTACTATTAGATTAGTGTTACTTTTTATAATAAAAAAAAATTTTTAAACAACACTACCCTATATATCCACATACATATTTCATAGCTTCAACCATACTCATACTATGATATTCTTTGAGCACACTAATTACATCACCATACCAACCAGACCCATAATCAGTAATAACTAAACTTTTATAGCTTATAGTTGCACTACTTGTTCTCTCCTCTCTTAACTTAAATTTATTCTTTCTAACTTCATAACCAATAGAAGTTAATATATCTACAACTATTTCAAATGTTAATTGTTCTTTAATTGCTTGCATAGATAGTCCTCTGTATGTTGGTAACATATCTTTATCTATAAGTATCTTCTCTGCTTTTTCTGTCTCTAGTTGCTTACTAGCTACTTCACTATAAAGAAACATATCTACTGCTTTACCTTGATTATAAATTACAATAGCATCATCATAACCCAAGAATGAAGAAGTCTTGGTTAAAGTTTGTAAATCTGTATCAGGACAAAACAATTCTACACTTCTAGCATATATGTCTATATTGTGATTTATATTTATAGCTTTAAAGATTACTCTATATCTATCACATACTAAATTATGTTTGTCTTTTTGATGAGATTTAGTAGTTCCTAGTATATAATCAAAACTACTGTATCTTTTTTGAAAGTCTGATATAGATAAACCATTGTCTATATCTAAAACTATAATATCCTGATTGTTGTTACTCCAATTATCCATAGTCTTATAACCATTCCTCCAAGTAAAAGGACTGTATTGTATTTTACTATTAGTCATAAGTTTATATACATCAGTCCATAATACTTGTTTACTTCTCCAACCTTTTTTGGTTTGTTCATAGTTATCAACTATATTCCCTTTAAGTTTTAAGAATGATAGATTAATCATCTTTTAACTCCTTTGAACTCATAAGACTTTACTTGAAACAATTTAGTTATTTTTCTCATATAGTCAATAGATACTCCAGATTGAGCTATAAGCTCTCTCATTAGTTGTCCATATGATTTATCGTCTAAAGATAGTTCGTTTAATTTTACCCCCTTAGAGGTCATTAAAACACTATGTTTGAGTTTATCTATCTTAACATCTACCATTCTTCATCCTTATAAGGGTCATAATATTGTATTTCCTTAATAACCTCTTCCATAGTAATTAGTTTTAATTTACCTTTGCTATCCCATTGGTTCATTCTTACGAGCTGATTGGTTAATAGACAATCTTGCGGAGTTTCATATAGATTTATATAATCATTATAGTTTTTAGTTCCAGCTTTAAGCTCCTTTATAAATTTAGTAGCTCCAACCTTGCCTATTTTCTTAGCTCCCTTAATACCATCAGTAGAGTCTCCCGTTAAAGATTGATATATATACCATTCCTTAATCTCTTCATCTGTTTTAGCATTATTCCATTCTGCTTTCTTGTAATTAAAAGATATAGTAGGTATAGCATTAACAATATCTTTGTCTATTGCTGCAACCATATATCCTTTATAAGCATATCTAACACAAATATCATCTGCTTCAAATGTACTAGATACCAATACAATAGGCTTAACCCTATTATAAATCAATTTCTTTAACTCTTTAGTGTTTTGCACCAATAACTCTTGTTCGTTTGTTTTAGATGCCCTAGAGGCTTTATAATCACTATATATGTTATATCTAAAGTTGGTTTTAGAAGTAAATGCTATTTTTAAATCATTTAACTTAGATACTTTATCATAACAAGCTGTTCTTATAGTGCCTATTCTTTCCATAAAATTCATATATGCTAATTCTATGTTATAGTCTTCTCTAAATTGATAACAACTAGCAAAAAGTAAACTATCGGCATCGATTATAATACTGCCTGTATCTTCTCTAGCTATTAATTCATCTAACATTCCCATATATTATCCTTTATATTTCGTGTAATTCTTCAGCTAAGGTTAAATAGTTTCTACCGTCTTGGTAACTATCAATTAGCGTATCTCCTTTAGCTGTAATTGTTCTGCTTATTTTCAATAATGACATCATATTTGCTACTTGGTATGGTTGTATATTGTGGTCTAAATATATACTCCATAGTCTAGCTATTCTTGTAAAACTAGACTTTGGAGTACCATAAGATTTAGCTCTCTCTTTTAGTATCTCTTCATCATTCATATTATTTTCCTGCAAAGATATTAACTATGACAGCTAAAGTAATTACTACTCCAGCTAAAATTATTGGTGCTACCATAAAGCCTATATATAATAATATACCTGCTCCTATTACTTCTAACATTACAACTCCTTGTCGTTATAATATTTATCAGTTACATATCTGATATTTTTTGTTTCAGGAAATATTATCCCTAGCCTATCTCTTTCTTCTTTTGATAGTAAATCTTTCTCTTTTGCGATGTTATGATATTTAGTTGTGGATATATTACATATTCTTTTTATCTCTGGTTGTTTTATACCTTTGTTTTTAAGATAAATAAATATCAATTTATCTCTAGTCATTTAGTCATCCTCCATTAAATATTTATCAATCATTTGGTCATAAGCATAATCTGGGTCTTCCTCTAACACATAATGATAGTTTTCCTTAATCCATTCCTCTATCACATCATCTACATCTTTGCCATCTCTGGCATAATCTATAAAATACATTAAATCCTCTCTCTCTGCTTTATCTTTAACTTCATCCCAATCAGGATACACTTTAATCATTCTCTTCATTGTTGACTCCTTATCAGTTGAGCCAAAACCACCTTCACCTCTTTGTGTTGGCTCTAATTCTTCTACTTCATTTAAGTATATTTTTGGTCTATATACTAACATCATCTGACATATTCTATCACCTTTTTTTATTGGTCTTGGAAATGATGTTCCCTTATGAGATACTAGTTTTATCTTTACTTCTCCTATAAAACCACAATCTATTACTCCAACAGAATTACTTAGTGTTGTAAGGTCTTTAAAGCCCATTCCTGACCTGCTAAACAACAGCAAAGCATAATCTCGTGGTACTTCAATCTTAAAGCCTAGAGGTACTTCTGCTGTAAAAACATGTCCATTAAACTTCCATTCCACATCTTCTCTAGCTCTACAATCCATGCAAGCATCTGTATCGTGTGCATATGTTGGTTTACAATCTTTGTCAAGCAACTTTATTTTCATTTTCCAACTCCTTAATCATTTTATTTGTACTCTTTACCCACTCAACCATTCTCTTACTACCTGTTAAAGGAAATTCGTATTTATGGTCTAAAAACAGAGAACCAGTAACAAAAGAGTTTATTGTTCCATTTGTTACTCCCTGCACCTTAGCTACTGCTCTTACAAGTGTATACTCTTTGTCATATACATCTAATAGCTTGTAATAATTCTCTTGTGCTTGGTTCTGCAAAGCTTTATTCTTAGATATTATATTGTTAAAATAATCCACATCTATATATAGCTTATTGTCTTCTTTTTTAAATCCTTGTAAATGAGGACTGTTATAGCTCCTAAATTGGTTATGCTTTACATACAAGTTTGTTCTTATATTATGTTCTCTAGCATAATCAGTAACTCTAACCCATCTCATTACTTAATCCTTTCGTCATTTATTACTCTTTCTAACATTCTATAAGGCACAAACTTTTCTCCAAATTTATTAATGCAATTTTTCATGTGTGCAAGTCCCATATCTTTAATTTTAAGTTTTTTACCATCCTTTGTTATCCAATATTTAGAATTTCTCATTTTATGGTAACTTTCCATAAAAGCATCTGCCTCATATTCTATATCTTCAGCTAAACTCATTACTTACTCCTTATAAATTTGTTACAACAAAAAGTTTCATCACTTTCTATTTCTAAAACAGGACATTTGATAGAAACATATAACTTACAATTTCTACATACTCTATTTTCAAAATCATCATAGATTTTATCTATTTTAGTCATTATTTTTCTAGGCTTTCCATATGCATCCCTGTCTTGTCTAAACAATTCTTTTGCCTCTTCTCTTGTCATTATTTACTCCTTAATTTGTATGGATATTCTCTAATTTCATTTGCTTCAATAAATGCAACAGCTTTATTATAGGTATCAAATTTAATATTTTCTAACATATCG
>Ga0256829_1001278_pt1 | contig 21165 bp, 21 predicted proteins | sample 131447metaG_FD_185979 | JGI IMG/M metagenome (GOLD analysis project Ga0256829, IMG submission 185979) | Hydrothermal vent microbial communities from Lau Basin, Pacific Ocean - 131-447 | ecosystem: Environmental > Aquatic > Marine > Hydrothermal vents | place: Pacific Ocean: Lau Basin | collected...
AATTCGTCATTGCACCCCAAGAGTACTTCCTCAGGATGTCTTCGCCATCATTCAGGGCGCGAGCGCAGCGCGGCAATCTCTTTGGGTATGGTGCCAGGCTGTGGGAGATTGCCGGGCTGCGCTCGCAATGACGGGGTTCCCGGATTAATCAGTGCTTGCTTAAAGCGCCTCGAAGGCGGATTTTTTCTTGCGTTTGCGAAAGATCAGCGCCATGTTGCCCACCCGTTGAATCAGTTGCGCATGGCTGTGTTCACACATTGCCGCAATGGCCTTGTCGCGGGCTTCATGGTCACCCACTGATACCTTGACCTTGATTAACTCGTGATGCGCGATGGAACGCTCGAATTCATCCAGCAATGCCTTGCTCAGGCCATGCTGACCTACCATGATGACCGGTTTCAGTGCATGACCGAGCCCGCGCAAGTGCTTTTTCTGTTGTTCCGTCAGTGACATTCATGAATACTCCGAATCCGGCGCGAGAGTATACCCCAACCCCACAGGCGAATCAGGGATTATGTCCAGGAGCAAGAGCAGTAGCCGCTGGTTGAGAGAACATTTCAACGACGAGTACGTGAAGCGTGCCCAGCGTGAAGGTTACCGTTCGCGTGCTGTATACAAGCTCGACGAAATCCAGCAACGCGACCGGGTGATCAGGCCGGGCATGGCGATCGTGGACCTTGGCGCGGCGCCGGGTGGCTGGAGCCAGTACGCGCTACCCCTCGTGGGTCGAAAGGGCAAGATCCTGGCCATGGACCTGTTACCCATGGAGCCCTTGCCCGGTGTGGATTTCCTGCAGGGGGATTTCCGCGAAGATGCTGTGCTTGAATCCCTGATGAAAATGCTCGATGGCCGGGCGATCGACCTTGTAATGTCGGACATCGCCCCCAATATAAGCGGGGTAGAAGCCGTGGATCTGCCACGATCGATGTATCTTGCGGAATTGGCAGTAGATTTTTCCGGCCAGGTACTCAGGCCGGGTGGTGATTTACTGGTCAAGGTGTTCCAGGGCGAGGGTTTCGATGCGTTGGTGCGTGATTTGCGCCGGCGTTTCGGGAAGGTGCTGATACGCAAGCCAAAGGCCTCAAGACCGCGCAGCCGCGAAGTGTATGCGCTGGCTAGGGGCCGGAAAGTATAGTATCGTTTCAGGAACTGCCTTCCGGGCCGAAACGCCTTACAGGACAATGTCTTCAGTTATTTTCCTGCCCGACACTACTCGCCACCAGTGATTTTATTATTAATGAGGTACTCGATTTGAACGACATGGCGAAAAATATCCTGCTCTGGGTCATCATTGCGGTTGTCCTGATGTCCGTGTTCAACAACTTTGGACCCCCGGCGCCGCGTGCGCAGAGCGTGCCGTATTCTGAATTTATCGCCGATGTTAAAGCCGGCCGTGTACAAACTGCAGTCATTGACGGCCGTGTCGTCAAGGGACAGCTGGTCAGTGGCGAAGCCTATTCCACTTATACGCCCAATGATCCGGACATGATCAATGACCTGCTGAGTAACGGCGTGGTGGTCAAGGCGCAGGCGCCGGAGCAGCAATCGGTACTGATGCAGATCTTCATTTCCTGGTTCCCGATGCTGTTGCTGATCGGTGTGTGGATTTTCTTCATGCGCCAGATGCAGGGCGGTGGCGGTGGTCGCGGCGCCATGTCGTTTGGCAAGAGCCGTGCACGCATGCTGGGTGAAGACCAGATCAAGGTGACCTTCAGTGATGTTGCCGGTGTCGAGGAAGCCAAGGAGGAAGTCGCCGAACTGGTCGAGTTCCTGCGCGACCCCGGCAAGTTCCAGAAGCTGGGCGGCAAGATCCCGCGTGGCGTATTGATGGTGGGTTCGCCCGGTACCGGCAAGACCCTGCTGGCGCGCGCCATTGCCGGCGAAGCCAAGGTGCCGTTCTTTACGATTTCCGGTTCCGACTTTGTCGAGATGTTCGTGGGTGTGGGCGCATCGCGCGTGCGCGACATGTTCGAGCAGGCCAAGAAGCATGCGCCGTGCATTATCTTTATCGATGAAATCGATGCGGTCGGTCGCCATCGTGGCGCCGGTCTCGGCGGCGGTCACGATGAACGCGAGCAGACGCTCAACCAGTTGCTGGTGGAGATGGACGGTTTTGAAGGCAGCGAGGGCGTCATCGTCATTGCGGCGACTAACCGGCCGGATGTGCTGGATCCCGCCTTGTTGCGCCCCGGCCGTTTTGACCGGCAGGTGGTTGTACCGTTGCCGGATGTGCGCGGTCGCGAGCAGATTCTCAAGGTTCACCTGCGCAAGGTGCCGGCGGGGGACGACGTCAAGCCGAGTATTATCGCCCGTGGCACCCCCGGTTTTTCCGGTGCGGATCTGGCCAACCTGGTGAACGAGGCTGCGTTGTTTGCCGCGCGCGCCAACAAGCGCCTGGTCGACATGGAGGATCTGGAAAAGGCCAAGGACAAGATCATGATGGGCGCCGAGCGCAAGTCCATGGTGATGAGTGAGGAAGAGAAGAAACTCACCGCGTACCACGAGGCCGGGCACGCCATTGTCGGCCGGCTGGTGCCCTCGCACGACCCGGTTTACAAGGTCAGCATTATCCCGCGCGGGCGTGCGCTGGGTGTGACCATGTTCCTGCCCGAGGAAGATCGTTACAGCTTCAGCAAGCAGCGCCTGGAAAGCCAGATATCCAGCCTGTTTGGCGGGCGTATCGCCGAGGTGCTGATCTTTGGCGAAGACATGGTGACAACCGGCGCCTCCAACGACATCCAGCGTGCTACTGAACTGGCGCGCAACATGGTGACCAAGTGGGGGCTTTCCGAACGCCTGGGGCCGCTGACCTACAGCGAGGAAGAAGGCGAGGTGTTCCTGGGCCATTCGGTCACACAGCACAAAAATGTGTCGGACGAAACCGCACATACCATCGATGCCGAGATCCGCGCCATCATCGACCGGAATTACCAGCGTGCCGAAAACCTGTTGAAGGACAATATGGACAAGTTGCACGCCATGGCGGAAGCGCTGATCAAATACGAAACCATCGATGCTGACCAGATCGATGACATCATGTCCGGCAAAACGCCGCGTCCGCCGCAGGACTGGGACGATGACCCCTCGCGTGGCAATGGCAGTAGTAGTAGCGCAGCCTCTGCCGGGCAGGACAGCAGCAGCAAGGACAGCACGGACAGTGACCCGATTGGTGGCCCGGCCGGCCAGCACTAGCGCGCTTCGTCCTGCAGCCATGCAACTGGACTGCAACGGCAGGGTACTCGACCTGTCGCGTCCGCAAGTGATGGGCGTACTCAACGTCACCCCCGATTCATTTTCCGACGGGGGTGATTTTTTTTCGCCTGAAAAAGCCCTGCAACACGCGCTGGACATGCAGGCGGCCGGCGCCGCAATCATCGACGTCGGCGGGGAATCGACCCGTCCCGGCGCGGTACAGGTGCCGTTGCAGGAAGAGCTGGACCGGGTCATCCCGGTAATCGAGGCACTCCAGTCCCGGCTCGATGTACCGATATCCATTGACACGCAGAAGCCGCAGGTGATGCGTGCCGCGATTGCGGCCGGTGCCGGCTTGATCAATGACGTCAACGCCTTGCGTGCACCCGGGGCGGTCGAGGCCGCCGTGGACTGTGCGGTGCCGGTGTGCCTGATGCATATGCAGGGCGACCCGCGCACCATGCAGGCCAACCCGGATTACGGTGATGTCGTGACCGAGGTGCGTGATTTCCTGCTTCAGCGCGCGGCAGTCTGCGAGCAGGCCGGCATCCCGGCATCACGTATCCTGCTGGACCCCGGGTTCGGGTTTGGCAAGACCGTTGAGCAGAACCTGGGTTTGCTGGCGGGACTTGATACACTGGCGAACACGGCGTACCCGCTGCTGGTGGGGCTGTCGAGGAAGTCGATGATTGGCCAGTTACTCGGGCTGGAGGTGGCGGAACGTTTGCCCGCCAGCCTGGCGTTGGCTGTGCTGGCCGTGGAGCGGGGGGCAAGGCTGGTCCGTGCGCATGATGTTGCCGCGACCTGGCAGGCCTTGCAGATGTGTATTGCATTACAGGAAGCCGGTAAGAGGTAGTCAGGATGGGTAGAAAATTTTTCGGGACAGACGGTATTCGCGGGCGTGTGGGTGAATACCCGATTAACGCCGAGTTCATGCTGAAACTGGGCTGGGCCATGGGCCGTGTGCTTGGCAACGGCGCGGCGACACGTGTCGTGATCGGCAAGGACACGCGTATTTCCGGCTACATGTTCGAGTCGGCGCTGGAAGCGGGGCTGTCCGCCGCGGGTGTCGATATTCGCCTGCTTGGTCCCATGCCGACGCCGGGTATTGCGTATCTAACGCGCACGCTGCACGCCTGTGCGGGCATTGTGATCAGTGCGTCCCACAACCCCCACCACGATAACGGCATCAAGTTTTTCTCCGCCGACGGCATGAAATTGCCCGATGAAGTGGAAGCGGCGATCGAAGAGGAACTTGAAAAACCCATGGTTACCGTGTCCTCGGAACGCCTGGGCAAGGCAGAGCGGGTTGAAGACGCGCGCGGCCGTTATATCGAATTCTGCAAGAGTACGATTCCCTCGCGGCTTTCGCTGGCGGGCAGGAAGATCGTCGTCGATTGCGCCAATGGCGCGACCTACCATATCGCACCCAGCGTGCTCGACGAACTGGGTGCGGAGGTGGTCACCATCGGCGCCACGCCGGATGGGCTGAACATCAATGATGGTGTGGGTTCCACCCAGCCGCAGGCGCTGTGCGACGAAGTGGTACGGCAGCAGGCGGAACTGGGTATTGCGCTCGATGGCGATGGTGATCGCCTGATCATGGTGGATCACAAGGGTGAAATTGTCGATGGTGACGAGCTGCTGTATATCATTGCCGCCTCCCGTCAGGCGGTGGGCCAGTTGCACGGCCCGGTGATCGGCACGCTGATGACAAATCTCGGCCTGGAGCATGCTTTCCGCGACCAGGGTATTGCGTTCATGCGCGCGAGTGTGGGCGACCGTTACGTCATGGAGTTGCTGAAAGCCCATAACGGTGTGCTCGGTGGCGAGTCTTCGGGGCATATCATCTGTCTCGACCGGACCTCGACCGGCGACGGTATCGTGTCCGCCCTGCAGGTGCTGGCGTCGCTGGTGCAATCCGGCAAGTCCCTGCATGAACTCAAGCGGGGCATGAACAAGTACCCGCAGCACATGATCAATGTCCCGCTGGCGCGGCGCATCGATATTGAAGACAGTGCATTGATACAGGATGCCGTACGTGAGGCCGAGACCTGCCTCAGTGACAAGGGACGGGTGCTGTTACGGCCATCCGGCACCGAACCGCTGATACGTGTCATGGTCGAGGGTGAGGACGGTGCGCTGGTGCTGTCGCAGGCGCAACGACTCGCCGAGGTGGTCGAGCAGGCTGTCGAAGCCGCCAGCGAAACGGCCTGAGCGTTACATGCGCCTGTTACGGCGGATTTCCCTGTTGTCGCTGGCAGGCGTTGGCGTGATCGCGGTCCTGTTTGCCCTGAACCTGCGCACCTATCACCGTTTGACCAATGAAGCACCGGTCGCCAGGCTCACTTTTCAGCCGGTCGCGGCGCAACAGTACCGGGTTGAACTGCTCAGTGGCGATTTCTGCACCCCCCGGACCTTCCTGCTGTACGGCGATGAGTGGCGGCTGGATGCACACTTCCTCAAATGGAAACCCTGGGCCAATGTCCTTGGCCTGAATGCCCGCTACCGGCTCGACCGGCTTGGTGGACGTTACCGGGACGTCGTGCAGGAAAATGCACGCCCCCACGTGGCCTGGTCCTTGTCCGCGCCCGGGGTCTTCGACCCTGCCCGGCTGGCCGGGCGTTTCCTGGGGGCGTTGTCGCCACTGGACACGGAATATGGCAGTTCCGTCTACCAGGCCATCGATCCGGGCTACGCCTACACCGTTTACCGGGGGCAGAGCGGCCTGCTGGTGCGCAAGTCGCCCCTGGCGTCGATCCACCGCCATGGCGACAGCCTGGTGATTCCGATCGAATCCTCCTGCGTTTCCGCCGGCGATTGATTTTTACGGGGTATCCCGCTACGCTACGCGGCTATTTTCAAGGGCTTGCAGGAGATACGCATGCGTCAGACACTGGTCGCCGGGAACTGGAAACTCAACGGTTCACTGGAAAGCATTAAACAACTGGTTGCCGGTATTCTTGCCGGCGCCGGGGAAACCGGGGCTACGCAGATTGCGGTGTGTCCTCCGTTTGTTTACATCCCGCTGGTTTCGAACCTGCTGGCCGACAGCAAGGTCGGCCTGGGCAGCCAGGACATCAGCGACCAGGAATCCGGCGCCTTTACCGGTGAAGTGTCCGGCCCGATGCTCAAAGACTTCAACTGCAGCTACGCCATTGTCGGGCACTCCGAACGTCGCGCCCTGTACGGCGAGGACGATGCGTTTACCGCGCGCAAGTTTGCCGCCGCCCGCCGCGCCGGTCTGACCCCGATTTTATGCGTGGGCGAGACGCTGGAAGAACGCGAGCAGGGGATTACCGAAGCGGTGGTCGCGCGTCAGCTGGACGCGGTGATCGAGCTGGAAGGCATCGGGTCGCTGGGTGACGCAGTGATTGCCTATGAGCCGGTGTGGGCCATTGGTACGGGTAAAACAGCGAGTCCCCAGCAGGCGCAGGATGTCCACGCCTTCATTCGTGGTAAACTTGCCGGTCTGGACCAGGGTATCGCCGACAAGGTGCAGATCCTGTATGGCGGCAGCGTCAAGGGCAGCAATGCCGCAGAGTTGTTCGCCATGGCGGATATCGATGGTGGTCTGATCGGCGGTGCGTCACTGGACGCCGGTGATTTCCTGGCCATCTGCAAGGCCGGTCACTGACTTTTAATTTTTCATGGCTAACCGTCATGCCGGCCCGTGCCGGCATCCCGCGCGCTGAAATGATGGATTCCGGCATTCGCCGGAATGACGAGAAGGGGTTATGCCCCGGGTGAGTAGGTAATGTTTACACTATTGTTGGTTTTACAGGTATTGCTGGGGGTGGCGATTATCGTGCTGGTGCTTTTGCAGCAGGGTAAAGGCGCCGATATGGGGGCCGCGTTTGGTGCGGGTTCCTCCGGGGCCGTGTTTGGCGCCAGCGGTGGCGGTTCATTCTTTACCCGCGCCACGGCGGTGCTCGCGGCGCTGTTCTTTATGAACAGCGTGTTGTTGTCCTCGCCACTGGTGCGTAATGTCCAGGATGCGAATGCCAGTGTGACCGAGCACGTCAAGGTAGAAAAACCCGCGAAGCGGTCGGATTTGCCTGATGCCGAGGTACCTGCGCCGGCCGATGCGGCCGCCGAAGTGCCGAGCGACCTCCCGCCGGTGGATGATTTGACCGGGTCGAAGACAGCAACGCCTGAAGCGCCGGCCAAATCCGCCAAACCGGGGGCCGACAAGCCACAAAAGTAACGCTTTCAGCCGACGTGGTGGAATTGGTAGACACGCTATCTTGAGGGGGTAGTGGCGAAAGCCGTGCCGGTTCGACTCCGGCCGTCGGCACCATCAGCAAAAAAGCGGATCTTTAAAAGGATCCGCTTTTTTTTATCTGCTTCATGGGCATTTTTTATGGGCCCACAAACTCAGATTAAGGCTTTGATTTGGCGTGAAAAGCTTTCCTTTACTTCGCTTGACACCTGTAAACGCACTGGCCTAGACTGCGTGACGCTTTACGGAAACATGACATAACAAGACCACACGGTGAAAACCGCAAGCGTTGGATGAGGATTGCATGCTGGAGAATTATCTTCCGGTTCTGATTTTTATCGCCATCGGCATAGGAATCGGGCTGGTCATGACCCTGATGGGATTCATGTTGGGTACCCGCAAGCCCGACAGCGAGAAGACCTCGCCCTATGAGTGTGGCTTCGAGGCCTTCGAAGATACCCGCATGCGCTTTGATGTGCGTTACTACCTCGTCGCTATCCTGTTTATTATCTTCGATCTCGAAATTGCCTTTCTTTTCCCCTGGGCCGTGGTGCTCCAGGACATCGGCTGGTTCGGCTATATCGCCATGATGATTTTCCTCGGAATTCTCGTTATCGGATTTATCTACGAGTGGAAGAAGGGAGCCCTGGAATGGGAGTAGCGGCGCGAGCAGTAAGCAGGGGCCCCGCGGAGCGGGGATGCGCACGTCCGCGAGCGCCGCTGTATGACGTGGCGCCCTGCCTGGAATCTGACGGTAAGGTTATTTGAAATGGGCATAGAAGGCATCCTCGAAGAAGGTTTCATCACCACGTCCGCCGACAAGCTGATCAACTGGGCGCGTACGGGTTCCCTGTGGCCGATGACCTTTGGCCTGGCCTGTTGCGCAGTGGAAATGATGCAGGCCGGCGCCTCGCGTTATGACCTGGACCGTTTCGGCGTGGTGTTTCGTCCCAGTCCGCGTCAGTCCGACGTGATGATTGTGGCCGGTACACTGTGTAACAAGATGGCGCCGGCGCTGCGCAAGGTCTATGACCAGATGTCCGAACCGCGCTGGGTCATTTCCATGGGATCGTGCGCCAACGGTGGCGGTTACTACCACTATTCCTATTCGGTGGTGCGCGGTTGCGACCGTATCGTGCCGGTCGATATCTATGTGCCGGGCTGTCCGCCCACGGCCGAAGCGCTGTTGTACGGCATTTTACAACTCCAGAACAAGATTCGCCGCACCAGTACTATCGCGCGCTGAAGAGACAGGACATGCAGGCAAAGGCACTTCTTCAACAGTTACAGGAACGCTTTGGCGATACCTTGCGCGATGCGGTGCTGTGCCTGAACGAGGTCACGATTGAACTGGCGCCGGAAGACCTGATCGATACCTGCCGCGCCCTGCGCGACGAACGGGCGTTCAGGTTTGAGCAGTTGATCGATGTGTGTGGTGTCGATTACCTGAATTACGGTGAAGATGAATGGGCGACGGAGGAAACGACCAGCACCGGCTTCAGCCGGGGTGTGGAGGCAAAGGCAGCAGGGCGGTTACCGGGGTTGGAGGAAGAGCTTTCAGTGGAGACGCCGCAACAAGACCGGCGCTTTGCTGCGGTATACCACCTGCTGTCTGTGGCGCATAATCATCGTCTGCGACTTCGCGTGTTTGCGCCGGACGGGCAGTTGCCGGTGGTCCCCTCGGTTGTCGAAATCTGGAACAGCGCCAACTGGTTTGAACGCGAGGCCTTCGACCTGTTTGGCATTCTCTTTGAAGGGCACCCGGACCTGCGGCGTATCCTTACCGACTACGGTTTTATCGGCCATCCGTTCCGCAAGGACTTCCCCCTGAGCGGTAATGTCGAGGTGCGTTACGACCCGGAGAAACAGCGCGTCGTCTACCAGCCGGTCAGTATCGAGCCGCGTGTGCTGGTTCCCAAGGTCATTCGTGGCGATGCGCTGGAGCCGGCGACGCTGGACGCGGCCGACTCCGGGGCCGAGGACGAAAGCGACGGGGAAGACGATGCCTGAAATCAAGAATTACACCCTGAACTTCGGTCCGCAGCACCCCGCCGCGCACGGCGTGTTGCGCCTGGTGCTGGAACTGGACGGCGAGACCGTACAGCGCGCCGACCCGCATATTGGTCTGTTGCAGCGCGCCACCGAGAAGCTGGCCGAGAGCAAGCCCTACAACCAGAGTGTCGGTTACATGGACCGGCTCGATTACGTGTCGATGATGTGCAACGAGCACGCCTACGTCATGTCTATCGAAAAACTGCTGGGTATCGAAGTGCCGGAGCGCGCACAGTACATTCGCGTTATGTTCGACGAGATTACGCGTATCCTCAACCACCTGTTATGGCTGGGTGCGCACGGACTCGACATTGGCGCCATGACGGTGTTCCTGTACACCTTCCGCGAACGCGAAGACCTGATGGACTGTTACGAGGCGGTCTCCGGTGCGCGGCTGCACGCGACCTATTACCGGCCGGGCGGTGTCTACCGCGACCTGCCCGACCGCATGCCGCAGTACCGGGAATCGAAATGGCACGGCCGGGCCGATGTTGAACGGCTGAACCGGAATCGCCAGGGTTCCATGCTCGACTTTATCGAGGACTTCACCGAGCGTTTTCCGGCCTGCGTGGATGAATACGAAACCCTGCTGACCGACAACCGCATCTGGAAACAGCGTACCGTGGATATCGGTATTGTGACGCCGGAGCGCGCCCTGCAACTGGGCATGACCGGCCCGATGCTTCGCGGTTCCGGTATTGCCTGGGATTTGCGCAAGAAACAGCCTTACGAAGTGTACGATCGCATGGACTTCGATATCCCGGTGGGTGTCAACGGGGATTGCTACGACCGTTACCTGGTGCGTATCGAGGAAATGCGCCAGTCCAACCGGATTATCAAACAGTGTGTCGACTGGCTGCGCCAGCATAGCGGCCCGGTGATGGTAGGTGATCGCAAGCTGGCGCCGCCGTCACGCGAGGAAATGAAGCAGGACATGGAAGCCCTGATCCACCATTTCAAACTGTTTACCGAAGGCTATTGCCTGCCTGCCGGCGAAGCCTATGCCGCCGTGGAACACCCGAAGGGCGAGTTTGGTATCTACATGATTTCCGACGGCGCCAACAAGCCCTACCGCGTCAAGATACGCGCGCCGGGTTTTGCCCACCTGGCGTCGCTCGATGAAATGTCGCAGGGGCATATGCTCGCCGACGTGGTGGCGATCATCGGCACCCAGGACATCGTATTTGGTGAGGTGGATCGCTAATGAGTGCAGTACAGGACAACAACACGCCTTACACCTTGCCGGACACGGTCAGGGTCGAAATCGACCACTGGTTGAGCAAGTATCCGCCGGAGCAGAAACAGTCGGCGGTACTGGCTGCGTTGCACGCCGTGCAACACGAAAACGGTTGGGTGAGCGTGGCGCAGATGGATGCCGTGGCCGAGTATCTCGATATGCCGCCGGTGTCGGTCTACGAAGTTGCCAGCTTCTATTCCATGATCGAAACGGAACCGGTCGGCCGCAATACCGTGGCGTTCTGCAACAACATTTCCTGCATGCTGTGCGGCGCGGATGAACTGGTCGCGCACGTGGAAAAGAAACTCGGTATCAAGCTGGGCGAAAGCACGCCCGACGGACGCATCTACCTCAAGAACGAGGAAGAATGCCTGGCTGCCTGTGTGGGCGCGCCGATGATGACCGTCAACGGCCACTATTACGAGAAGCTGACGATTGAAAAAGTCGATCAGATTCTGGACGGACTGGAGTAGGGTATGACGAACCAGGTCTGTTTCACCACCCTGCAATTCGACGAGCCCTGGACGCTTGAGAACTATCTCAAGGTGGGCGGTTACCAGGCGTGGAAGAAAATCCTGCAGGAGAAAACGCCGCCGGAAGACGTGGTCGAGATCGTCAAGGGTTCCGCTCTGCGCGGACGGGGTGGCGCCGGTTTCCCGACCGGCCTGAAGTGGAGTTTTATGCCGCGCAATGCGCCGGTGCAGAAATACATCGTCTGTAACTCCGATGAATCCGAGCCGGGCACCTGCAAGGACCGCGATATCCTGCGTTACAATCCTCATGCGCTGATCGAGGGTATGGCGATTGCCGGTTACTCGATGGGCGCCACCGTCGGTTACAACTACATGCGTGGCGAGTTCCACCACGAGCCGTTCGAGCGTTTCGAGGAGGCGTTGAAAGAGGCCTATGCGGCCGGTTATCTGGGCGAGGACCTGATGGGTTCGGGGATCGACTTTAACCTGTATTCGCACCTCGGCGCCGGCGCCTATATCTGTGGCGAGGAAACCGCGCTGTTGAATTCGCTGGAAGGCAAGAAAGGCCAGCCACGCTACAAGCCGCCGTTCCCGGCCAACTTTGGCCTGTATGGCAAACCGACGACCATCAATAACACCGAAAGCCTGGCCTCGGTGCCGGCGATCCTGCGCAATGGCGGCGACTGGTTCCTGAACCTCGGCCAGCCCAATAATGGCGGTGAAAAAATCTGGTGCGTGTCCGGCCACGTGAACAAGCCGGGCAACTATGAAATCCCCTTGGGTACGCCGTTTGGCGAACTGCTGGAACTGGCCGGTGGCGTGCGTCACGGCCACAAGCTCAAGGCGGTGATTCCCGGCGGTTGTTCCATGCCGGTGATGCCCGCCGATTTAATCATGGACGTAAAGCTCGATTACGATTCATTGTCGAAGGCCGGTTCCGCGCTGGGTTCGGCCGGCATGATCGTCATGGACGACAGCACCTGCATGGTCAAGGCGCTGATGCGTATTTCACGCTTTTATTACGCGGAGTCCTGCGGTCAGTGTACGCCTTGCCGTGAAGGTTGCGGCTGGATGTACCGCGTGATCAAACGCATCGAGGAAGGCCAGGGTACGATGGAAGACCTCGACCTGCTGGAGAGCGCGGCCGGACAGATTGAAGGGCATACCATTTGCGCTTTCGGTGATGCGGCGGCCTGGCCGGTGCAGAGTTTCCTCAAGCACTTCCGCCACGAATTTGAATACCACATCCAGCACAGGAACTGTATGCCGGGCACCAGCAGTCACCGTGTTGGCGGTGCGAAGGGAGCGGCGGCATGAGCGCCAAACCCGAAGCCGTGGCAGACGACATGCTCAATGTCGTCATCGACGATGTCGAATACAAGGCGCGCAAGGGCGCGATGATTATCGAAGTCACCGACGACAACGAGATCAGCGTACCGCGTTTCTGTTACCACAAGAAACTGCCGGTCGCCGCCAATTGCCGGATGTGCATGGTGCAGGTGGAGATGGGCGGCCGCATGGCGCCCAAACCCTTGCCGGCCTGCGCTACCCCGGTGGCCGATGGAATGAAAGTCTGGACGCAGTCGGACTATGCACGCAAGGCGCAGCGCGCGGTGATGGAATTTCTGCTGATCAACCACCCGCTCGACTGCCCGATCTGTGACCAGGGCGGTGAGTGCGAGTTGCAGGATGTCGCGCTGGAATACGGCCGTGGCGTTTCGCGTTTTACCGAAAACAAACGTGTGGTGCCGGAGAAAAACTTCGGCCCGCTGATTGCCTCGGATATGACGCGCTGCATTCATTGCACCCGTTGTGTGCGCTTCCTGCAGCACGTGGCCGGCTACAAGGAAATGGGCGGCATGGGACGTGGTGAAAACGTGCAGATCGGCACCTATATCCAGCACAACCTCGAATCGGAACTGTCCGGTAATATTATCGATGTCTGTCCGGTCGGCGCGCTGACATCGCGGCCGTTTCGTTTCAGTGCACGCGCCTGGGAACTGGAACAGACGCCATCGATCGCCGCACACGACTGTGTCGGCGCCAACAGCTTCCTGCATACGCGTCGCGGCAAGTTGATGCGCGTGGTGCCACGGGAGAACGAGGCCATCAATGAAGTCTGGGCGACCGACCGCGATCGCTTCGGCTACCAGGGCGTCAACAGCGACGACCGGCTGACCACGCCGATGGTGAAACGTGCGGATGGCTGGCAGGCCGTCGAGTGGGAAGAGGCCTTGCACATCGCCGCACAGGCGCTTGCCGAGCGTGTCAGGGAACAGGGTGCGGATCAACTCGGCATGCTGGCGTCCCCGAGCGCCACGCTGGAAGAACTGAGCCTGTTCAACCAGCTGGCGGAAGGGCTGGGTGTATCCAATATTGATCACCGCTTGCGCCAGACAGACTTCAGCGGGCAGGCGCAGCAACCGCTGTTCCCGTTTCTTGGCCAGACCCTGGAAGAACTGGAGCAGTCCAGTGCCATCCTGGTGGTGGGCGGCAACCTGCGCAAGGACCAGCCCATTATCGGTCACCGGATTCGCAAGGCGGCGATGGCGGGCGCCAGCGTGATGATGATCAACCCGGTCGATTACCCCTTGACCTATTCGCTGGCGCACCAGTCGGTGGTTACACCCTCGCACATGGTGCAGTCACTGGCCGGTGTGGCCGCCGCCCTGTTACAGAGTAAAAAGGCCCGTGCGCCGGAAGCCTTGCAGGCCATTATCGACCAGACACTGCCGAACGATACCGAACAGGCCATGGCGGCAACGCTGGCCGAGGCGGAACAGGCGACCGTGTTGCTGGGGCTCGATGCCGCCATGCACCCGGCGTTTTCAACCTTGCGCGCTATTGCAGTGCTGGTGGGTGAACTGAGTGGCGCGAAGATCGGCTTTGTGTCCGATGGCGCCAACAGCGCCGGCGCCTGCCTGGCCGGCGTGCTGCCGCATCGTGGCGCCGGTGGCGTGGCGCGTTCCGTGGCCGGGCTGGATGCGGCACAGATGATTGAACAACCCCGCAAGAATTATCTGTTGTTCGGCATCGAACCTGAATTTGATTGCGCCAACGGCGCACAGGCGCTGGCTGCAATGCAGCAGGCAGAATTCGTGGTAGCGATTACACCGTATGTCACAGGTGCCATGCGCGATTATGCCGATGTACTGCTGCCGTCCGGTGTATTTGCAGAAACCTCGGGCACCTTTGTTAACCTCGAAGGGCGTTGGCAAAGTTTTACCGCCGCGTCACGCGCGCCGGGCGACAGCCGCCCTGGCTGGAAGATCTTGCGCGTACTCGGTAACCTGCTGGACCTTGAGGGTTTTGATCAAACCTCATCAGAACAGGTGCGCGATGCGCTGAGTGAGCAACTCGGCGAAGTGAAACTGGATAACTCGGCCTGTGGTGATGCCGTCACGCCATCATCTCCATCGACAGGTCTGGAGCGTATCGCCAGCTTGCCCCCGTATGCCGTGGACAGCGTGGTGCGCCGCGCCGAAGCCTTGCAGTTGACGCCGGATGGACAGGTCGCCCTGTTGCGGCTGAACCCGGAGGACGCGGCAGCTTTGTCGCTGTCGGACGGTGACAACGCCAGCGTGACACAGGACGGTCACAGCGTCACGCTGGAGGTGTGCGTCGACAAACGGGTGGCAAAGGGTGCGGCGGTGGCGCCACAGGCGATTGAAGCAACACGGGTACTGGGTGCGCCGGCCGGCGTGCTCCAGGTCAGCAAGGCATAGGGCGGGGCGATGGAAGCAAGCACACTCATCGACTGGATCATCACCGGCGGCTGGATCCTCATCAAGATCCTGATCATTGTCCTGCCGCTGATGCTGTGCGTGGCCTACCTGACCTACGCCGAGCGCAAGATTATCGGTTACATGCAACAGCGTATCGGTCCGAACCGGGTTGGTCCGCGTGGCTGGCTGCAGCCGATTGCCGATGCCGTGAAACTGATGTTCAAAGAGATCATCATCCCGGCGAAATCCAACAATTACCTGTTTGTGATTGCACCCATGCTGGTGATTGCGCCGGCGCTCGCCGCCTGGGCGGTGGTGCCGTTCGGGGAGGAACTGGTGCTGGCCGATGTGGATGCCAGCCTGTTGTATATCCTCGCCCTGACGTCGATGGGCGTGTACGGCATACTCATTGCCGGCTGGGCATCGAACTCCAAGTACGCTTTCCTCAGCACCATGCGAAGTGCGGCGCAGATTGTGTCATACGAAATCGCCATGGGTTTTGCGCTGGTTGGCGTTTTGCTCGCCGCTGGCAGCCTTAACCTCGGCGATATCGTCATGGCACAGCAGGGCAGCCTGTTGCACTGGTTCTGGTTGCCGCTGCTGCCGCTGTTCCTGATCTACTTTATCTCCGGCGTTGCCGAGACCAACCGTGCACCCTTCGACGTGGCGGAAGGCGAGTCGGAAATCGTCGCCGGTTTTCACGTTGAATACTCCGGTATGGCTTTCGCGGTGTTCTTCCTCGCCGAATACGCCAACATGATCCTGATTGCCACCCTGGCGGCGTTGATGTTCATGGGCGGCTGGCTGTCACCGTTTGAAGGTATCCCGGTGCTGGAACCGATGTTCCAGTGGGTGCCCGGCCTGATCTGGCTGATCGCCAAGACGGCATTCTTCCTGTTTTTCTTCCTCTGGTTCCGCGCCACGTTCCCGCGTTACCGCTATGACCAGATCATGCGGCTGGGCTGGAAGGTATTTATCCCGATCACCATTATCTGGCTGGCGATAGAAGGCGCCGCAGTGGTCGGTCACCTCGGCCCCTGGTTCGATTGAGGGTAATGCGATGTTAGCCTTGAGACACTATGTAAAAAGCCTGATGCTCTGGGAACTGCTCAAGGGCATGCAGCTGACCGGGAAATACCTGTTCGCGAAAAAGATCACCGTGCAGTACCCGGAAGAAAAGACCCCGCAGTCGCACCGTTTCCGTGGACTACACGCGCTGCGCCGTTACCCGAATGGCGAGGAACGCTGCATTGCCTGTAAATTGTGCGAGGCCGTGTGTCCGGCGCTGGCGATCACCATCGAAGCCGGGCCGCGCGATAACGACGGCACGCGGCGGACCACGCGCTATGACATCGACCTGTTCAAGTGTATTTTCTGCGGTTTCTGCGAGGAGTCCTGCCCGGTGGATTCGATTGTCGAAACACGGGTGTACGAGTATCACTTCGAAAACCGCGGTGAGAACATCATGACCAAGGAAAAGCTGCTGGCGATGGGTGACAAGTACGAACAGCAGATTGCCGAGGACCGCGCCGCCGACGCGGTATACCGCTAATGAATTTTGAACGTATCGTTTTTTATGTGTTTGCCACCATCCTGGTGTTTGCCGCCACACGCGTGATCACCGTGCGTAACCCGGTGCACGCGGTACTGCACCTGGTGCTGGCATTTTTCACCGCTGCCGGACTGTGGTTGTTGCTGGAAGCCGAGTTCCTCGCCATTACGCTGGTGCTGGTCTACGTGGGCGCGGTGATGGTGTTGTTCCTGTTCGTGGTCATGATGCTGGACATTAATGTTGCCGAGGTGAAGGAAGGCTTTGCCCGTTACCTGCCTGTCGGCCTGAGCGTGGCCGGCCTGATGATTGTGGAAATGTGGCTGGTGATGAAGAGCCGGGCATTCGATGCTACACAGATGCCGGAGCCGCCTGCACGTGCGGCGGATTACAGCAATACGCATGAGATTGGCAGTGTGCTCTATACCAACTACGTCTACCCGTTCGAGATCGCCTCAGTGATCCTGGTGGTGGCGATTATCGCGGCCATTGCCCTGACATTGCGCAAGCGTAAATCGGCGAAGCGACAGGACCCGTCCGAGCAGGTGAAGATCCGCCGCCAGGACCGGGTACGCATGATCAAAATGGAGGCAGAGAGCAGGGACTGATTTCCGGCCCGTTCAAAACAAGATTATGGTGCTTTCCGACTTTCTGATTCTGGGTGCGGTGTTGTTCGGCCTGAGTGTGGCCGGTATTTTCATCAACCGTAAAAATGTCATTCTCCTGCTGATGTGCATCGAGCTGATGCTGCTGGCGGTGAATACCAACTTTATTGCGTTTTCGCACTTTCTTGGCGACAGCGCCGGGCAGGTGTTTGTATTCTTTATCCTGACTGTCGCCGCCGCCGAGGCCGCGATTGGCCTGGCGATACTGGTGGTGCTGTTCCGTAACCGGCAGACCATCAATGTCGATGACATAGACAGCTTGAAAGGATAGCGCCGTGGAACAGATCTATCTCGCCATTGTTCTTGCCCCGCTGATCGGTTCACTGCTGGCCGGCCTGTTCGGCAAGTTTATCGGCCGTAGCGGGGCGCACTGGGCCGCTATCCTGGGCGTGGCGACCTCGTTCGTGTTGTCGGTCGTGGTGTTCAAGGACCTGGTGATCGATGGTGGCGAGATATTCAATGGCACGGTCTACACCTGGATGGTGGCCGACGGCCTGCACATGGAGGTCGGTTTCCTCATCGACCGGCTGACCGTGTTGATGATGCTGGTGGTGAGCTTCGTTTCATTGATGGTGCATATCTACACGGTCGGCTATATGCACGACGACCCGGGTTACCAGCGCTTCTTCAGTTACATCGCCCTGTTTACCTTCTCCATGCTGATGCTGGTCATGTCCAACAACTTCGTGCAGCTGTTCTTCGGCTGGGAAGCGGTGGGCCTGGTATCCTATTTGCTGATCGGCTTCTGGTACAAGCGGCCCTCGGCGATCTATGCCAATCTCAAGGCCTTCCTGGTGAACCGGGTGGGGGACTTTGGTTTCCTGCTGGGTATTGCGGCGATCGCCCTGTACTTTAACTCGCTGGACTATGCCGAGGTCTTCGCGGCGGCGCCGGGCATGGCGAACGCACAGATCGAAATCTTTAGTGGCGTGCCCTGGTCGGCCATGACCGTGATCTGCATCCTGTTGTTCATTGGCGCCATGGGTAAATCCGCGCAGGTACCCCTGCACGTGTGGCTGCCGGATTCCATGGAAGGCCCGACCCCGATCTCTGCCCTGATCCACGCGGCAACCATGGTGACCGCCGGTATCTTCATGGTCGCGCGTATGTCGCCGTTGTTCGAGCTGTCCGAGACAGCCCTGAGCTTCGTGCTGGTGATCGGTTCGATCACGGCCCTGTTTATGGGATTCCTGGGTGTCGTTCAGAACGACATCAAACGCGTCATTGCCTATTCGACCCTGTCGCAACTGGGTTACATGACCGTGGCGCTGGGCGTATCGGCCTACTCGGCGGGTATCTTCCACCTGATGACCCACGCGTTCTTCAAGGCCCTGCTGTTCCTGGCCGCCGGTTCGGTGATTATCGCCATGCACCACGAACAGGACATTCGTAAAATGGGTGGCCTGAAAAAATACATGCCCATTACCTACTGGACCTTCCTGGTGGGGTCGCTGGCGCTGATCGGGTTCCCCGGACTGGCCGGGTTCTTTTCCAAGGACACGATCATCGAGGCTGTGCAGGCATCGCATATTGCCGGCTCAGGGTTCGCCTATGTCTCGGTGTTGCTCGGGGTGTTCGTGACAGCACTGTACAGCTTCCGCGTATTCTTCCTGGTGTTCCATACCAACGAACGGTTTGACCAGCATACCCGCGAACACCTGCACGAAACGCCGGCCGTGGTGACCATGCCGCTGATCCTGCTGGCCGTTCCATCGATTGTCGCCGGCTACTGGATTGACCCGGTGGTGTTCGGGGACTACTTCGGTAACGCCATCTATGTCAGCCAGGCGCACGATGTCATTGGCCACCTGTCGGAAGAATTCCACGGGGTTGGCGGGTTTATCCTGCACGGTATCGAGGGACCGGCCTTCTGGCTGGCCATGGCGGGGCTGTTGACCGCGTGGTACGTCTACACCCGCCAGCCGGATCTGGCCAACCAGGCGCGCATGCGTTTTTCACTGGTCTACCGCATTCTCGTGAACAAGTACGGCTTTGACCGTTTCAACGAAATCGTCTTTGCCGGTGGCGCGCGCGGAACCGGCTGGACGCTGTGGAAACTGGGCGATGTGCTGCTGATCGATGGCCTGCTGGTCAACGGCAGCGCGAAGGTAGTGGGCTGGTTGTCGGGCATCGTACGCCATGTTCAGTCCGGTTACCTGTACCACTATGCCTTCAGCATGATTATCGGTTTGTTGCTGCTGTTGTGGTGGAGTATTGGATTTGTGCCCAATGGTTAGAATGCCTGTAAAAAACGGGAACCCGCCTGTGAAAGGAAAGATGGATGAGTGAGTTACCCCTGCTCAGTATGGTGATCTGGCTGCCGATTCTCGGCGGCCTGGTGGTACTCGCCGCCAGCGAATGGGAACACCTGAATCCCCGACCGATTGCGCTTGGCTTCGCGGTGGTGACTTTCCTGTTGAGCCTGTTGTTGTATACCGGTTTCGATGTGACCACGGCGGCCATGCAGTTCCAGGAGCGCATTTCCTGGATCGAGACATTCAACATCTGGTATCACCTTGGCGTGGACGGTATCTCCATGCCGCTGATCATACTTACCACGTTTACCACCATCCTGGTGGTACTGTCCGGCTGGGAAGTGATCCGCAAAAAGCCGGCCCAGTACTTTGCCTCTTTCCTGATTATGGAAGGCCTGATGAACGGTGTGTTCGCGTCGCTGGACGCCATGCTGTTCTACGTGTTCTGGGAAGGCATGCTGATCCCGATGTTCCTGATTATCGGCGTGTGGGGCGGGCCGCGGCGCGTCTATGCGACCATCAAGTTCTTCCTCTATACCTTCCTTGGTTCGGTATTCATGCTGGTGGCGCTGATCTATATGCATACGCAGTCCGGCAGTTTCTCGATCCTTGATTTCCATGCGCTGAAACTGGGGATGACCGAGCAGATTCTGATCTTTATCGCCTTCCTGATGGCGTTTGCCGTCAAGGTGCCCATGTGGCCGGTGCATACCTGGTTGCCGGATGCGCACGTGGAAGCGCCGACCGGCGGTTCCGTGATCCTGGCGGCCATCATGCTGAAGATCGGCGGTTACGGGTTCCTGCGCTTCAGCCTGCCGATTACCCCGGACGCCAGTAACCAGCTCGACTGGCTGATTATTCTTATGTCACTGGTGGCGGTGGTCTACATCGGTTTTGTCGCACTGGTGCAGCAGGATATGAAAAAGCTGATTGCCTATTCATCCATTGCGCATATGGGTTTCGTGACCCTGGGCCTGTTCCTGATCTTCACCATCATGGAGAACAATGCCGGCAGCAGCCAGGGGGCGGTGATGGCGATGGAAGGCGGCATGGTACAGATGGTGTCGCACGGCTTTATTTCAGCGGCCCTGTTCCTGTGTGTCGGCGTGCTGTACGACCGCGTGCACAGTCGCGAGATTGCCGATTACGGCGGGGTCGCGAATACCATGCCGGTGTTCGCCGCCTTCATGATGCTGTTTGCCATGGCCAACTCAGGCTTGCCGGGCACCTCCGGGTTTGTCGGTGAGTTCATGGTGATCCTGTCCAGTTTCAAGGCGAACTTCTGGTTTGCTTTCCTGGCGGCAACCACCCTGATCCTCGGTGCATCCTATACCCTGTGGATGGTGAAACGGGTAATGTTCGGCGAGGTGGCCAATGACAATGTCGCCGCCTTGCAGGACATCAATGGCCGTGAAGCCGTGATCCTCGGCAGCCTGGCCGTCATGGTGCTGTTCTTCGGCCTGTGGCCCGGGCCACTGGTTGAAGTGATGCAAACGAGTATTCAGAACCTTGTCGCGCATATCGCGATATCGAAGCTATAGGAATCGGCATGATCGTACCCGCCAGTGAATTCATGATGATACTGCCCGAGATCTTCGTGCTGTCGATGGCCTGCCTTATCCTGGTACTCGATTTGTTCCTGAGTGACAGCGAACGGAATATCAGTTACTGGCTGACCCAGCTGACACTGGTGTTTGCCGCGGTGATTACCCTGTCGATCGACAAGGGCGAGACACAATTACTGTTCTTCGGCACCTTTATCTCCGATCCGATGGGCGCCGTACTCAAGGTATTT
>Ga0256829_1001279_pt1 | contig 21143 bp, 23 predicted proteins | sample 131447metaG_FD_185979 | JGI IMG/M metagenome (GOLD analysis project Ga0256829, IMG submission 185979) | Hydrothermal vent microbial communities from Lau Basin, Pacific Ocean - 131-447 | ecosystem: Environmental > Aquatic > Marine > Hydrothermal vents | place: Pacific Ocean: Lau Basin | collected...
TTTCTGGCGAGGTGAGTCCCCGCCAGACGCCCAAGGCCACGGCAAGCAGCAGAAGACTGCCGATGAGCAGGCCGATGGTGCGCACGGTGCGCGTGATTTCACCTTCTACGACGTGTTTGCCTTCTGCAGCGTGGGGAGGCAGGTTGGCGTTCATTTTTTTCCTCGTTGGTGGTATTGCCGGAAGTTATGTGAATCGACGCTATTGTGAATTTATTGCAATAGCTTCCTGAATCGGAAGTGTATATGTTTAGCCAAATTTACGATTGTGATACGGCCCGTATTAATCATTACGAAATGTTCATGTGGTGGCTTTTTGCGTCTGGAAAATCTTCACGGGCGGCCCGAGTGCAAGGCGGACGGCGCGCAGCGACCGGGACATATCAGAGATAGGGGAGCGGTAGCACCGCCCAAGGTAGCAATCCGGTCGTGTAGTGAGTATTTCGAAGCGCCCTCAAGATCTCTTCAAAAGCTGGATCGAGCAAAGCGTTTGAAGCCGCTCTTGCAAGAATGAGACTTCGGCGACTTCAGAGAGGCTGGTTTTTAGGAGGACTCGTTTTTCTTGGAGCCGCTGGCTGGCTCCGGAGCGGATGCCTCCATCTTTTCCGCGCCGGTCCGTGCGAGGGCGAGGTCGAGCAATTCGGCGGCCACATTTTGCTGATGCTCCTGATCAGGTGGATTATCCATGGATTGCATGGCAGCATCATAAGCCTCTGCCGCCGCGGCCAAAGCCTCGGCACGTCTGGCATCGAAACCGAGCTTGAATGCATCGATGAATTTGGTTTGTGCGGAGCTAAAGCGCGTGACATTTTCGGAGAGTTTGATCGTCTCAGGTGTCGCCAACAAGAGAGTGGATAGACCCAGGATGTCGCCTACCTGATGAACACTACGGCGATACCAGCTCGAGCCATCATTCATGTCCAGGCGGGTTTCACTGATCGCGGTAACGGTGACGCGCGTATATTCGGGTAACTTGTGAGGCATAAGGCTCATCTTTTGCACGATGAATTCATCACCGATGCGCAAGGCGTCACTATTCACATATGCCTTGGTTTCCTGAATTTGCATTTTTGTCGCCATCTCGTATTTTCCTCGTGCCGGTGCTCGATATTCCGAGCGTAGCACTCAAGTCGACCGCTCTCAAGCCGCATTGCCAAGACCTGTTCACATTTTCAGGGCACCTCTAAAAATGCCGTTTTCACACCATCGAAATGAGAATTACTCTCATCACGGATAGATGGTCAACTGATGCGTCCGATTTCGGTCAAAATTTTCGCTTTTCCGGCAGGTACCGGCCTTTTCCCAGGGATTTTCCGACCATTATCCCGCCATTTGGGCAGACGAACCCCTGAGCAGATACTCCAATCGCCTCATGTTGTAGACCAGATTCATCAGCCCCATCTTGGCGGCCGCTCTCACCTTGCCCTTGACCCGTACCCAGAACCCACCTCCGTGAAGCAGGTACTGATGGCCAAAGACATGCGCCACCCGAGCCCGAACCTTGGAACGGGCACGGTTGGACGGCTGCTCCTTCTGGTTCAGCTGCCGGTTTCGGTACCCCTTGTGGTGAATTCGGCTCCAGTATCCCTTTGCCTTGAGTTCTGCTTCCCGCGCTTTCGAGCGATAGGCCGAATCGGCCCAGATGGAACGGCCACTGTTCTCCTCGTCGAGCAGTTCATCGAAGACCTGGCTGTCGTGAACCGAGGCATCAGTGACCGCATAACGCCGAATCAGTTTGCTCTCCTTGTCGACGTTGACATGGTTCTTGTAGCCATAGTGATTCTTACCGTGCTTCTTGGTCCAGCGGGCATCGAGATCCTTCTGGCGCTTCTTGTGCGGCTGTTCTTCCCACGCTTCGGGGACTTTGCCTTCCTTGATCTGCTCGTTCTCCTTGCGCCGGTTGCAGTTCCTCGGCACGTTCACCAAACCGGCGTCAACGATCCGGCCGCCCCGGGGCAGGTAACCGGCCAGCCACAGTTTCTCATCGAAGGCATCGAACGGCTTTTCCACCAGTCCTTGACAGGCGAGCTGCTCCCGAAACCGCCACAGCGTCTTGGCGTCGGGTACGCGATCCTCCGGCGCAAGCCCGAGAAATCGTTGGAACGACAGGCGATCCCGCACCTGAAATTCGGCCTGGTCGTCCGAGAGGTTGTAGAGTGTTTGCAAAATCAGCATCTTGAACATTCGGACCGGATCCCAAGGCTTGCGGCCTGCATTGCTTTTGCGCGGCTTCTCGTGGATCTTATCCAGCAGCGGCTTGAAGGCATCCCAATCCACGATTCGGTCCAGTCGCGGCAGCGGGTCGCCCAGCTTTTCCAGTTCAGCAAGTCGGTTTTCCTGGTCGAAGAAGCTCGGTTGCATGGCAGGCTCGAACGGTTTCCGAATGGACGTGCAAATTCTACCGGATCAGCGAATTTTTAGAGGTGCCCTACACATTCCTGAATTACACCCGCTTCTCCCGCTGCCTTCCTTGCCCTCTACGGACTTGGCTCTCGGTCTAAGCCGAGTGTTTCATCTCAGTTGATGGTGGTTGAAGGCGGAATGCCTGTCAGATCCAGGAAGTAGCTGCCGAGTTGATGGGATCATATTGGGTTTTGAAAGGACTTCGAAACAGCATTCGATCTCCAATCGACCGGCTACGATCCTTGAATCCAACAGGCTCCGAAGCGCGAATCGACGGCAATGGTCTATCAGGCTAATCCTCCTGTTGTTTTTGTGGAAGGCTCCACTACGACCACGGCATCCATTACATAGGGGAATCCGCCATAAAAGGTGCGCGATTTATAGGTGTGTTCCCAAGGATAGGAATGAATGATGCACAGGATGTGATAGAGACCGGGTTTTTGGAATGAAATCGTTTTGTGACCGCCGTTTTTCTTCAGCACGAAGCCAGTGAAGGTGTAGTGATAAGTACTGACTTTCCCGTGATCGACGCGCATCACCGGGTAATCACCGGGGAAGAAGGCATGCGCCATGGCGTCGTAATCGAATACGTGCAGCGGCTGGCCGGCGCGGACGACCACCACCCAGGGCTTGAAGGTCATTGTGCCGCCCGGCACTTCCATCCAGGGACGGTCTTTGGAGTCGTTCATGAAAGGATGCAGGTTGTTATGCAGGGTGCTTTTTCCCGGCACCTCGAATTTACCGTAGCTCGTGCTCACGGGGATGCCGCCGCCGTTGGCATTGGTCACGGCCACGATGCCATACACGGGTACGGGGAAGTAGGGCGAGTGCTTCTTCGCTACCGGTTGGAATACCCGCTCGGTCCCTTCGCCTTGAATGGGGACGCCTCCGAAGCGGGTGTTTTGTGTGTCGTAAAACACGTAGAGGCCGTCCCGCTTGGGTTTCCAGTTCACCAAGCCGCCATGCGCGGGGACGGTGAAGCGCGCGACGACCCTGCTTTCAGGGCCACGCCACCGTACGATCGCGAGCGGCAGGGATGAGTTGGTCGGGTTGGCAAAGTGCAGGGTCGAACCGCGGATCAGCTGCGTGTTCATGTGGTTGAAGCCGGTGGTCTCGAAGCTGATGGTGGCGGGCGGCAAAGCCGCATGGGCGATGCCCAGGCTGCCCAAGGCAAGGGTGGCTGTAAGTGCAATACGCCGCGGGAAGTCAGTTATGCGAAGCTTCATGGTCGAGTCTCCATAGTTGATTTAGGTGTATAACTTTATCTTTACTATAAGGTTAAGTAACGGTTGAAAAAAAGATTTTCCGTTACTCGGAAAATCCAGGCGAACAGGGGCGCTAAAGTCTATTGCTAATCTCTGATCACCTCCATAGCGCGTTATCTTCTGGTTTTACATTACCTGTTTAGACCCTGGTTAGGCGAATCTTCGTGATTGCTTGGATTCACCTTCGACCCGAGCATTGAAATCGGCGTTTTTAATTCAAGACGATCGCGGCGGAGCCAATCGAATGAAACGTCGCGGGTCGGGTGTTTCTCTGTAGTGCCGGCTCTCAAGAGCTAGGCGAGGTATGGCGCACGGCCACGCCTACATTTTTGATTCCAGCCTGTCGAATGGCAGACATAATGCTTACCAATGTTTGCAAGGACACATGGCTGGCACCGGCAATGACGACATGCCGTTGCCCATTGCGTTTCAAATTGTTCAGTCGCGATGTCAGCTGCGACATCGTCAAGTTCGTTCCGTCCAGACTGATTTGTCCGCTTGAGGCGACATTCACCACCAGGCTGTGTTGTGGCAGACGCGCGGTTTTGGCAGCGTGCGGCAAGTTGAATGACATGCCTTGATCAGGAATCGAGCGCAATACGATCAATACGAAAAACACCAGCATGAACATCATCACATCGATCATGGGGATGATGTTGAGTCGCGGCTCGGTTCTTTGCAGATAGCGTCGAGAATTCATGCGGAATGACCACTACTGCATGTGCGCGAATGCCCCAAGCCTTCGATCACCTGGGGTTTGACGCCGGCAGGACGGTGCTGTTCTGCCTGCGCTATAGCCAGCGCGGCGAGCTTGACGCTATCGAGCCGGCGCACGATTTCACGTACGCGGTTGTTGAATATGTTCAGTCCGATCAAAGCGACGATGGCGACCAGTAGGCCAGCGCCGGTGGCGATCAATGCATTGGCGATGCCGACCGTGGCGGAGGGCGCGTCTGCCGCGCGGCCGCCCAACAGATTGAAGGTGTGGATCATGCCGATGATGCTGCCGAGCAACCCGAACAGCGGAGCGAGCGTGATAGTGCTGTCGAGAATCCACAAACGCCGGTCCAGTGTCGGCAAGAGAGCCAAAACACGCTGTTCCAGGGTTTGCTCAAGCGCGCGGGCGGGCGTATCTATTCGTGCCGCGGCAAAGCGCGCGAATTCGCCTTCGGGCGTGCCGGCTCGACGCTCGGCATAGTCGGCGAGTTCCTCGCGCCGGTTGCCAGGTTCCCCAATGGGATCGGCCGCCGCGGCGTGGCTGACATAGGCAAAAAACCAGGCGCGTTCGATGATGACCGCAAGCGCCAGCAGCATCATCAAGGCGAGCACGCCAAGAATGCCTCCGGAAAGGCTCAGTAAGTTCAATACATTGGAATGATTCATCGTCGCCTATATTTTATTGTCTGACTGCTAATACATAAGGCAAGAATCAAGCCAAAAAAAGCATGCGCCTGAGCCATGCGATATCACTTCCTGTTTTGACTGGATATTTTAAATAACGATGGCGTCAAGCCTCGGCGATCAAGAATTGCAAAAGCAATACAAAATTTAAATAAGTGGTCAATATTGCACCATTTGGCTGGGTAAAAATGAATCAGTGATCTATTTTGTACCACGCCTTGAAATAGATGTTTTTTACCAAACCCATGTATTTACTCATAAATATCAGGTTGGCACTCTTGTTGCTTAAGGTGTGGGTACGTAAAGAAATTACGTTTGCTTGTGTTGTTTGTAATGGCTTCATCTAAACAAGGAGAGAGTCGGATGTCTGGAATGTCACCGGTCAAGCAACTGGGGGTCTCTATTGTCGCCCTGGGAATAGCGGTGGGAGGGGCCAATTGGTGGAATGGACTCATGACCCCGCATGAAACGACCGCCAGTGATGGGGTTCACCATTTCACTGTGTGGATGCGCAACTGGTATTTCGTGCCGGATCACTTGACGTGGTACCCGGGCGAAAAAGTGGCGCTGACCCTGGTCAACCAATCGCAACTTGTGCCGCGAATCACCGAGCAGTTCACTGCCGGCAAAGATCTTTTGCGCGCGCCGCCTGGAAACGTGTTGGGTTATGGCAACCCGCTCGGCTGGAAGCACGACCTGTTCAGTGGCGTCACCCTCAAAACTTCCGCGGGCGCCTTCAAGCCTCATGGCGCATTTGCCGTCACGCTCAATCCCGGCAAGAAGACCACCATCCGTTTTACCGTGCCGAACAAGCCGGGCGCCTGGTGTTACACCTCCTTCCTGCAGGCGGGGTTTCAATACATGAACAACATGGTGGGCGAGATCATCATCAAGCCGTCCAAGAATGCGCCGGCTCCTCATGTGCCGATGATGGGCGTGGATGGCGTTTGTGGCCGGCCATCGGCCAGTCCGCTCACGGCGCCCGTCAAACCGGGTCCGAGCGGCATTGGCAAGTTCGGTTTGGGCCAAGGCTGATTAAGGGCTGATTCAGGATATAGACAAGGAGTATCAAACATGAATTTACGTCAACGTCTGTGGCTGGATGCGCTCATCGTGCTCGTAATCTCGGCCATCATCATCATTCCAATGCAGTTTTATCTGTTCAATGTACTTATCGGCCAGTTGTGGCCGATCAAGTTCACCGCCCAGGGCGTGATGACCAAAGAAGCCTCGACCTTTTTGGTTCATGTCACCGCTACGGTTTTCGTGCTAGTCGCTACCACGCTGATCTACGGCGCGGTGCGCGGGCGCATCAAGCGCGGGCCCTATCAGCCGGCGGATTTTTTGAAAAAGAACTGGGGCGTGTGGACCATCGGCTGGTTTGCGGTCACGGTCATGATCAACGGCATTTTCTTCGTCTATCCGGGCATGGCGGGCCTGATGGCGATCTGGGACCGCCACATCGGGCAGGAAGGACAGAAGCCCATCGTGGTGGACGTGGTCGCCCATCAGTGGGGGTGGAGCGTGAGTTACCCGCAGTTCGGCGTGTATGGCGTCGGCCAGCTCGAGCTGCCGATCCACAAGACCGCGCAGATCTGGGTGACCTCGCAGGACGTGTTCCATTCCTTCTGGGTGCCGGCCTTCGGCTTCAAGCTTTCGGCCATCCCGGGTGAAAACCGCGTGATGTACGCCACGCCCATACGGCTAGGTACCGGCACCGCGCTGGCGATGGGCAATTTCAAGGACAACGGCGCCCCGCTCAACGCTAAGGCGGAAGCCAATAACTACCAGACGGGCAATCCGCTATTGCGGGTGCAATGTAACTGGGATTGCGGCATGGGCCATCCAGTGATGCGTTTTCCGGCCAATGTGGTGACTTGGAAGACATTCAAGAACTGGGCCGAGGGCGCCCAGGTGGTCAAGAAAGCGATTGGCAATGGCGCTAAATACTACTGATTCAACACAGGAGAAATGACAATGGCTTCAATCTTGAAAAACTGGGCGGGCCTGACCGTGGAAAAAGCGCCGCCCTTCGATGTGCGGCCGTGGCTGCGGCTGGAAACCTACTGGCCGATGCTGCGCGCGATCATGTGGGCCTGGATCGGCTTCTTTCTGGGCGCCTGGATCGAAGCGGTGATTACCTGGGCCTTCGATGGAGGCAACCCCATAGGCAACATGATTTTTACTCCGCGCGCGATGGCGGTGGGCTATGTGTTCGCGGTCGTCGGTTGGTTCCTCGGCGGGGGCGTGCTGGAAGGCTGGCTGATTCCGGCGATCACCGGTGACGAGTCCTGGCATGACACCTCGGCGATCGATGGCCCGGCCAAGTTCTTCCGCTTCAGCACCGACTACAAGTCTTCGTCGGTGCGGTACACCGTGTGGGTCATGTTCAGCTTTCTCGTGGCCGGCCTGTTCGCCATGATGATTCGCGTGAACCTGCTGTTTCCGCGGCTGTTCCTGTTTCCCTCCATTGAGTCCTACAACACTTTCTTCAGCGCGCACGGCATCATGATGCTGCTGGGCGTGGCGGCGGTGGGCCTGATCGGCGGCGCCGGCTATTGGGCGGTGCCTTTGATGCTCGGTTCGCGCACCACGGCCTATCCCAAGGTGGCTGGCCTGAGCTGGTGGTTCCAGCCGATCGGGTTCATGGCAATCCTGCTCTCCCCTCTGGTCGGTGGCTTCCAGGCAGGATGGATGGGCTTTGAGCCGCTGGGCGACTGGTCGGGCTCGGGCATGGTGCTCTACAACCTCGGCGCGGCCACCATGCTGCTTTCGTCCTGGGTCAACGGGCTGATCTTCGTCACCTCGTTTATCTATATGCGTACCAAGGGGCTGTCTTTGTCACGCGTGCCGATCTTCGTGTGGGGCATCTTCGCCGCTTCGGTGCTATTGTTGCTGTTCGTGCCGTATTCGGCGGTACCTGTGTTAATGAACCTGTTTGACGAGGTCGTCGGCACCAATTTCTTCGGTCCCGTGGGTGCACTGCCCATGGCCTACCAGAATATGTTCTGGTGGTTGTTCCATCCTGAGGTGTATGTCTTCGTGCTGCCCGCCTGGGCCCTGTGGCTGGAGATCGCCTCGGTGTTCTCAGGCCGACCGGTGTTCGCCAAGAACTGGGCCATCGCCGGCCTGATCGCGGTGGCGGTGATCTCCATTGGCGTGGGCGTGCACCATTACTTCACCCAGGTCAAGCCCGCCGAGCAGGCCTTGTTCATGGGCGTGACGGAGACGGTGTCGGTACCCACCGGGTTCATGTATTTGTCGTTGATAGGCACCCTGTGGGGCGGCAAGACCCGTTTCTTCACGCCGATGCTGGTGGTATTGATGTCGGCGGTAACATTTCTGATCGGCGGCTTTACCGGCGTATTCCTCTCCGACGTGCCAGCGAACTTCATGCTGCACAACACCTTCTTCGTCATCGGGCATTTTCATTACACCATTCTCGGAGGTTTCCTGTTCACGTTCATCGCCGCCCTGTATTACTACTTCCCCAAGGTGACAGGGCGCATGTACAGCGAGTTCTGGGGGCATGTGCAGGCCTGGATCATGTTCGTGGCCTTCCAGTTCACCTTCTTCCCCATGTTTCTTTTGGGGTACATGGGGATGAACCGGCGTATCGCGATATATCTGCCCTATCTGCAGCATCTGAATGACGTGGCGTCGATCGCTTCCTTCATTCTTGGTGGCAGTTTCTTCATCGCCTTGTTCAATTTCATCTACAGCGCGATGTTCGGGCCCAAGGCGCCTGAAAACCCTTGGGGCGCGAAAACCATCGACTGGCAAGTGCCCTCGACCGTCTATAAGGCCGAATTCCAGCGCATACCGGTGGTAACGGGCGATTTCTACGATCCGGACGCCAAGCCCGAGGATATAGTCAAGTGGGTGGATCCGGAATGGGTCAGTCAACAGAAAACCGGCGAAACCGGTGGGGCGCATTGAGCGCTCCACCCCCGGGAAAATCGGATTCATTCAAAGCAAAGGAGAATTAAATCATGGCAACTGAACACAATCTGGGACCGATTGGCAAGCTGGGGAACGGTTATCGCCAGGAATCGCCCTATGTGATCGATGATGCGCCACCAAGAGTCAAGCGCTCTGCATTCTTCGCTATTGTTCTGGCGCAGCTGATGTGGTGGATGCCGCTGCTGTGGGCAAGGTTCCTGTATGCTCCCTACGAACACGTGAGCGGTGTCAACTATTTCGTCTGGTCCTTGGCGGGATTCATCGCTCTCGCCAGCGCCGTCCAGGCGTTCAGGATTCTCGGTGCCGCCCGTGAAGGCCGGTTCACTGCGCTGGGTTCGCTGCTGAAGACGCAAGCGATATTGGGCGCCGCTGTATGTGGTGTGATCATAGGCGGCTGGGCGACATCGGGGCTGGCGATAGATACCCCTATGGGTAGCAACTTCTATTTCTTTTCGGCTGCGGTGGCGTTCTTCTTTTTGCTTTCCACGCTGGGCGAGGCGATACATGCCCTGCGCGCCGGATCGCGTTGGGGTGCGGGTTATGACGCCACCTCGGTGTGGCGGGTGGAAAACGGCGCCTATTTCTGGTTGTGGAACTGTCTGTGGATGTTCGTGTTCTACGCCATTTTCTTCTGGCTTTGAGTTGCATCGAGGCGAACTGTTTATTTCTAGGTTTATTCGACGACTAAAAGGAGTATAGCCATGCTTTTCTATATACCCACTGGTAAAGGTTTTCCGGGATTGCCCTCATGGTACTGGACCATCGGTTACTGGATGTGGCCGTGGTTTTCGTATGCATTGCTTGCTTTCTGGTTCAAGAAGTCCAGCCAGACAGAGGATAAGGATCACATCCTCAGCGCTGACCATCCTTCAAAAGGCTGGCGTGCGCCCTATGATCCTTCGGCCAAATCGAAGCAATAAACCCGAATCATGCGGATTGCAGCGTAAATCGCTTTATTGATCCGGACTATGTAATCCAGGGAGAGTTGAGGATGGATCGTCAAACCGAAATCATTCAAGAGGGAGTGTCGGGCGAAGTCATTTCCCGATTACCCCGGCAGAGCTTGCTGAGAGATCTACTGGTGCTGTCTAAGGCGCGGGTGGTGTCTCTGCTGGTGTTCACCGCAGTGGTGGGCGAACTGCTGGCGCCATCCTTCAGCCGGCACTGGATCGGTGGTCTGGCAGGTCTTGTCGGCATCGCGCTGGCGGGTGGTGCGGGTGGTGTGATCAACCAGCTCATCGAGCCTGAACTCGATCAGACCATGCGTCGCACCCGTCGCCGTCCTTTGGTCGGCAGCCGCATCAGTCGCCGCGGCGGGATCGTCTTCGCTGCCGCATTGCTGGCTGGAGCGATTATTGTACTGGCCACATTGACCAATCCGTTGACGCTGTCGCTGACTCTTGTGGGTACGGTCGGATACGGCATCGTTTATACTTTGTATTTGAAACCCAATACGCCCTGGAACATCGTTTGGGGCGGCATCGCCGGTGCTTTGCCGCCCCTGATTGGCTGGACGGCGGTTGGCGATCCGGTTACCGCCATGCCGCTGATGCTGGTTGCGCTGATCTTTCTTTGGACGCCGGCGCATTTCTGGCCGCTGGCGTTATGCTGCCGCGAAGACTATGCCCGGGCGTGCATCCCCATGTTGCCGGTCACCCACGGCGTGGCTCGTACGCGGCGGGAAATCGTAAATTATGCCGCGGCAACCCTGGCTATCAGTCTGGCGCCGGCTTTTCTTGGGGCGGGCCCTTTGTATGGCGTCGTGGCTATTGCCGCCGGCGGATGGTATCTGTGGTTGACGCTGCGTCTGAAAGGAATGCCGGAAAATGGGGCGGCCGATGTGTTCGCTCGCCAGGTCTTCAAGGCATCCATCAATTATTTGCTGATTCTATATGCCGCGTTGATCGTGGGGCATTTGACGGTAATGGCCGGCCTGCTCTGATTCAGGCGAACTGAATAAATCGATTTGTTGAAGGAGATAACACTATGAAACCAGAAGTTAAGAGGCATTCATTGTCATGGGTGGCGACACTGATCGGCTCAGGTGCCTTGCTAGCACCTGTCATAACCCTGGCGGCCACGGCCACCGGCGCAACCATGGGAACAACATCCAAGACCATGGTGGCGACACAGTCTATGCCGGCAGGCGCCATGATCAGCGCCGAACTTAAATCCGACAATCCTCAGGCATTGCAATTTGAGGACAACGGTATAGTCATCAAGCAAACCCGTAACATTCAGGTCAATTCCTATGGCAGCATGGTGATGGCCAAGAGTGAACCGGCGTGGATGTCAAATTCGGGCATCTATATGAACAAGGCCCGGGACAAGGGATTGTATGTTCCGGGCGAGATCAGCTACTTGAAGGCCGTCAAGCCGAAAGTCGTGCTGCAGATTCAGTCGTACGGTGCCGCCATATACCAGGATCCCAAGGGTGGCATAAACAATCCGACGCTTATCGTGCCAGCCAACAAGCCGGTCACCTTCGTGGTAATGGATTTGAGCAATGGCTACCCTGGTACTTTTACGGTAGTGAAAAGCAAGCCCCCTTATCCCACTTTTATCGATTTGGCCGAATTGCATCCGGTATTCAATTCCGGTTGGATCAATCGTTCGCCCTTGTCCGGAGCGTATGCGCCCTATCGCACGGTGACCTATACGTTCGCCCATCCCGGCACCTATTACTATCTCAGTTTGCAGCCAGGTAATGCCGCCGCCGGCGAATGGGGCAAGATCATTGTCAAATCAACAGCTACCCACGGAGGTGCATGATGTTAGTTGAATCATCGCAAGCATTTCGTCATATCTATGACACCATGACAGGCAACGCCATTGCCACCCTGTTTTTTGCCGTTCTTGGCATTCTCTCGCTGAAGCTCGTAGCCACAGTGGCGGGAGCGGTCATGCGCGATGATGCGAAGCACATGGAGTGGTATCAGGTGCATGTGGAAGGGAGAGATCATCGCGACCTCGATGCGCCGGAAAAGGCTTACCGGGACGGTGTTTGATTCCTGCAGATGCAAGCAAGGCGGGCAAAGCACTGCCCGCCTTGCCATAAAAACATGAGCATTCGTTAGGATGCGCTCTTCTATTTGGTGCTTTTCGGCACCATTTGCTGTAAAAGGTCTTTTGAGGAGATAGCCACGATGGATCGCTTTGGATTCGAGGTCACCAGCCTGACTTTGCTTACCCTGCTGATCGTGGGGGCTTCCGGCTTTTATTCCGCCGAACACGGCGCCTCGCTGATGACTGGAAGCAACCGGATTACGCCGGCGAACGCGCCACGTCCACCGGCCGCTGTGGCGGGCATTCCATCGAATTTCGCCCCTTCCAATCAGGTCGGCCCGTTCATAAAAGCGGTCGAGCGAGGCCATGGTGTCGTTTACATGGGTGATCGCAAGGCACCTACCGTGTATGTCATTTTCGATGCCAACTGTACCGCCTGCCATCTTGAATGGCTGGAACTCAAGCGCTACATAGAAGCCGGTCAGTTACGTGTCGGATTCGTACCCGTAGCCGTGGTCAATCATGGCAGTCTCGTTCAGGGCACTCGTATCCTCGGCGCCAAGAATCGGGTGGCCAAACTGATCCAGGTGCAATCCTCGTTCACACCGGCGGATGAAGCCGGAGGTGGGCCCCAGTTCAAACATGTGAAATTCAACGGGCTGATGAGCCTCTGGGAACAGCAGGTCAAGATCAACACGTCCTGGGTCAAACGTTTCAATTACTACGGTATCCCTATTACCGTGATTCCCGGGCAAGGGAATATGGGTTTTACGCATCAAGGCTTACTCAGCCCGGCCGATCTGGCACGGATGGTTGAGCGCGGGTATCGTTTGGCTACGCAACGCTACGGAGCGCCTGCCAGTCGAGTAAATGGTAACGGACTGATCGCCGACGAAACCATGCGAGTTTCCGCCGCGCATTATCTGAAACTGGCCAGGCAAAAAGCCTATCTTGCGGCGCGTGCCGGCGCTACAGAGCATCCAAAGTCAGCGCAACGGGATTATGAAATGGCTTATTCCTATTATCAGAAAGCGGCGATGATGGGTAGTTCGCAAGCAATGTACAAACTTGGCCTTTACTGGGGTTCGGGCAAGGCAAACAATAAAGGCATGAACAATCCCGTAGGCGTGAAGATGGCCCGCTACTGGTTTACGCAGGCTGCAAAAATGGGGAATGCCGAGGCGGCGCAGGGCCTTGGATTGATCTATATGACCAGCGAAGGTTCGAAGACATCGCCCAAGGATTTCAAATTGGCCGCCAACTGGTTGGGGCTGGCAGCGCAACAAGGCAAGGCGATCTCGGAAAATGCGCTGGGCATGCTGTACATGTATGGCCGTGGCGTGCCCAAGAGCGTGAAAACGGCGCGGCATTGGTTTGAAATGGCGGCAGCGCAAGGATATAGGCCCGCGCGGATCAATCTGGCCTATTTGAATGGCACTTTGGGCAAGAGACATAATGATCAATCCAAAGTGTATGTGTTGCCCGCCGTCCGGGTCAATTGAGGATGGAAAGGATGATATCTAGCGTTTTGGGAAGCCGCCGATTTGCCGGGTCGATGATGATCGCAGGCACGGCCTTGGTATTCAGTCTCGGCGTGGCGAATGCCGCGCCGAGTCCCGGTGAGTGCCCTGGAAAAATACAGTGGGTGCCGGCACCAAAGATAGGGCAGGTTCTCGCGCAGGATTCAGGAATGCCGGAATTCAATCCTGCCAAACATCTCAATCAGGTGAGCTATGTCGGCCGTTTCGTGCTTGTCCCCCAGGTCGCTATCGTCGTCGGATTGCCTAAACGTCCTCTGGCTTTGATCTCTGGATTGGACGCGCCGAAACTGCGGATCGCGGAGCGGGTCCATGAAGTGGAATGGCGCATGATCAATGCCAGCGATAAGACAGTCGATCTCAAGATAAAATCGATGATGGGGAAAAAAGTGGTGCAGTGTGCCTTGCCAGGCGCCAGGATGCAGCAAAAGAAAGGTAAGCGTTTCGCCTACTTGCGTTGGTTCTGGAAGCCCGCGATGACTGGCCGCTATACCTACCGAATCACCATGGGAGATAAACATGTCTCCGGCACCATCGTGCGCACCAAGATCCCATTGCGCTACGGCGAATGAGTTGGGGGATGCTATTGAGCCGATGGCTGATGATGTCAAAACGAACGAGGTAAGCGACTGGCGAGAAGTTATTTGCGTAGGCGAACCGGAATTATCCAAGGGTGCCCGTTTTCGCCGGCCACTGAGTTTTTTTCAAGCCTTGGTGATCGCTTTGGCCATCGAGGCGGGCGTGGCATATGCGGTTATGTTGTGGATGCAATGGCAACCGCCTCGCCACCCCGTACCAACGCGCCAGACCCTGAGCGCTCATCTCGTCCTTGCTCCGCCCGTGGCGGCCATGGAAAAAGTCCAGGGCGCCAAGGGCGGCGTCAATCCTCGCATCGGGCGAGATGGAGGGCAGCACGTGGCAGCGCCCCGGAAAGGCGCGATTTCCTCCCACCACCTCGCACACTCGAGTTCGCCCAGCGCCAGTGGGCAAAACTCGATGGCCGATATGGCGGCGAAGCAAGCAGGCCAGCCAAAAAAGAAAGTCGCGGCCGATGTGAAGCTCGCCGGGAATTGCGCACAGGGCGATTGCGTCCTTGCCAGCGCGCTTGATCGGTACAAACAGAATATACATAGCTTGCTTCAATCTCGATTGGACGCGAACCCGTCTGTTAATGCCCCGCCTGGATTGAGCGTGACATTGAGTTTCTATGCGCGTCCTCAAGGCGGTACGCCTGCGCATGTGGCTCTTATCGAAGCACCCGTGGCAGCGGGTTCCGCGGTTAGGAAGATTCAGCAGGTAGTCGAAAACACACTGCTTCCGCCCTTTCCCCGAAATCTTGGTAAACATGTGCTGGAATTCCAGGTGACCCTGCATCGTTGATACACACATTCACAAAACCAACACTGGCACATTTAGAGGAGTCCCATTGGTTACGGGTCGTATTAGCCGGTATTCGCCTCCCTTTGAAATTCAAGCCATCAGACTCTAAGTACAGGAAACCTTATAAAAACCAGCTGCTTGCGCTTTGAGTTATTCTGAGTGAAAAGTATGAGTATTTGGTAATGTTCGGCTTCCCCCGGTTTTGCCTGTTATGATAAGAAATTGTTTTTCGGCGGCGTGGCAGGCCGTTAAAAATAAAATTTGTATCCCCTCAGACTGGTAATCCGGATTCTATTCCTTGGGGAAAGGAGAACGATTGAAAAGAACGCGGTTGGCTGACGGGAAATTTCGTTCATTGCCGGAATCGAGCGTGCGCGTGGCTGTGCTTTCGGATGCGGCCTCTGAGCGCAACGAAGTGGGGTCTTATTATTATGACCTTGTTCCTCAATTCGAATTATTGGGTTTCCAGATTGAGATGTTTCACCCAGAAAGGTACCAAGGCTGTTCATTGCCTATGCCGGGAGATTCAACCCAGCGTTTGCCACTGCCCCCGGTTCGCGCACTCCACCAGCAATTGTGCCGATTCGATCCGCATCTTCTTGTTCTTCCCACCCCGGGATTTTATGGGCTCTATGGTCTGTGGTTTGCGGGTCGGAAAAAGCGGCCATTCATCGTTGCTCACCATACAGATTTAGAAGCCTTGACGTCGCATTACTGCCGCCCACCCTGGGATAGCGTTGTGCGTCTTGGTTGGCGAACACTCAATGAGCGACTGTTCCGGCGCGCTGAAGGCTTAGTGACCACATGCGCCCGGATGGAATCTCAAATCAACGATTTGGGTGTCGTATCCGTCTTTCGGCCAGGAACCGTTCTGGGGTCGGAATTTATGCGGCCGCCTGTCCGCCGCGCCGGACCGCTTCGATCAATTCTATTCGCGGGACGCCTGGCGGCTGAAAAGAATCTGGTTGCTTTCCTTCAGGCGAGCCAAGCGTATCCCGACATCGAGTTTCATTCATATTGCTGGAGATGGTCCTGAACGCGATGTGGTCATGGCGGAGCAGTTGCGACTCTCGAATCTCTATTATCACGGCTGGCTGGCGCGCGCTTCCTTGCGTGCACTTATGGATGCCTGTGATGCGTTGATTCTGCCTTCCCATGTGGAATCATTCGGTACGGTTGCTCTCGAGGCAATGGCTCGTCAGAGGGTGGTACTGATTTCGTCGACTAGCGGGCTGGCCGAATGGCCGGAGCTGGCGGCCAGCGTGGTCGTGTTGCATGAAGATGAATCCTTGTTTGCTGCGATCGACCGATTGCGCCGAATCGAGGAATGGAAACGCATGAAAATTGGACATGCTGCCCGGAAAGCGGCGCTTGAGATGAATGCTCGGGCTGTTGCTGGATGGAAAAGCTTGATAGAAGCTTCTATCGACGCGACGCTACACGAGATCCAGGAGGCACGCGCGGCGGTTCGGTCGGGTTCGATTCCATGAGCCTGCCGGTCACGGCTGGTATCACCGGGCTGATACTTAGGGCGGATGGATTCACCGACTGTACGGCAGGGTGATCTCTAATCGCGCCGCAGAACATCTGGCCCAGGAAGCATCGGGCGTTGAAGCCATCATTCAGCGATGTTATGAGTGGTTTGGAGATAACGCACTTCCAGTGCCCGCATTTTATGTGCCGCCTGCTTGGGCGCTCGGGCCGATCGGGCGGGCCCGCCTGAAGCAATTGCCTTTTCGATTCTATGAAACATTGATTGGAGTGTACGATGCCGGAGAGGCACGCTTGCATCGTTTGCCGCTACTCGGTTTCGAAGCCGACCGGCCTTGGCGGGCACGGGCATTGCGACTGAACAATCACGTCCAGCGACGATGGGCAAGTTGGCGAGGGCGCTGGCGTGTGGCTATCCATCCGCAGGATCTCAAGGGACCGCTTGCCATAGACCTGTTGCGCGAAATCAATGCGTTGACGATTTGTAAATGACCCGGGAAAGTTTGCGGCAGACTACATGAACAAACAGTAAACAAAACCAGGCCGCGAAACTGTTAGAGTCCAGAGCCTGAAAATTTATTTCCAAGAGGAACGCGTCCGTGAGCAAACCAGAAGATTACCCCTCTCATTCTCATCCCTGCAATCCATGCCGCCGCCGTTTCATGAAACAGGCTGGCACGCTCCTTGGCGCAGGATTGGCTGCACCCTTGGTGGCAAAGGCGTCCACGGGAGGCAATGTCGTCGATATCAGCCATATTCCGGTAGATGGTATCGGCGCCACATCATTCAAGGGTCAGCCGATCGTGGTCCTCAACCGCAGCCGCAAGACCCTGAATGCCCTGGAGCACGATCAATCCCTTCTGGCCGATCCCCAATCGAAGCATTCACAGCAGCCTGCTTTTGCCGACAATCCCTTCCGTTCCAGGGTTCCGGAGTGGCTGGTCATGGTCAACGTCTGTACCCATCAAGGCTGCCCGACCCAATTCCAGCCCTCCATGGAAGCAGGCGCCGGCGGTTTCTTTTGTCCTTGCCACGGTTCTCGCTTTGATGCCGCCGGGCGTGTCTACAGAAATCAACCCGCCCCCCGGAACATGGAGATTCCCAACTACGAAATCGACGTAAAGCGCAAGCAAGTGCGTTTGATCGATGTCCAGCCGGTGCGGCTTGCGGCTCAGGCCGAAGGAGGGGAGGGTGGTCAAGGTGAAAACGACGGCGGCTGAATCAGGATTCAATCCTACTTGCCCGAGTAAATCTTAACAGCCTGTTTTGAGCATGATTCGCCTTTTTTAATCCAATTTTTATTTCGAAATCGGAGCAGTTTGTATGGCTTTTCGTTTGAAAGCGCTTCGCAGACGTTTGGCCGGCGTGTTGGTTACCTCATCGGTATTGATGCTCTCATCGCATGCGTATGCCGCATCGGCCTACCAGCCGGGCGGCACGTCCGTAAATCCGTTGCCGGGCGATCTGCTGATCGCCGATCGAGGTAACAATCGCTTGCTCGTGGTTACCCCGGACAAGCGCATTATCTGGTCCATGAAGATCCCAGTGAATGGTCCGACCGGCGTGCATTCGCATGGGGCCGACGACGGATTTTTTACTCCTGATCACAAGCATATCATCGTCAACGACGAAGATGATCAAACGATTGGCATTATTAGCATCGCTCAGAAACGCTTTGTCTGGATGTATGGCCACAAGGGCACAAAGGGCTCGAAACCCGGTTATCTGCACACGCCCGACGATGCCTATCAGCTCAAGAATGGAAATGTCGTTGTTGCCGACATCGGCAACAATCGTGTGTTGATCATCAATCCGAAAACAAACCGTATCGTGCGCCAGTTCGGCACCACCGGCGTGCGCTATCACGCGCCGCCAGAAAAACTCAATGCGCCGAACGGCGCGCTGCCCACGCCCGGCGGCAACTTCATCGTCACCGAGATCGATTGGGGATACGGCCATCCGGGCTTTATTGACAAGATCACGCCCCAGGGCAAGTTGCTCTGGTCTTTCCGCAGTCAGACGATCTATCCTTCCGACGCGAATCAAATGCCAGATGGCAATATTCTGGTAGTGGGTTATACCAACCCAGGCGTGGTCGATATCTATTCGCCGCAGGGCAAGCTGCTCTGGCAATACCGCAAGCTCTACGGCCCCGGCGCGCTGAATCACCCTTCGATCGCTTTGCCGCTTTCCAACGGCAATCTTCTGGTCTGTGACGACTGGAACAACCGTGTGGTAGTAATTGATCCACGCACCAAAAAGATCGTCTGGCAGTACGGTCACAAAGGCGTCAAAGGTAACGCGCCCGGCTATCTAAACGTTCCCGACGGCATGGACATGGTGCCCGCCGGTGTAACATTCCCGCGCGGGCAAGGCTGACGGCACACACCGTCAGCCCAATCGCAATCGCCAGATGCGTTCGCTCGCGCTGCGAGGATCGGCGCTTCGCATGCCGCCTAGAAGATACGCCACACGTCCGTTTTGCACGTATCCCATATCCGCCAGCGGTATAGGCATGTGACCGACGATATGCCAGCTCACCTGCCCGGCGCGATAGGCCAGGATGTCTGAACTGGTCCGCCCGCCGTTGAGCAATCCGCCTGCAACGTACACGGTGCCTTTCCAGGCAAAGGCTGCCGCTTTGTCCAGCGGGTGCGGCAAAGAGGGCAGTCGCACAGGATTGGCTTCGCCCGGGTGCCAGGACCACGCCGTGTCGACCCGGCCCCTTAGGCTAAGCCCGCCGACGATGTAAACCGTCGAACCCTCCACGGCAACGGCCGCATAGCGCACGCCTACCGGCAGACTGAAAAGCGTACGCCAGCGGGTATGACCTCCGTGACCGGTAATGAAATAGACCTTGCGTACAGGCGGCCCGCCATGTCCGCCAATCAGAATCAGGCCGTCGGTTCCCTGCCAGCGGTAGGGACGCGCCACAGCATCGGACAACGGATGACCGAGATAAGCCACACGCACCGTATGCGTTCCTTGAACGCGAAACAGATCGCGTGTTGAATACGCTTGTCCGCCACCGAAAATGAACAGCTGACCATTGAGGAAGCCGGCAGCCGCATCATGCGTCGGCCGTGGCAGCCGCGCCGCAAGAGACCACGCGCCGCCTTTGCGAACATAGATTTCATCGAGGGAGCGCCGGCCGGTAAAACCGCCGACCGTGTACAGTCGTCCATTGGGTGACATACAGGCCGCCGTGCCGATCATGGGTTTCGGCAGGTGGCCACCCGGGCGCACCATGATGTCTGCATAAGCCGGCCGCGATAACGCGGCAAACGCAAGTACGACAGACAGCAGTGCAGCGGTGTTTTTATAACGCATCACGCAAAAATTCCCAATTGCCGAACCCAATAGACTATATAGTTGACTTGGCGGCTACCATTACAGTTCCTTAACCAGAATTTTTACGGGAATGTGATGATCGTGACAAGAAAATGATTCAGTTAATAAGCCGCATGCAATTTGCCTTTCATGTTGGGTAAGCCGCCTAAACACTCTGAATAACCGCTCTTCTCGTAACATGGCTTCGATAGTCAAAGTGGCCAGCCGTGCATAATCGCTTGACGAAATGCTGGTTCACCATGATAATTCCCGAATTCAAGGCGCCCGTAGCTCAGCTGGATAGAGTACCTGGCTACGAACCAGGTGGTCGGGAGTTCGAATCTCTCCGGGCGCGCCAATGAAAACAAGGGCTTAGCATTTTATCGGCGCTAAGCCTTTTTCGTTTATGCACTTTTCGCGCTTCCTGCACCCACACTGCACCCACAATTTCACTCGGTACTTCCATCAAATCCAGTCTTCAATTGACTTCCCCAGTAGGTTCAGCTTTGCCGCCATGCCGGCCAGTGAAATCTGCACGAAGGCATCATGCTGCGCGGTCAATCGCTCGAAGGTGTTCCACTGCATCCCCTTGGCCTTCCATTCGCTGCCGTTGAGGATGCCCGGCTCCCATCCCAATTTGTCGCGGATTCGATCGGCCCGCAGTGCCATTCGGTCGTAACTGGATTCCCGCTGCCGTGATCCAGGTCGATAACGTTTGAATCGGCGCACCGAAGACAGGTCGATGCCTTCGATAATCAGCTTCAGCTCGGTCCAGCGCAATGCCTGTTTGTCACCACCCTGGGCGTTGAAATGGAACCGTCTCGCCTCCAGGCGCTTGCTCCACAGGCAGTAGCCGCCCGGCTCGAAGTACAGCACCTTCAGCTGGGTGCGCCGGCGGTTGATGAACACGAACAGCTGCCCACTGCTTGGATCCTCGGCCAGCTTCTGCCGTATCAGGGCTGAGAGTCCGTCGAAGGACTGGCGCATATCCGTCGGTGGTGCATACAGCCACAGCCGGACGCCGGACTCGGGCCACAGTATGGCTATCCCCGATGCAGGCGCAGGCGGAGCCCATGGCCGAGATCGAGTTCGATGGGCCAGCCCGGTGGCCGGGGCCGGGAGTTCGATCCAGTCGTCCAGCAGGACACGCCGGGCGCTCGCCCCGCGTGGGCTTCTCCGTCTCCTTCCGTCCGAAGCTTGCACTTCCAGTAGCCGAAGGTCGTCACCGCGATACCGGCCTGTGCACAGAACGCCTTCTGGCTCAGGCCGCTGGTTGCCTGTGCCTCGATCAGGCGGTGCCACTCATCTTTGCTGCGTCGCTCGTTCATCACCTGTTCCTGTCTGTGAAGGCAGGGGCAGGTTATGGCGC
>Ga0256829_1001280_pt1 | contig 21138 bp, 21 predicted proteins | sample 131447metaG_FD_185979 | JGI IMG/M metagenome (GOLD analysis project Ga0256829, IMG submission 185979) | Hydrothermal vent microbial communities from Lau Basin, Pacific Ocean - 131-447 | ecosystem: Environmental > Aquatic > Marine > Hydrothermal vents | place: Pacific Ocean: Lau Basin | collected...
GGAGTACAATTTTGTTATTAAATATCAAGGTTGAAACAAAATGATTACTAAAATTCAAGAGATTAAAAAAGAAGTTGCTAAGGTTGTTGTTGGACAAGAGAAGATGATAGACTCTCTTTTGATAGCACTAATGTGTGAGGGGCATATCCTCATAGAAGGTGTTCCTGGACTTGCTAAGACTACAACTGTAAACGCATTGGCAAAGGCTCTTGGACTTAACTTCAAACGGGCTCAGTTTACTCCTGACCTTTTACCATCTGATATTTTAGGTGCAGAGATTTATGACCCACAAAATAACCAGTTTAAAATAAAAAAAGGTCCAATCTTTACAAATCTTTTACTTGCAGATGAGATAAACCGTGCACCTGCAAAAGTACAATCTGCTTTACTTGAAGTTATGCAAGAGAAGCAAGTTACTTTAGGAGATACATCGTTTAAGCTAGAGCCTCCATTTTTTGTTATGGCAACTCAAAACCCTGTAGAGCAAGAGGGTGTTTATCAACTTCCAGAAGCACAGCTTGACCGTTTTATGTTAAAGCTTGTCGTTGATTACAACACAAAAACAGAAGAGTTAGAGATAGCTCGTCGCATCTCAAGTGGTAAGTTTGAAAAGATAAACGCTGTACTCTCAAGTGATGATTTAGATAAATTAAAACTTGCTATAAAAGAGATACATGTTGATGAAGAGGTTGAACTATATATAATAGAACTCGTAAACGCAACAAGAAATCCAAGTGATTATGGACTTGATGAGATAAAAGAGTATATTCAGTTTGGTGCATCTCCTCGTGTTAGTATTGATATGTTTAAGGCAGTTAAAGCTATGGCGTTCATGAGAGGAAAGGATTTTGTAACACCTGTTGATGTGGCTTATATCGCAAAAGAGCTTATGCGTCACCGTATTGTTTTGAGTTATGAAGCAGAAGCTGAGGGTATTACAACTGATGAGATTATTCAAAAAGTGCTTGAAACAGTAACTATTCCATAAGGAAAGATACTTTGAGTAAACTACAAAAAATATTAGTTCGTGCTCGTCGCCAAGTTTTTAGTGAGATGGTGGGAAATAATCCCTCTATCTTTCAAGGTGAAGGGTATGACTTTATAGAGCTTCGTGAGTACATGGCTGGAGATGATATAAGACGCATCGACTGGAATATCACAGCGAAGATGCAAAAGCCTTATATCAAAATATTTCGTGAAGAGAGAGAACTTAATGTCGTTATCGCTTCTGTTTTAAATGGAAGTGTACATTTTGGTTCTAAGAAATTCAAACAAGATGTTATCGCTGAAGTAGTGGCACAACTCTCTTACTCTACTCTAAAAAATGGTGATTTACTAACTTCTTATATTTTTACAGACAAGATGGTTTCACATTCTAAACCAAGTAAAAAGATAAACCAAGTTCAAAAAAGTGTAGATGATATACTCAAATTTGATGCACTAGGTAAGAAGTGTGATTTTAAAGTTTTATCTGAGACACTTTATAAAAGGCTTAAACGCAAGTCTTTGATTATTATTGTAGGTGATTTTTTTGAGATACCTGATTTTAAACTACTTGGGAAGAAACATGAAGTTGTTTGTGTTGTTGTGCGTGACCATTTAGAAGAGAATCCACCAAAGATGGGTTTTGCCTCTTTGGTGGATCCTGAAAGTGGAGCTACTTTAGAGGGTGATTTTAATGTTCATTCAGTAGAAGGTTATGCAAAAAAAGTTCAGCTTCATGATAGAGAGCTATATGAGACTTTTAGAAAACACCAGATTCGTTTTAGTAAAGTTTATACTGATTCTGGTTCTGGTGTTGCACTTAGACGACTTTTTGAGGGGAAATAGATGCAAAATAAAATGCCAGAGATACCACTCCATGATATAAAACCTTTAGTTGAGATTCATGAGTATTCTTTATATTATTTTTTAGCACTTGTTATTTTAGGATTGCTTGTTTTAGCTGGGATTATTTATCTTTTAGTTAAATATTTTTATGCTAAAAAAGCTTTTAATATTCGTAAAGAGCATTTTAAGTTATTGAACGAAGTTGATTTTAAGGATGCTAAACGAAGTGCTTATGATTTGACTTTTTACGGTGCAACATTTGAGCATGACACTCCAAGACATCATGAGATGTATCATGATATGCTAGATAAACTAGAAGCATACAAATATAAAAAAGATGTTGAAAAAATAGATGATGAGGTTAAGCACTTTGTTGATTTGTATAGAGGTATGATTGATGTTTAATGGTATCTACTTTGAATTTCCTCTTTTTGGACTCATAATATTACTCTTTATCATATGTGAGAAATTTTGTAAGATAAGAGTAACTTCCATATATTTTCCACATGCATCAAAATTTATGAATAGTAGCATATCAAACTCAAAACTACTTTTTTTCCTCAAGTGGTTAGTGGTTGTTATGCTCTCTCTTGCGATAATGAGTCCAGTGAACGATGAAATATATGAGTTAAAACCAAAAAATGGTCATGAGATAGCGATGATACTTGATGCTTCTCAGTCTATGCAGGCGAGAGGATTTGATGACTCAAATATAAATCTTACACGATTTGATGTTGTTAAAGATATTGTTAGTGACTTTATTTTAAAAAGAAAAAATGACAATATCGGTTTGGTAGTTTTTGGTGCTTACTCTTTTATAGCTTCCCCTTTAACATATGATAAACATATACTAAGTCGTATAGTCTCTCAGCTTCAAATAGGAATGGCTGGAAAATATACAGCACTTTATGAATCTTTAGCACAAGGTGTAAACCTACTTAAAATGAGTAAATCAAAGTCAAAAATAGCAATCCTTTTAACTGATGGATACAGCACACCAAATGTTGATAAAATCCCACTTGATGTGGCTATTGACATGGCGAAAAAAGAGGGTATAAAGGTATATCCAATAGGCATAGGTTCTCCTCGTGGGGAAGATGGATATAACGCCCCTGTACTTCTAAAGATAGCTAAAGAGACAGGTGGAACTGCTTTTGGTGCTTCAAGTGCTACAGAGCTTGTAAGTATCTATAAAAAGATAGATGCTTTAGAAAAATCAAAGATAAAAAATGAGAGTTTCTCATACTTAAAATATTATTACATGTATCCTCTCTTTGTTGGTTTTTTAGCACTGATATTTTATATATTTTTGAAAAATAAAAGAGGAGACAACTGATGAGCTTTTTACATCCTGAGATATTATACTTTTTACTTCCTCTTGTTTTTGTTCTTTTTGGATTTTTACTTACACAAAAAGAGCAACATGAAACTTTTTTTTCTCAAGAAGTAGTTGATAGACTTCGTGTGTCTTCAAGTAGTTTTTCTTTAAGAATAAGAAATATTTTCTTTTTCATTAGCTCCCTTTTGATAGTTGTTGCTTTGGCAGAACCAGTTATCAAAGATGCAAAGGTTGAGGTTAAGGCAAAAAGCTCAGATATTATGTTGGCACTTGATATATCTGACTCTATGTTAGCAGAAGATATATACCCAAACCGTTTAAACGCAGCTAAAGAGAAGGCCATGGAGTTGTTAAAACTAGCACCAAATGAGAGGATAGGGGTGATAGCTTTTGCTAAAAACTCATATCTTGTATCTCCTCTTAGTTTTGATCATGATGCTGTTGGATTTTTACTGCGTAAATTGGATACTACTTCTATCACAGAAAAAGGGACTAATCTTTTAAGTATGTTAAAAGTAGTCAGCAAAAGCATAAAAAATGAGTCTAAAAAGTACCTTTTGATATTTAGTGATGGTGGTGATGAAGATGACTTTAGTAAAGAGATAGCTTACGCAAAAGAGAATAAGATAGTAATTTTTGTTTTGGGAGTAGGGACTGATAAAGGTGCTCCAATCAAAAGAAAAGATGGTAACTTTATAAAACAAAATGGAAAAATAATCATCTCAAAGCTAAATGAAAATATCTCAAACCTTGCCACAAAAACAGGGGGTGTTTATATACAAAATGTTCTCTCAAACAAGGATATAAAAACAATGCTAAATGAGATAGAAAAACATAGTGAAAAAAGAGAGCTAAAATCAGAAGAGGTAGAGAGGTTTGAAGCTTTGTTTTACTATCCTTTAGGTTTAGCTATTTTACTCATTCTTATCGCAACATCATCTATGTATAAACGAAGAGGAGTGCTTTTGGTTGCGTTTATGCTTTTGGGACTCTTTTCACAAGAGAGTAAGTTGAATGCAGGTGTTTTAGACTTCATAAAGTTGGATGATGCAAAAAAAGCTTATGAGGCTAAGAACTATAAAAAATCATCTGAAATTTATAATAATTATGCAAAACAGAGTGATAACCAAGAGAGTTATTATAATGCTGGAAATGCAATGTATAAAGAAAAAAAGTACAAAGAAGCTATAAAATCTTATGAAAAATCAACTTTTAAAGATAAGGAAAGAGAGGCAAAAAAATACTCTAATATTGGTAATGCTTATGCAAAACAACTTAAACAAAAAATGCTTAAAAAGGCTATAGAGTCATATGAAAAATCTTTGAAGCTAAAAGAGGATAAAGAGACAAGAGAAAATATGGAGGCTGTTAAAAAAGCACTAAAAAAGCAAAAAAAGAAAAATAAACAAAATCAGAATAAGAAAAAAAATAAGGATAAGAAGAAGAAAAACAAGAAAAACGGAGATAAAAAAGAGTCTAAAAAGAATAAGAATTCTGATGATAAAAAAGATTCTAAAGATAGCAAAAGTTCTGATAAAAAATCAGATAAGAAAAAAGATGATAAAAAGAACTCTAAGCAATCAGATAAGAAAAATCAAGATAAAAACTCTAAAAAACAAGAGCAAGAAAAGAAGAAAGATAAAAAAGAGAAGCTTCAAGAGTTAGGTAAGCAAAACAAGAAAAAAGATAAGTCTAAAAAGCAACTTAGCAAAGAAGGCAAAGCTCAAAAAGGTAAAATGAGCAGTGCTGAAGAAGCTAAGTGGCTAAAAAGACTAAATCAACAGCAAAATAGTTATATGTATATGCTAAATAAAAAAAGTCAAGAGAAGGAGGATTTAGATGAAAAACCTTGGTAAGATTATTTTACTACTTTCATTAGTGCCTAGTGCAATATTTGCCAATATAGTTGCGAGTGTGGATTATAATAGCGTATCAGTTGGAGATACTGTTACATATTCATTGAAATCAGATGGAAATAATATACAAAGACCAATGTTAAATAGTATATGTGATAGCAATGTAATATCTACATCTTCTCAAACTAACATAGAGATGATAAATGGACAATATAATAGAACTAAGATAATTAGTTATAAGTTTATGCCTAGAAAAAGTTGTGAAATAAAGCCTTTAAATGTCGTCGTAGATGGAAAAATACAAAGAACAAAGAGCATTAAAGTTGAAGTAAAACCAGCTACGCAAGATATAAACGCAGACTTTGTGATAGAGTTGAAATCAGATAAAAAGAAGCTCTTTGTTGGTGAGCCTTTTATCATGAGTATGACAATAAAACAAAAACATACTGCTCAAGCACTTGATAGTAAATTTGTAGCACCTAGTATGAAAGGTTTTTGGAAAAGTGGTGAACCAAAACAAGAAAAGTATGATGATGGAGCTTTTAGTGTAACTAAACTAACTTATAAACTATCTGCTCAAAGAGAAGGTAACCTTAAAATCTCTCCTGCACAACTTGCCATCGCTTCAAGGGATAATTCAAGAGATATGTGGGGTTCTTTTACGCAAAATATGAGATGGAAAAGTTACTTTTCAAATGGCTTGAGTTTTCATGTAAGTCCAATACCTCAAGGTGCTAAGTATATAGGTAACTTTAGTATAAATGCAAGAGTTGATAAGCATGAGATAAATCCAAATGAAGCTATAAATGTAAATATAGAACTTGTCGGAGAGGGAAATCTTGAAGATATAAAAAGCTTTAAACCATACATAAATGGCGTAAGTGTTTTTGATGAGAAACCCGTTATTATTGGCAATAAATTTCAAGAAAAACTTGCATTAGTTGGTGATAATGATTTTGTTATACCTGCATTTAGTTTGACATTTTTCAATCCTAAAACAAAAAAAATAGAGACTATATCTACTAAAAAGATAGCAATAAAAGTTAATGGTGCAAAAGTACATGAGGCTCTAAAAATAAAGAAAAATGAAAATAAAGAAAAGATAAAAGTCGTTAAACCTATGGAAGTTATGATAAATAACAGACTATCTAGTGTAGAAATTGTTTTAATCTTTATCATAGGTTTAGTTATCGGTATAGTTATAATGCTCACAAAACCATGGACTATGTTTAAGAGAAAAGAATCTTTAAATATCAAAGATGAGAAAAAGCTTTTGATAAAACTGATGCCTTTTAGTGGGGATAAAAAAGTTCAAGATATAATCAATACTTTGGAGTATAATATGTATCATGAAGATAAAAAGCCTATTGATAAAAAGTTACTAAAAGAGATACTTAAACAATACGATATAAGCTAATTACTCTAAGGTATAAGAGAGGTTTGCTCTCTCATATCTAATACTAAAACCTATCTTATTGAGCTTAGATATATATACACGAAGTGTCCCATCACTTGAACTCTCTAAGTAATCCAAAATATCCACTTTGCTTAGAGGAGTACCTACTTGACATAAAAAATACTCTACAAGTTTTGCCTCATTTGGGGAAAGTTTTACTTTTAGTTTTTTTTGATATAACTGTTTTGATACTGTATAAAAATATAAATCTTTATATGTGATAATCTTTTTTTTGATATTATAAAGTTTTTTGAGTTGGTATTCTACTCGTATTTTTAACTCTTGTAAATTTATAGGTTTTATTATATAATCATCTGCAATATCAAATACATTCTTAAGATGGTTAATATCATAATATTCATCTGTAAAAAGTGTTATGGTTGTGTCCCCTGTGTCTTTGAGTTCTCTGTAAGCATCATAGTAGTAATAGTTTAATAAATAAAGGTCATATTTATTATTGTAAGTCATATTATAAAAATCTTCTATATTGTATGCAAGATCAACATTATAAGAGATTAGTTCATTTTGAGGAGTAGTATTTAAATCTAAATCAGCAAGTAATACTTTATACATAGTTACTTGCTGGTTCTCGCAATGACATTGTTAGGGTCTAAGATGAGAATGCTCTCATATATATCTTTATAATATTTATTGTTTGTTGCTTTATAGCTTAAAAATAGTTGTTCTAAAAATAGTGTATCAGTAGGGTAGATTTGTAACATCTTTTTACTTACTGCAGTTGCTATTTTATATTTTTTTTGAGCATTCAATGCTTTAGCCATATAGAGATTTGCATAATAGTTATAATAATCTACTTTTAAAATCTCAGTAGCAACATTTTGTGCTTTTTCAAAAGAGTATGTTGCTAAATCAACACGAATTAACCCAAGCTTTGGTTCAAGTGCATGGGTATTTAAAAGTGATGCTTTTTTATAATATTTTAAAGAAGTATTATACTGTTTTTGTAAGTAAAACAACCAAGCAAAACGCAGGTCAAGCGTATATCCTTTAGGATATTTTTTAGACAAAGGAGCTAAAATCTTGATAGCTTCCTTATATCGTCCAACCTGTTCATAGTCGTAAGACTTAAAATAAGCACTCTTTATACTCTTAAATTCTTCACTAGAAGATAACAAGGAGATTGTAAAAAGGAGTAAAAGTGCCGTTTTTATCATTAGTAGCTATAACTCATTGAGATAACTGCTATAGAACTACTGCCTTGAGGAAGTAAAACTAAGTTATTTGCATCATATTCTTGATAATTGTTATAAGTATAACTTACATCTGCTTCGAGTTTTGGTGTAAAGTAGTATCCAAGTTTTGCACTGTAAGCATCTTTTAACAAGTCTTTAGTGTTATAAACAGTAAAGCCACCATCTTTAACACCACTTCTCATTTCTCCACCATTGTACTTCAATGTTGTGAAAAACTTTTTATATCCTAGAGTATCAGATAGTTCAAATGATGAATAAGTTGAATTTTTATAATCATTTGCTTTTATAAAGTTTGCTGTAAGTGCGATTGTATTTTTTGTATTTATACTAATTGCTTTTGAATGCATGATTTTAGGGCTTATCTGTAAAACACCTACTTTTGTTTCTGATGCACGAGATGTATCATTGAAAGCATGTCTGTAGTAAGAGTAGTAAGTATCAACACCATAAGTAAGTTTGTTGTAGCCAAACCATTTGTACCCTTCTAAGCCTAAAATAGCAGTATATCCATCAGCTAAATCTTTAATAGTACCTGACTCATTGTTGTTTATGTAGTGTAAACCAGCATTCCATGCAAAACTTTTGTAAAATTTTCCATATTTAAGTGTAATATCATGTTGCTTAAGATCTTGTATCGTACCATCTTTATAGTTGATCTTTGTATATCCATATGCAAACTCAAGTAAATAATCTAAATTACCTACACTTGAGTAGAAACCTGCAAGTTTTGCATTATCTTTAATCGACTTTGCACTACTTGAATCATAGTTGATTGTACCAACATATGGTGTTACTGTTTTCACATCTGCCATAAGGGCACTAGTAGCAATAACACTTGCTAAAATTATTTTTTTCATTCTTTATCCTCGTATTAAATTTAATTCAATGTCATTATATTGAATCTTTGTGAAGCCTTTGTGAATAGCACTTAAATGTACTGCACCAAAGTCCGAAACTATTTTATTTGTATCATAAAAGTATGTATGCTCAAGTTTATAAATATCTTTTTTTATTGTTGCGGCTAATTCTATCAAAATTTGTTTAAATTTTGACTTTAGCAAATAGATAGGTAAATAATCTATATAAGTTACTCCTAGAGTCTGCACAAATGGTGTTCTTGGTGCTAAAATAAAGAGCCATTTCAGATGAGAATCTTTTCCTATATAATTATAAAAATAAAATTCTTTTAAATCATTATAAAAATATAGTTTATTTTTATCTTCGTCTTCAAGAAAAAATGCACCATACTCATCCATTTTTACAACAAAACTTACTTCTCCTTTTTTTACTCCTTTTTCAGAAATTTCATAACGAAATATATCATCTAAAATATAAATGAACCTCGAACTAATACTCTTGTCTAATAGCGTTGCATGAACATTTTTCCCTAATTTTGGCAATGAATTAAAAATGAGTCTATCTTTTTGAAAATAATCACTAAAACAAAATTTTTGTGTAAAACCACCTAACACTCCTAATGTCTGCACTTGAATATGAATATGAGGCTCAGGAGAGTAGCCACTGTTACCACATTTTGCGATAATAGTATCAGTTTGGATATATGCACCTACTTCAACAGATGCAGAATACTGCATGAGATGACTTATCTCTACAAAAAAACCTTTATCACTTCTAATGATAATATAGTTTCCCCAGTTGTTAATAGTATCTACTTCACCGATAATATTATCAACTAAATCATGTCTCATGGCAACGACATAACCACTTGTAGGGGAGAGTATTGCTTCACCAAATGCATAATAATCTTGAAGGTGTAAACCTTGGTTTTTATAGCTTTTCTTCTCTCTCTTTTTTACAAAATCATAAGCATATTTATACTTTCCTTTGTGTGTCCACTCTCCATCAAAAGCTTGATATACATTCCACTCTCCAACAAAGGGGAGTGATATTTTTGCCCCAAGTTCTCCAAAACGAAAAATTTTACTTAAATAATTTGAAAGTGATTCTTCTGGAGTTGATTTTATCTCTGCATTAAACTCTTTGTAGTAAATCAAAGAGAGCATAAAGATAAAAACGATAACTGTAATGTTAAAAGGTAAAGTAAAAACAGGGATAGCGTAGTAGTTAAACAAGATACCAATAGCATCTGTTAAAACTACACTCATCGCAACACCCATCAAAGCTAAAATAAAATTTTTGAGTGTTGGCAAGAGAAAAACCCCACATAGAGCAATAGCTACTAAGATATAGTTAAATGCATAGCTATCATAGAGTGCTTGTGTAAAAGAGCCAAGGAGAAAACTATGAATCCCTACTCCTGCATAAAAACCAACCAATGCCATAATCGCAGTAATACGAGAGAAATATAACACGAGTAAAAACATTGCTATGCCAGCTATGTTGGAGGGTAAGAAAAATATTGTTCCAAATGATTTGAAAAAAGCACCCATCACAAGTGGTAAATGAATGTCATATCTCGCACTATTGTTTACAAGTGTTGAGAGAAGCCCTGAGTATTTGAGTGATGCAAGATAGACAAACATCGTTACAATAGAAAAAGGCAAAGAGAGTATAGGTATTTTATAGACACTAAAAAGACGGTTGAGCATAAAGGAAAGCATAAAAGTAAAAGAGGAGACAATCGCGATAAGTGCAATACTCATCAATGAGGGTGAAAATATATATCCTATCCCCATGCCAACGAGTAAAGAGTTATAGATGTAAAACCCTTGTGCTAAATATGCCTCTTTAAACTCTAAATACTCAGCAAAAAGAATGGCAAAAATAACGGCGAAAAGCCCACTAATCGCAACAGATGGATTTATAAAAGTAATGACTAAGAGTGCAAGACCTGCATACTTGTTATTTAAAAACAGCAATGCACTATAGGGTTTTAATGCACTATAGAAAAGACTTTTATAATTTTCCATACTCTTTTTTATACCTCTTTATAATTGACTGTTGCTAAGTCATCGACATCTTTAATCACGCGTGCTTTGCCCTCAGTGTCTATCATGACAACAGCAGGTTTATAGCGAATAAACTGCATCGCTTGTGTATAGTTATAAGCACCTACAGGAGAGATGGTTAGTACACTTCCTCTATCAAGGGAAGGTAACATGAGATGCTCTTCAATCACATCAATATTCATACAAAGAGGACCATTGAGCATAGATGGTTCATTGTCTCCCTCGTAATGTTTATCAAGTTCGATGTTAAAGTTATACCATGTTGAGGTATAAAGTAAGTTTACACCTGCATCTAAAATATACCCTTTTTTGCCATCAGGAAACCTTTTATATCCATGTACAGAAGTGAGTAGATACCCTGCTTCATCTATCATAGCTCGTCCAGTTTCAAGATAGAGTTTTGGTAGTTTTTCACTTTTGTTGTTTGCATAAATCGCATCAGTTATCGCTTGTGCATAATCATCTGCCGTTGGAACAATTACATCTGCTGATTGATAAACCCCTTTGAGATTTGATTTACTTGCAAAACCACCACCAAGGTCAATGTACTCTATCTCAGAGTTAAAATCATTTTCGACTTGTGATTTAAGTTGCATTATTTTTGTAGTTGCTACTTTGTACGCACTGGCATCAAGCATAAAAGTACCGATGTGAGAGTGAATACCATTTAAGTATATTTTACCACCATCATACATGCGTTTAATCGCCTCATACGCATCCCCACTCTCATAGTTGAAGCCAAAACGAGACCATTGTGGATAAGTTCCAGTGTCCATGTTGATACGGATAGCAACAGGGATTTTCATGTCTAACTCATCTGCAATTTTTTCTAAATCATTGAGTTCAAAAAGGTTATCTACATGAATTTTTGCACCTTCCTGTACGGCAATTTTCAAATCTTCATACGGTTTATATGGACCATTGAAAATGATGTTTTTCCCCTCTATACCTAAAGCTCTTGCTTTTTGGTACTCAAACTCACTTACAACTTCTGCTATAGAGCCAAGGTTGTGAAATACTTTACAAATCTCATTAAGATAGTTTGTTTTATAACTCCAGCCAAATGTTACATCAGGATAGCGAGAGCTAAACGCAGAGTAAAGTGTATTGTACTTCTCTTCTATTTGTCTTTGTGAAAAAACAAAGATTGGGCTTCCGTATTTTTGTGTAAGTTCATTAACACTCACTCCGTCTATTTCTGTACGAATTTTTTGTGTTTTCATCGGACTTCCATATTTAGAAGCCATTGCAAACTCTATTTTATTAATCGTTGGTTTTTCGTATTTTACTTCGCTCATTTTATAATTCCTTTTTTGATAATAGTTGCATATAATCTGTAAAATCAGTCACAAGTTCTTGTGTATATCTTACATACATTTTATTTTGTGGATATTTGAGTATAGGTTTACTCTCCACACCTTCCATAATATCCACAACCATCTGTGGCAAATTCACCCCAATTTCTGTGGCAAAATGTACCCATGCTGGAAAACGAGGATTTATTTCTATCATAAAAACTTGGTTCATGTTTACAATACACTCTAGTTCAAAAGGACCCTTCCACTTTGTAAGTGCTACAAAATCTTTTGCCATCTGCATCATTTTATCATTTTGAATTGTTACTCCAGTCCAAATTTTTCCTATCTCTGTTGTTGTCAATTTTTTAATAGCAACAGCACCTTTAAGCTCACCTTTGCCATCGCCAACACCTACAAGGTTCAGCTCTTCCCCTGTGACTACTTCTTGCACAAGGACAGGAAATCCCCATTCATTTGAAATCTTGTAAAAGTTATCTATGGCACTCTCAAGATTGTAAGACATATAAGCCTTGTAGTAATTTCCTTTTACCATCAGAGGAAAGTTAGATGTTTTTGTACACTCTACAAGTTCTGATACACTACTTACTTCATAAGTTTTTGGATAGGTAATTTTTAACTCTTGAGAGAGTTTGTCAAGTTTGTTTTTGTTACGAAGTTCAAAGTTCTTCAAAGAGGGTAAGCAAAGTTTTATCCCCATCGCTTCTATCTCATCTTGATACTTTATATACAAAGGAAGTTCTGCATCCAAACAAGGAATGACAGCATCTAAACCCTCTTTTTCTTGAATATACTCTAAGCGATTTTTGAGTTCAGCAAAGCCTAAAGAAGGGTAAGGCATCAGATAGGTCTTTCCTGTCATCTGCATATAATTTCCTGGTTCATTCGCATCATAAGAGAAACCTACAATCTCATTTTTTGCTTGAATTCCTTTTATGACAGGAATGCCTGGTGCGGGATTGTCTGTATTGTTTAGCCCACTGACAGCTACTTTCATGAGAGTAGTCCGTAAATTTTTAATTTAGATAAAAAATCACTGACATCTATAAAAATTTCACTTGTAGGAACTTCATATTTTGTAGCTAACTCTTCAATGATTTCATCTTTTGTTTTATGTTGCTTTAAAAAAGTAACAATTTCATTTCCAAGATTATTAAGTTGGTAACTATTTCCCATCATTGGGTAAAACAAAATATTGTTCTCGTCTAACACTAATTGGTCTATTGTATTCATCGCATATCCCTTTAAATTTTAATTGTGTGAAAGTATATATTTTTGCTGTTAGTGATTTGTTAATAGGAAATTATTGCTGAATTATTAGTCTAGTATATCGTGAAGTTTTGTTCCATCTGACATATCTTGATGAACTTTTTCCCAATCGTCATCTTCTATGGACTTTTTAAGGCTTGATAATTCTGTTTCAAAAAGTTCTATGGCTTCTAAAATATTTTCTTTGTTTTGTCTAAAAACATCTTCCCACATATAAGGTGAACTTTTTGCTAAACGACTCATGGATCGAAATCCACCAGCTGCAAGGGCTAAAATATTTTTCTTTTTTTCTTGTTTCATAACTGTATTTGCTATGGAGTAAGATATGGCATGAGGCATATGAGATATAAATGCAGCATGTCTATCATGCTCTTTTGACTTCATAAAATGTTTCTTCATTTTTAAAGACTTAAATATTTTTTTTGCAACTGTTTTTTGCAACTCTCCACTATCTTCAAGATCACATAAAACTACAACTTTTTGGCTGTAAAGGTTTTCTATGGCAGCTGATGGACCAAAATTTTCCGTTCCTGTCATGGGATGAGCAGCTACAAAGTTCTTTCTAATTTCTTTTGGAACAGAAGCAACTATCTTCTCTTTTGTACTTCCAAGGTCTATAATTGTAGTGTCATTAGAAACATCTTTAAGCTCTTTAAGTGAGGCTATAACTCCGTTTACAGGGACTGCTAAGAAAATAACATCACATTTTTTTAGCTCTTCAAAAGATACTATTTTTTCAACTAAATCGAGTCTTATAGCCTCTTCTTGATGTTCTTTGTTATGGTCATACCCAACAATACTTTTGATATAATTTTCTTTTTTCAATGAGAGAGCAAGAGAGCCACCCATAAGACCTAAACCGATAATTGCTATGTTCATATGTACTACTTATATTTAATTAGCAAATTATACTATATAGTTTGTTTAATGAGCAATGAAGTGGGTTTTGTAAAAGAAATATATTTATAATTATGTTACAATGTGATGAATTAAATAATTGGAGTTTGTTATGGATATAATAGCTATGCAGTATTATCTTTTTATCTTGATAATAATGTTGCTTGTAAGTGTTTATTATAATTTAAAACAAAGAAAAATTATAAATGAAAGGGACTTTGGTGAGTTGGATTTGATCAAAAAGGCTTACTATAATCCTATAACTGAGTTACCAAATCTTGCAAATATAAAAATGATGATAGATGAGCAGATGAATAGATCCTTAAGACACAAACGAGATTTTATTTTAGCTGTTGTAAAAATAAAAAACTATCATGAGGTTAGTCTTCATTCTCAAGAATATGCAAGGTTGTTTATCATAGAAGCAGGTAATAGAATAGTGGACTCTTTGCGTGATGAAGATATTGTGGCACACACTACAGAGAACGGTTTTGTTATACTTTTCAATGAGTATCTTGAAGAGGATAATTTTTATATTTTATTAGAGAGATTGTATGATGCTTTTTTACCAAAAACTAAGATAAATTCAAATACAAGTTTTGGCTATGATATATCTATAGGAACAGTTACCTTTTCAGAAAATTATCCAACATCTGAATCATTAATAAACAAAGCTACAAGAGAAGCTTTAAGAAATTCATAAAATAAATTAAAAAAAGGGTTAGAATTGAGTATATACAGAGAATACGACATCCGTGGGATATATGAAAAAGAGTTAAATGAGCAGAGTGTTGTTCGTATTGGTTATGCTTTAGCATCAAAGATAGATGGTGAATATGTTGGAGTTGGATATGATGCAAGAAGTCACTCACCAATTCTTTTTGAATATCTTGTTCGTGGTTTAAATGCAGGTGGTAAAAAAGTTTTAGATATGGGACTTGTTCCAACACCTGTTAATTATTTTACAAATTATCAAGATTGGGATGGGATTACTCCATCTGCTTCTGTTATGATTACAGGTTCTCACAACCCAAGTGAATACAATGGCTTTAAAATAACCATAGATAAAGCACCATTTTTTGGTGAAGATATTTATGCTTTAGGTCGTGAATGTGATGTGATGGATATGCCAACAGAAGTAGTTCGTGATGTTACTAAGATAAATGCAGTTGATAGATATGTAAACTTTTTAGTCAATGAGTTTCAACACCTCAAGGGAATGGATACGAAAATAGTCTATGACTGTGGAAATGGTGTTGCTGGTGTTGTTACTGAAGATATTTTTTCTCGTTTAGAACTTAAAACAAAAGGCTTATATATTGAGCCTGATGGAACTTTCCCAAATCATCATCCAGACCCCTCAGACGAGCATAATTTAGAAGATGTTAAAAAACTCTTAGAGAGTGATGGCGATATTGCCTTTGCATACGACGGTGATGCTGACCGTATAGCAGTTCTTACACATAAAAATAATATTAAGGGCGATATGATGGCTCTTCTCTTTGCTATGAAGATGGACAAACCAACTGTTGTTGGTGAAGTTAAATGTTCTCAAGTGATGTATGATGAGCTTACAAAACGAGGTGCAACAGCTATCATGTATAAAACTGGACACTCAAACTTAAAAGTAAAGATGAAAGAAGTAAACGCAGACTTAGCATGTGAAGTAAGTGGTCATGTATTCTTTAAAAATCGTTACTTTGGTTATGATGATGCTATCTATGCAACTCTTAGAATGTTGGAGTTAGTTCATGACGGTATAGACTTAGATGATGAACTTGCAAAACTTCCAAAAGTCTTTTCAACAGAGGAAATTAAAGTAGAAACTACTGAAGCACAAAAGTTTAAAATCATTGATAGAGTAAAAGAGTTGCTTAAAAATCCACCTGCATCATTTCCAACTATTAAAGATGTTATAGAAGTAGATGGAGTTCGTATAAACTTTGAAAATGGTTGGGGGCTTGTTCGTGCTTCAAACACGACACCAGTTCTTGTAACTCGTTTTGAATCAACATCACAAGATGAAGCAAAGCGTTATGAAAAGGCGATAAACTCGTTAATTATAGAGGCTAAAAAGTCTCTATAATTTTACCACTTTCTTCCCTTATTTAAGCGTTTAAATTTTGAAACGCTTATCTTTTTAAATTTACCGTTTACATATTCAAATCGCATATTCTTTTTAGATGAATATTTTTTAACTACATGATTTATTTCAAGTGTAATTTTGCCAGGTCCAAAAAGAAGTAGCCAGTTTTTATTTGCATCTAAAACAAGGTTCTTTTTAGTTACAGTTTGATACTTTTTCTTAGTCTTTATATCTATGTATCCTATCCACAACCTTCGTTTAGTAATTAGCTTTAGATTTATTTTTCCTTTATTGACCTTTCTGTTATACTCATCAGCTTTTTTTCTTGCTTGTGTAATCTTTTTTTGAACCATTTTTTGTTTTTCTAAAAGCATTTTTTTCTTTTTTTCTTGCTCTTCGTATTTGATAATAATATCGTAATAGGTATGAATGGAATCAGCATACTTAACTGGTTCTTCACCTCTAGCATATCCATATTTCAAATCTTTAAAATATCTTCTATGGGATAAAAGAGGTAAAACATCTTTTATGTCAATCCAAGAGTAAGGATTTTTATTTAGTTTTCTTGCTAGTGTTTGAGCATCTAAAATATGCCCATAACCTACATTATAAGAAGCGAGTGTAAAGTACCAACGATTTAAACCTTTTATCTCTGGAGGTAGCCGTTTTTCTATGGTTCTTAGATATTTTGCACCACCATATATGCTCTCTTTTGGATTGAGTCTATTTTTTACACCTAATAATTTAGCAGTTCTGTTTGTCAGCATCATTAAACCACGAACTCCTGTTCTGCTTGTAGCTCTTGGATTCCAGTATGATTCTTGATAGGATACGGAAGCCAATATAATCCAAGGGATATTATACTCTTTACCTGCATCCATAAAATATTTCTTATATTTTGGTAGTCTTGTTTTAAGTCTCTTGTAAAAAATTTCTGTATCGTAATAATCAAATATACTTAAAAACTCAAAATAATGGTCTTGAAGTTCATCCATTTTTCCAGATCTATCAAATTTATTTAACCATTTATAAAGAGCTTCATTTAATGAATCATCGCCTTTTCGTATAATCCATGCAAGATTTTTCCTTTTACTTAAAACTAATGCTTTAACAAGTTTTGGATAGTACCTTTGGTTTATCATAAAAATTGTTGAGTCTGCAACCGTACAGTCTATCTTTCTTTCTTGTGTAAGTTCTAAAAGTTGCTCAGTAGAGTATTCAGTTGTAGTGTTAAAGTCAAAGTTATCAATCTTAGTTTTAATATAATTTAAAGTTGATTCATAACTAGTATCTTTTCCTACTACTATCTTTAAGTTTGCCATATCTTCAAAGGATCTAGGAAGTTTTTTTGTTTTGTGGAGTTCATTGCTACATATTAACTGCTCTTGTACAGAGGCATATTGTGGACCAAATTTAAACTCAGCTTGTCGTTTTTTAGTGACTGTAAGACCAGCTACAGTTATATCGCCTATGCCTTCTCTAGTTTTTTGTAGAGCTTCTCTTACTGTAGTAACAATAGTTAAATTTAAGTCAATATTTATGCTTTTTGCAAATGCAGATATTAAAGTGTACTCAAATCCTGTAGGTCCTTCGTTTCCTGTATAATAAGTGGTTGGTGAGTTTAGTATGATAACATCTAAATGCTTTTTCTTTTTGATTTTATCTAGTAAGGTTACTTTTTTAACAGGATTTGCTTTTTTACTTGTACAAGGAATACAATATGTACTAACAAGAAGAACTTGAAAAACGACAGCAACAACAATCGTGACACTAGTTTTACAATGCATAGTTTAGACCTTATCAAATTTTCTTATACTATTATACATAAATTATCTAAATTAAGTTTTAACAAATTCTTAGATATAATAATATAAATGATTTCAAGGAAAAAAATGACTAATATTAAAACTCACACTCTTTTAATGCCACTAGATATGCATCTTCATCTTAGAGATGCAGTTATGCTTGAAAATGTTGCTCCACTTACTGCTTACTCTTATAGTGGTGCTATTATTATGCCAAATCTTGTACCACCTGTTGATACTCTCGCATCTGTAAAAGCATATAAACAGAGGATTATGGCATCAGTTCCAAATGATTATTTTGAGCCATACATGACACTTTTTTACAAAAACTATGATAAAGCTTTTTTAGAAAGTGTTGCTGAAGATATTACAGCTATAAAACTTTATCCTGCTGGTATTACCACAAACTCAGAAGATGGAGTGTCGTCTTTTGATATAGAAGATATGCGTCCAACACTTGAAGCCATGAGTGATATGGAGATTCCTTTGTGCGTTCATGGTGAAACAGATGGTTTTGTTATGGATAGAGAAGCTGAATTTATGAGTATTTATGAACTTCTTGCACAAAACTTTCCTCAACTTAAGATTATTATGGAGCATATTACAACAAAAGAAGCTGTTGATATGTTAGAAAAGTATGAAAACCTTTATGCAACTATAACAGTACATCACTTACTTTTAACTCTTGATGATGTAGTTGGTGGCATGATGCAACCTCACCTGTTTTGTAAACCTATAGCAAAGAGACCAGAGGATTTGGATGCTCTTTTAAGCGTTGCACTAGAAGCTCATCCAAAAGTTATGTTTGGTTCAGACTCTGCACCACATCCTCAACATAAAAAAGAGTCATGTGGATGTGCAGCAGGAGTTTTCACAGCACCTATATCTCTTCAACTTTTATGTGAGATATTTGAACAGTATGATAAGTTAGATAACCTACAATCATTTGTAAGTGATAACGCGCAAAATATTTATGGAATTTGTCCAGAATTTAAAGAGGTTATCTTAGAAAAAAGACCTTTTGTTGTACCACAAAATTATGCAGGTGTAGTACCCATGTATGCTGGTGAAACTATTTCTTGGGCGATAGAGAGCGTTGAATAAAATACTACTACTTGAAGATGATACTCTTTTTGCTGAAACTTTAGTTGATTTACTTGAGGAAGATGGCTTTGAAGTAAAGCATTTTCCAAATGGTCAAGATGCTTTAGATGCTACTTTTTCCTCAAAGTTTGATGCTTATCTTCTTGATATAAATGTTCCTCTCATTGATGGTGTTTCTTTACTCCATGAACTTAGAAGTGCAGAAGATAATACTCCTGCCATCTTTTTAACATCACATAAAAGTAAAGAGATGCTTGAAAAAGGATTTTTGAGTGGTGGGGATGATTATATGACAAAGCCATTTGACTCTGATGAACTTCTACTTCGTTTAAAAGCACTTCTTAAACGCAGTAAAAAACTAAAAATAAATGCTGTTGGTAAACTTTCACATAATAGCCTACACAAAACAATTTATTATGATGGATATGAGTTGGAATTGTCAAAAAAAGAGTATGAACTTTTGCTTATTCTTATGAGTAATATAAATAAAAATGTAACTAAAGAACTTATTTATGAAGAGTTGTGGAGTAGTTCTGAGGGTGGTAGTGATGGAGCAATTCGCGTTTATGTAAATAGGTTAAAACAAGTTTTACCAGATATGAAGATAGAAAATATTCGTGGGGTAGGGTATAAGCTTGTTTCGTAATTTTCGTTTACACATATTTATATATTATGTTATCACTGTTCTCTCATTTTTAGCTATCAGTTACTATTTTTTAGCAGTCCTATCTATTATAAACTATTATTTATTTGTATTTATAGTCATTTGTTTTATTGTCCTCTCTGGTATATTTATGTCAAACCTTGCTGTTGCTCCTTTACTCGAATATGTGGACAATCTACAAAATCTTTCAAAAGAGACACTTCATGAGCTAAACTTACCGATAAGCACGATAGTAACAAATACACATCTTCTTAGTAAAAATTTAGAAGATGAAAAAAGTATCAAGAGGATACAACGGATAAATAGTGCTTGTGAAATGCTTAAAGATAGGTATAATGAACTTGATTATATGATTAAGATGCAAAGTAAAGAGGATATAAAAGAGAAGTTTTTTTTGGATGAATTGGTGGTGCAAAGAGTAGAGTTTTTAAGAAAAATATATCCTCAAATAAACTTTGATTTAAAGCTCTCAAAGATAGAAATTTTCAATGATAAAAAAGGTCTCTCAAAAGTTATTGACAATATTATCGATAATGGGGTAAAATACTCTCCTAATTCTAAAGATATAGATATTAAGATAGAAAAAAATATATTGAGTATCCAAGACTATGGTTTAGGAATGGATGAGGTAGAACTTTTAAAAATATTTGATAAATATTATCAATCAAATAAAAGTATGCAAGGCTTTGGTATAGGTCTTAGTATGGTTAAAAGACATTGTGATAAGTATGGAACTACCTTGAATTTTATATCAAAACCAAATGTCGGAACGAAAGTAGAACTAAAATTTAAAGAGATACAGGAATAAAAATGCAAAATAGTAATATGTTGGCATATGCAGAAAATGCACTTGATTATGGTGTGATGGGAGTGCTGATACTTATGAGTGTAGTTACTCTTTGGTTGTTTATAGAGCGTATGATGTTTTATAAAAGTGTTAGAATAGACGACTATAAATATAGAGATAACTTAGAACTTGATTTAACTGATAATATTGGTGTAATAAGTGCAATAGGCTCAAATGCTCCTTATGTTGGACTACTAGGGACTGTAACTGGTATCATGATAACATTTTATACTATGGGAGATGTTGGAGCTGTTGATGCTAAAGGGATAATGGTAGGACTGGCTCTCGCACTTAAAGCAACTGCTATGGGTCTTGTTGTTGCAATGCCTGCAATAGTTACATATACTATTGTACTTAGAAAAGTAGAAAGAATTTTAACTGCGTTTGATGTAGCACAAGAGGCAAAAGAAAGATAATGGCAAAGTGTAAAAAAGCAAAGAAGAGGTTTGATGAGATAAATGTTATTCCATTTATTGACATCATGCTTGTTTTACTTGTTATGGTTTTAACAACAGCTACTTTCAT
>Ga0256829_1001281_pt1:0-5000 | contig 21130 bp, 18 predicted proteins | sample 131447metaG_FD_185979 | JGI IMG/M metagenome (GOLD analysis project Ga0256829, IMG submission 185979) | Hydrothermal vent microbial communities from Lau Basin, Pacific Ocean - 131-447 | ecosystem: Environmental > Aquatic > Marine > Hydrothermal vents | place: Pacific Ocean: Lau Basin...
GAATTGATGAGAAGATAATAAATCTTTATGCCCGAGGGATGAGTCTTAGAGACATAGAGAAGCAGGTAAAAGAGATGTATGATGTAGAAATGTCAGATAGCTTGATATCGAGGATTTTAGACAAAATAGTGCCTGAAATCAGCGCCTGGCAGAATCGCACATTGGAGAGTATCTATCCTGTTGTTTATATGGATGCTATGATATTCAAAGTCAAAGACGATAACGGTTTCTACAGGAATAAAGCTCTTCATTTTGCAATAGGAATAAATCTTGAAGGCAGGAAAGATCTGCTTGGAATGTGGCTTACAAACAATGAGGGAGCTAAATTTTGGCTTTCTGTTGTGACAGATTTAAAAAATAGGGGAGTAGAAGATATATTAATAACCTCTGTAGATGGCTTGAAGGGCTTCTCAGAGGCTATAAACAGCGTATTTCCTCAGACTACAGTTCAGCGATGTATAATTCATCAGATAAGATATTCAATGAAATATGTAGGCTCTAAATATCAAAAAGAGTTTATGTCAGATTTAAAAAGAGTCTATAAGGCGCCTACTAAATCTGCAGCTGAGGATGCTTCCGATGAGCTATCAAACAAATGGGGCGATAGATACCCGATGGTAATTGATTCCTGGAAATCAAACTGAGTTGAGCTGTCTGCCTATTTCGAGTATACCGAACCTATCAGGAGAATTATCTATACCACCAATACCGTTGAAGGCTTTAACAGACAGATACGGAAAATTACTAAATCTAAAGGGGGATTTACCAATGATGATGCTTTGTTTAAACTTGTATTTTTAGTTTACAGGGATATTTCTAAAAAATGGGAAAAATCTCTCTCTAATTGGGCAGAGATAATATCTCAGCTTTCTATTGTTTTTGGCGACAGAATTACTGGACATCTGAGATAAAATGGGCTACTATAGTTATGGTAAATTATTCGTTTACACAAAGTATGAAGCGGTCTCACCTTTTTTTATACACATAGTTAGACATACTTTTAAAATCTCCTCTTTTTTAATCATACCGCTTCTTTCTGTTCTCTTTGATGTATATTTTCATCTCCTTTGCCTGCATTTTTGTAATAATTCTCCAAATACTCCTTTTGGCTGAACCATCCAAGCGTAGAATGAATTCTTTTTTTATTGTAGTAAGCTTCTATGTATTCAAAGATCTTGGTTTTAGTCTCTTTTCTTGTTCTAAAGGCATCTTTTGATAAAAGCTCGCTCTTTAGTGTTTTAAAAAAGCTCTCGGCAACAGCATTATCATAGCGGTTTCCCTTACCACTTGCGCTTTGTGTAATATTGAAATCTTTAAGTATGTTTCTAAAAGCTTCAGAGCGGTATTGAATTCCTCTGTCTGAATGGAAGATGAGATTCTCTTTTGGTTTTCTCTTTCTTGCTGCCTCACCAAAGGCTTTTATAACGGTATTTTCTGTTTTCAAATTATATGATCTGCTGTGTCCTATAACCTCTCTGTTAAACAGGTCTATTATCGTAGTTACATAGAGCCAGCCCTCTTTGGTTGGAATATAGGTGATATCAGAAACCCAAACTTTATCCGGTGAATCAACTGTAAAGTTTTGATTCAAGAGATTTGGAGGGTATTTATCCGGTTTGTCACTGTTTTTCGGGTATTTATGTTTTTTGTATCTTATACTGATAAGATTGGCTGATTTCATAAGTCTTGCAACCCTTCTTCTCGAGCATACTATGTTTTCCTTTTTAAGCTCTGCATAAATTCTGCTTGAACCGTATCTTTTCTTGTGAAGGTTGAAGATATACCGTATCCTCGAAAGCAGAAACTCATTTTCTTGTTTTCTTCTGTTTTGTTTTCTTTTCAACCATTTATAATAGCTGTCCCTTGTAATATTCAACGCCTTTGCCATCCTCTCAACAGGAAACTCTTTCTTGAACATCTCTATAAATCTGTATTTTTGTTCTAATGAGTTGAGAAGATGGCAACTGCTTTTTTTAATATATCCCTCTCTTGCCTTACAATTCTCAACTCTTTCTCCAAGGCTTTGATATCTTTTTTATCCGCTGAGATGTTTCCCTTGCCCGCAAACGCCCTTTCGCCTAGTTTTTTGTATTTTGTTCTCCATTTGCAAAGAAGAGTATAGGGGATGTCCATCTCGTCGGATACCTCTTTAACAGTTCTGTCATTTTGCAGCGTAAGAAGGACTGCGTCTAATTTAAACTCATTTGAAAATCTTCTCCTTGGTCCCATAAAAACTACCTCCTGTAAGTTAGTTTATCATATGCACTAACTTTGTGTATACAGGATTGTAGCAGAGCCACTTCCCCTGACAAGATTGGCAGGATATTTCCGTTTATTTATCTCTAACTTTTCTCTGGCGCATTCAATCGGATCAAGGCCGAACTTATTTGCAAGGTTGGCAAGATAGATCATTACATCGCCGATTTCCTCCTTTAAACCGTTCAGTTTATCCTCCGGCAGATCTTGACTCTCCTTATCGGTTAGCCACAGGAATATCTCCAAGAGCTCGGATGCTTCAACACTAAGAGCCATAGCAAGATTCTTAGGGGAATGATATTTTTCCCAATCGCGCTCTTTTGCAAAAGCAGCAACCTGATTTTGTAATGATTTCATCTCTTGCCCTCCTTTCTTTTAAAATGATAATGCCGCCTTATGGAGATATCCGTTACAAGGCTGGCTCGGCCGTTTTTTCAGATATTGCCCAGACTTCGACTAAAAGCAATAAGCCTGAACATTCTTGGATTGATTATAGCATAGATCTATCCGTTTTTTAGCTATACTGAACCAGAATCGTTCAATTTATAGCGTATTTTCATATCCAAACGGATATCGATTGACTCATCTGAATTATTCACATCGAAAGACAAAAAGTGTTTGAACCGCAAATAGCAGGAAACAACTGTTCTTTTCGATTCAAAAACCCACTTTTCTGAAAACTTTTAACCGGTCCGGATTAATATTATTCTTTATCTACGCTTAGATAGAGGAGGGAGGAGCAATTAGTGCGGAATTGATAATTATTATGAAAATTTGCAGTATAAACTCTTGTGTATCATTACAAGTCCTGAAAAATTGTGGTAATCCCTGTTTTAATGTTCGGGCAAAATGTAGAAGGCATCTTTTGAAGAATTGAAACAAAAGATGCCTAAAACCGATTCTCGTGAATTATTTTCCCTGTTTATGCTTAAAACGAATAATCATAACTCATCCAAAATGCATTTCCGCTTGCTGTAGTAAAACTATTAGTATTATTACCACTATAATAATTGCCGCCGTCCACTGTGTATCTATCCCATACATGATCCCATTCCGCTGATATAGTAGAACTGTTTGTCACATTAAACGCAACGTTGGCAAATGTTGTTCTAACATCTTTAACTGCTCCGGAAACAAAATAATCATCACCATTATCACCGGAGTGTGAGAAATGCGCAGAGTCATATCCGACTGCAAATGTAATATTTGCCGTAGGGGCAAAACTTGCTTCGATATTCCACCATGTTAAGTGTTCTTGTATAAGTTTATTTTTGGCAGAATTATACACATATGATACATTTGAACCTATAGTCTCATTATCCGCCGCATTTAAACCGGCAAGACCGACCAAACCATTTGTATAATAACCATTTGCCATAACTGTAAACAGAGAAACAGGAATACTAATTCCACCACCAATAGCATATGGCGTTTTTGCATGTTCTTTATTATTGTATATAAGCTTAACAGGTGCTGCTTCAGCTTCTATATATGTTGTTGCCGGTGATCCAAATGATGTTGTAATGTTCAAAGGTATATATGCGGCAACCATAGGTATAACTGTTCTGCTCAGGGTAACAGAAGATGAATACACTATCATGGCATTATTTTCAAATCCTATTACTGGGGCTAAAGACAAACTTCCGCCCAAATTAAAACTATCACCTAATTCGATCAGAGGTGTATGACCTACGCCATTTGTGCTCCTACGGGCGCTTGAACGGCAGCTGAGAATGTTGGTGTCTGAAATACCTCGTCGTTCTTACCCAGCAGTATATAAGCATTTCCAGATGCCTGTTTTACATAACCGTTTTTAAGATAAAACATGCCGCCGTCATCATATGCCATTAATATATTAGCAGATGTATGGGAGTCTGGATTTGCAAATGCCAAATCAACAGAGCCCTGATAAGGCGTAGATGCAAATGCTGTTTTATCCAGCTGATTCTTACCTGATGCACTATTACCCTTCTCTGCCAGGTTAGAATTAAAGAAATTTTTACCTAAACGTGCAGACCAACCCATTATATAGTTTATATCGCCGCTCAGATTCACATTAGTAGAACCATCTGTCGTTATACTTCCTGCATATGCATTTGAGATAAGACCTGCACTGCCTATCAACACCGCTGCCATAAGAAAAATAATTCCATTGCTCATAAAAATAATCCTCCTAAAAAAATATTGAAATAAATTTGGAAATGTACTTATGATTGACAATAAAAATAAGCTGTCTATGCAGAGATCAACGCTACTAAAAAGCTTTTTTAAATTCATTATTATTTGTTGTCAGGGGAGTAGATTTTAAGATTCCAGGTCTTTACAAAGTACAGTCTATCTGACAATACTTTTACCTCTCATCCATCCGTTTGTTGCCATGGCACTGCCCCAACCACTTTTGCCCGAGCCGCATGCAGCCATACACCCCCAGTAATATATGCCGGATTTCTTGATTGGCTTCAATACAGCTATCTCTGTGGATCCAGCCTCAACAGGTATATTAATACCCAAAGATGATATCGTAAATGTATGAATTATTTTAGATTTAGGTATCGATGAAACATTTACTCCCCATTGTTTGTGTACATCAGAACCTGAAGCAACAGCACTCTTAATCAGAAGAATCTTATTATTAATTGTTCCTGAAATATGCGTATATTGCGATAACACCGGAGCATTACCCATATCATATGATGTAATTGTTAATAAAATCTTTCTATTGGCGGGAATAAATATTCCTGCAG
>Ga0256829_1001281_pt1:10000-21130 | contig 21130 bp, 18 predicted proteins | sample 131447metaG_FD_185979 | JGI IMG/M metagenome (GOLD analysis project Ga0256829, IMG submission 185979) | Hydrothermal vent microbial communities from Lau Basin, Pacific Ocean - 131-447 | ecosystem: Environmental > Aquatic > Marine > Hydrothermal vents | place: Pacific Ocean: Lau Basin...
CCCTGGCGACTGTTTAACAAAAACACAGCACTCTGCTAACTCGCAAGAGGATGTATAGGGTGTGACGCCTGCCCAGTGCCGGAAGGTTAAGAGGAGCAGTCATCCCACCACTAAATTGCTCTGGAGGTTGGTTTCATGTATTATGTATATGTGCTTCAATCTGAAAAAGATGGAAGGTTTTATTTAGGCTACAGCTCTGATTTAAAAGCAAGGCTTAGATCGCACAATGCAGGATATAATAAATCAACAAAATACAGCAAGTGGAGACTCGTTTACTATGAAGCTTATCAATCCGAAAGTTATGCAAGAGGACGTGAAGCAAGTCTGAAGCATAATGAGAGAATGAGAAGTTTTGTTTATAAACGAATCAAAGCCAGTCTGAATGAAGAGCAATTTAGTGGTGGGAGAAGCTGTAAATTGAAGCCCCGGTAAACGGCGGCCGTAACTATAACGGTCCTAAGGTAGCGAAACTCCTTGTCGGGTAAGTTCCGACCCGCATGAAAGGTGTAACGATCAGGGCACTGTCTCGGCCAGAGACTCAGTGAAATTGTGTTGGCGGCGAAAACACCGTCTACCCGCGACAAGACAGAAAGACCCCGGAACCTTTACTGCAGCTTGGTCCTGGTGTAAAAGGCAGGATGCGTAGGATAGGTGGGAGGCTGTGATGGTTCCCTTGCGGGGGAACCGGAGCCATCCTTGAAATACCACCCTTCCTGTTTTTTATTCCTAACATACTTCCGTTATCCGGAAGATGGACAAGGCCTGGTGGGCAGTTTGACTGGGGCGGTCGCCTCCTAAAGAGTAACGGAGGCGCGCAACGGTTGGCTCAGATGGTATGGAAATCCATCATAGAGTGTAAAGGCAGAAGCCAGCCTGACTGCGAGAGAGAAAGCTCGAGCAGAGACGAAAGTCGGTCTTAGTGATCCGGTGATTCCGTATGGAAGGGTCATCGCTCAACTGATAAAAGGTACTCCGGGGATAACAGGCTGATACCGCCCAAGAGTTCATATCGACGGCGGTGTTTGGCACCTCGATGTCGGCTCATCGCATCCTGGGGCTGGAGCAGGTCCCAAGGGTTTGGCTGTTCGCCAATTAAAGCGGTACGCGAGCTGGGTTCAAAACGTCGTGAGACAGTTTGGTCCTTATCTGTCGTGGGCGCAGGAGATTTGAGGGAAGCTATCCTTAGTACGAGAGGACCGGGATGGACGAACCTCTGGTGCACCGGTTGTTCTGCCAAGAGCATCGCCGGGTAGCTATGTTCGGCACCGATAACCGCTGAAAGCATCTAAGCGGGAAGCGGTTCCCAAGATTAAATCTCCCGGAGCGTTAAGCTCCCTGAAGGTCACAGGAAGACTACCTGTTTGATAGGCCGGATGTGGAAGCGCAGTAATGCGTGAAGCTGACCGGTACTAATAGACCGTGAGGCTTAACCGTCCTATTGTTTGGCAATTGAGTTACAAACGGACAAATAACATAGAAGCGGAAGAATAAGAACATAAGCAATAACATAAACATAAACAAGCAAAAATATAAACAAAAACAAAAGAGAAAAAAAGAGCTTTACATTGAAGCAAAGCTCTTTAACATAGTTGGCAATAAACTTAAAGCTGATTTATCTGCTTTAAGAGAGCCCCTCTGGTGGTTATAGAGCCGGGGAAACACCCGAACCCATTCCGAACTCGGAAGTTAAGCCCGGCGTCGCCGATGGTACTGAGATTCTTGGGAGAGTAGGTTGCTGCCAGGGGGGTTTATTTTTTATATTATCGATTGATATTCGGTTATATTCCAGATCGATATATTTCGTTCGGATCCTGATTTGTACTGTTGTAAAATGATTCTCTGAATTCTGAAAAACGATTTTCTTTTATGGCATTTCTCATCTCTGCCATTAAATCGTGCATATATTGCAGATTGTGAATTGTTGCAAGCGTGTAGTAAAGCAATTCGTGGGTATGATAGAGATGATTCAGGTAGCTTAATGTAAAATTCTTACAACAATAGCAGTTACAGCCGGTTTCTATAGGATTAAAGTTTTCAGTAAATCGGGCATTTTTTATCGATATAGCTCCACCTTTGGTGAAAAGTTGGCCGTTTCTTGCATTTCTGGTGGGCATTACACAATCAAACAGATCTATACCCATAGCCACTGACTCGACGATATCCGAAGGTTTTCCAACCCCCATAAGATAACGCGGCTTATTTTGAGGCATAAGTCCGGATGTGTAGCTCATTATTCTGTGGAAATCCGCCTTATTTTCTCCAACCGATAGTCCCCCGATTGCAAAGCCGTCAAAATCGATTCCGGTTATCTCTTTTGCCGAGCGCAGCCGCAAATCTTCATATATTCCGCCCTGTATTATGCCGAATAGCAGATTATTGCTCTTTTTGTATGAGGCGCATCTTTTTGCCCATTTTGTGGTTATTTCCACTGCATCTGCCACATGCATATATGATGCGGTTCCGGCAGGACAGATATCCAAAACCATCATAATATCGCTTCCCAATTCTTCCTGAATTCTTATGGAATCCTCAGGGGTTATAAAATGACTGCTTCCATCAAAAATAGAGGGAAACAGGGCGCCCTCTTCTGTTATTTTTGTCGATTTGAGACTGAAAATCTGGAATCCGCCCGAATCGGTTAAAATAGGTCCGTCCCAGCCGCAAAATTTGTGGAGTCCTCCGGCTTTTTTGATTACTTTGCTGCCTGGTTTCAGATACAGGTGATATGTATTGGCAAGAATTATTTGGGTTCCTATCTCTTTTAGCATAGCAGGGGTGACCGATTTTACGGTTGCCTGAGTGCCTACCGGCATAAACTCAGGTGTATCAATTGTTCCGTGTTTTGTAAAAACGGTTGCGCATCTGGCGCGAGTTTTTGTTTCTTCTTTGATGATTTTGAATATCATTGGTTCTTGGAATATATGCAGCCGCAAAAATTTTGCCTGTATAAGCCGTATTTTTTCGAGTTTTGAATTGATTTCAAAAAACCGTTTTTCTTTTTGAAATCGTAGAATAAAAATTCGACATCAAATCGTTTGCCGATTGAATTGCCAAGTTTATGAATGCGTTCGGCGTCTTTATGAGGACTTAGCGTTAATGTTGTTGTAAAGCTGTCAAAACCCGCCTCTTTTGCCTTTTTTGCTGTTTCAGCCATTCTCATCTGATAGCAGATTGTGCATCGTCTGCCAAGCTCGGGTTCATCTGTAAATCTTTTGACCAGTTCATTCCATTTTGCCGCATCATATTTTCCCTCGATAAATCCGATTTTATAAATTTCTGCAAGGCGTTTTGCCTCCTTTAGCCGTTTTTTATATTCAGTCTCAGGTGAGATATTAGGGTCATAGAAAAAGAGTGTGATATCGTAACCGTCTTCCTGTAGTCTTTCGATGGTTCCGGATGCGCAGGGAGCACAGCAGGTATGAAGTAAGATCGATTTTTTGACAGGATTTTCAATAATATTCTTTATCGGTTTATAGCTTTTTCTGTGAATCTCACATATACCGAGTTTTTTTATTGCTTCAAAATGTTCTTTTGTGCCGTAGCCTTTATTTTTCTCAAAACCGTATCGGTTGTAAATATCCGCTGCAAGTCTCATATATCTGTCACGCCATACCTTGGCAACGATTGAGGCGGCAGAAATAGCTTTTACTTTTTGGTCGCCTTTTACTATAGTTTTATAGTCAACAGAGATATTCCACTTGTCCTTTCCGTCTATTAACAAAAATTTTATATTGCCGGGAAATCTTTTTATTGCTCTTTCTATTGCTATGTTCGTGGCTTTTATAATTCCGAATCTGTCTATTTCTTTGTTTGTTGCAAAACCGATGGAATAAGGGAAAAGCTTTACAATCTTCTCATACAGCTTTTCCCTTCTGTTTTCGGTAATGGTTTTGGAATCGGCTATCTCGTCTAAAAGATCGGCTTTGCCGGTCTGAACGATACCCGCAACAACGGGACCTGCCCACGAACCTCTGCCTGCCTCGTCAACACCGATTACCATATCTTGCTAATCAGTTAAGTCTTATCGCAAACATCCTGACACATATCCAAAAGAGACTTCAGGCTCTTTCTTATCTGTTTTATAGATGTTATCCAGCGTTTGAGCTGGTTTTCTCCTTCTTCGGTTATCTGGTAGATTCTTCTTGCTGCACCTCTTGCTTTTGTGTCCCACTTGCTTGACACAAAACCGTTTTTCTCCATTGTTCTTAAAGTTTTGTAGATGTAGCCTATCTCATAATTTTCATGCTTTACACCGAGGCTCGCAAGCTTTTCAATGAGCTGATATCCGTGAGTAGGCTCCTGCTTTAAAAACACAAGCAGAAACGGCTGAAGAAATCGTGGCGGTCTGTCACCCGGGTAGTCATTGCACCAGCTTTCAATTTTGTAAGTCTTATGTTTCATATTATTACCTCCAATATATAATTGTTACGAGTTATTATAAACCTTTATAACAATTGTTCAAGTATAAATAGTTAATATCTTAATTTCAAGTATTTTTAAAAAAATTTATTTATAACATAAAAATTAAACGGTGCAATACGATATAATGTCGGTTTTATATAATTAATATTTTCTATTCTATATACAAAGAAGTCAGACAATTGATACGGCGATAATATATTTGAGACTGTCCGCATAAATTTCATAAAAAGACTTGACATATCGAAAAATAGGTGATATAAGTTTTTAATCCTTTATATGATTAGCGTTAATATATCGGATTGCCATTCGCTTAGGCATATGGTAGAAATTTTAGAGGTAGGTGTACATGGTGAAAACGCTTTATGTTGGGAATCTCCCATACAATTGTTCTGAGGAAGATTTGAGAAATCTGTTTTCTGATTATTGTGAGGTCTCATCGGCTAAAATCATAGCTGACAGAGAGACAGGGAGATCGAGAGGATTTGGATTTGTTGAAGTAGAGTCTGACGATATTTCCGCTGCTATAGAAGCGACCGACGGAAAGGAATTTGGCGGACGCAACCTTAGGGTTAACGAGGCAAAAGAGAGGAAACAGCGAAGTAGATATTAGTAGAAAATAGACTAAAGAAGAGCTGTCTGTTTATTTAAGATGGCTCTTCTTCTAAAAATAATCGATCTTTTGGGATTGTTCAGAGTCAATCTTTAATTTCTCAATTAATAGGTGCGTTTTTGTTAGTTATTTTTCAAATTAGTATCTTGTCTATCTGCTTAAATTAGAAATGGGGTATAGGTTCATTTCTATATAATAAAATCACTTTTCTATATTTATTATATTGAATCTTGATTTAGAAAAGCCCTTCGATTATATTTTTCATATTGTATAAGAGCAATAAAAATTTTAATATAGGAGAAACTATCCTGTGAAAAGTTTGATAGAGCGATTGAAAAGCGGTCTCTTAAAAACAAGAGCCGGTATTGAAATCGAAAAATTTGATCCGGATTTGCTGGAGGAAAGATTGCTTGCTGCTGATTTTGGATTGCAAGCAACCGAACAGATTATAGAATCGATAGAGAAAGGCAGAGGCAGAGAAAACTGGAAAGAAACGGCAAGACAAACAATCTATGACATACTTAAAACGGTTGAAAAACCGATAAGATATTATAAATCCCCTTTTATCATGATGTTTGTGGGAATAAACGGAGGAGGCAAAACAACAACAATAGGAAAGCTTGCTTATCAGTATAATCAGGCAGGAAAATCCGTAATATTGGCAGCCGCAGACACATACAGGGCTGCTGCAACCGGCCAGCTTGAAATCTGGGCAAAACGTTCGGATGCTAAAATCGTCAAGCAGCCTGAAGGGAGCGATCCGGCATCGGTTGCGTTTGACGCCTGCTCTTCTGCAAAGGCAAAAGGTGTGGATATCGTGATGATAGATACGGCTGGCAGGCTGCATACCAATGATAATCTGATAAGACAACTGATAAAAATGAAGCGTGTTATAAAAAAGATAGATCAGGATGCTCCTCATGAGATTATTCTTGTAATTGATAGCACGTTAGGAAGAAACAGCCTTGTTCAGGCAGAGCAGTTTAACAATGCGCTCGGATTAACCGGTATTGTGCTTACAAAACTTGACGGTAGTTCGAAAGGGGGTATAGTTATTGATATAGCCAAAGAGCTGAAAATTCCTGTCAGATATATAGGTTTCGGAGAAAAGGTAGAAGATTTAAAACCGTTTGATGCAAGAGAGTTTTCAAGCGCGTTGATTTAGGAGGATAGATGGACCAAAATCCGCAGTTTAATATAAAAAATATTAATATAAATTTTAAAACGATAGCAACCGTGGCGGTGATAATTGTCATCGCTGTGGTTCTGTTTTCATCCTGGTTTACGGTAAAAACCGATTCGGTAGGGGTTGTGCTGAGATTTGGAAAATATACAAGAACCGTGGGACCAGGTCTTCATTTTAAGCTGCCTTACGGTATAGAAAAGGTGTATGATGTTCCGGTTCAAAGACAGCTTAAACTTGAATTCGGATTTCGCTCCGAGATTCCGGGAATACGAACTCAATACTCTCTAAAAAAATATAAGGAAGAGTCACTTATGCTGACCGGAGATCTGAATGCGGTTGTGGTCGAGTGGATAGTTCAATACAGAATAAACGATCCTTATAAATTTCTGTTTAGGGTTAGAAATGCGGTGCAAACATTCAGGGATATGAATGAAGCTGTGATGAGAGCGGTTGTGGGAGACAGAACGGTTGATGAGGTTTTGACGGTAGGTCGTCAGGAGGTTGCCACTACGGCAACAGAAATGCTTCAGAAACTGGCGAACCAATATGATCTGGGTATACGGGTGGCTCAGGTTGTTTTGCAGGATGTTACACCACCTGATCCGGTTAAACCGGCTTTTAACGAGGTCAACGAAGCTCAACAGGAAAAGGAACAGCTTATAAATCAGGCTCTTGCAAATTATAATAGAGCAATACCGAAAGCCAAAGGAGAGGCAGCAAAAACCATTCAGGTAGCAAAAGGATATGCAATCAATGAGATTAACGCTGCCGAAGGAAACGCCGACCGCTTTAGTAAGTTGTTCAATGCATACATGAGTGCAAAGGATGTTACATATCAGCGTATCTATCTTGATACTATGGCTGATATTCTGTCAAAAGCCAAACTTGTTATAAGTGATGGCAAGACAGGAGCTCTTCCGGTTTTGCCGCTTGAGAAGCTGCTCCAAAGCAGAGGTGAAAAATGAAAGGAAAAAGCACATTCTTAGCAATAGCACTGATAATTCTGGCAATAGTTGTTTTTTCGTCCGCATACACGGTTAACGAAGCCGAACAAGTCGTAATAACACAATTTGGTAAGCCGGTAGGAAAGCCGGTTACAACCGCGGGATTGCATTTTAAGATTCCTATTATACAAAAGGCTCATTTTTTTGATAAACGTGCATTGGAGTGGGATGGGTATCCGACTCAGGTTCCGACAAAAGATAAGCGATTCGTATGGGTTGATACATATGCAAGGTGGAAAATAAGCGATCCGCTTCTGTTTTTCCAGCGGGTCAGAAACGAAAGAGGGGCTCAATCGCGACTTGACGATATTTTGGATGGACAGACAAGAAACGCTATTGCCGATCATAAGCTTGTGGAACTGATACGCTCAACAAACAGAAGCATTAAGGACAGCGAATCGTTCGATAATTCACCGGTCGAAACTCTTCCGAAAATTAAATACGGAAGAAAATGGATTACCCGCGCAATAGTGACTGCGGCAAACAAGCGCACTGAAAAACTCGGTATCAAACTGCTTGATCTGCAATTCAAAAGGATAAATTATGTGGAGTCGGTAAGAAAAACCATATTTAAGCGTATGATAACCGAAAGAAAGAGAAAGGCGGATAAATTCCGCTCCGAAGGCGCCGGCGAGGCGGCAAAAATTCTCGGCAATAAGGAACGGGAACTAAAAAAGATAAATTCCGAAGCGTACAAGATAGCCCAGCAGATTAAGGGTGAAGCAGACGCAAAGGCTACTCTTATATATGCGAAGGCTTATAACAGGAATGCCGACTCCCGCAGGTTTTATAAATTTCTTAAAACTATGGAAACTTACAAAAAGAGTATATCAAAGAATGATTGGATAATACTTTCCACCGATTCTGATATATACAAGCTGATTGGAAAACAGTCTGAAAAATAAAATTTAAATAAATTTGCAGGAGGAGCTATGGCAAAAAGTGTAACATACAAGATACTTGAAGAGCATCTTGTGGAAGGAGATCTTAAAAAAGGTAATGAAATAGGAATACGCATCGACACCACTTTAACCCAAGATGCAACCGGAACTATGGCTGATCTTCAGTTCGAGCAGATGGGACTTGACAGGGTTCAAACCAAGCTGTCTGTAAGTTACATTGATCATAACACTATCCAGATGGGTTTTGAGAATGCCGATGATCATCGGTATCTGGCAAGCTTTGCAAAAAGATACGGACTTGTTCTTTCAAAGGCGGGAAACGGAATCTGCCACCAGGTAAATATAGAACGATTCGGCGTTCCGGGCAGAACGCTCTTGGGTTCGGATTCTCATACCCCTACCGGCGGCGGAATCGGTATGATATCGATAGGAGCCGGAGGACTTGATGTTGCTTCAGCTATGGCAGGGCTTCCGTTTTATATAAGAGCGCCGAAAATTTACGGCATTCATCTCACCGGAAAGCTCAATCCTTTTGTATCGGCAAAAGATATTATTCTCAAAGTGTTGTCGATACTCGGGGTCAAAGGCAATGTAGGCTGGGTAGCAGAATATTACGGTCCGGGTGTAGCGACACTGACTGTGCCTGAGCGTGCCACGATAACCAATATGGGAGCAGAGCTTGGCGTTACAACATCGGTATTTCCTTCGGATGATAAAACAAAAGAGTTTCTCAAGCTGGAAGGCAGAGAAGAAGATTGGAGAGAAATAGTTGCTGATGATGATTCCGAATATGACAGGATTATAGAAATCAATCTATCCGAACTTGAACCGATGGTTGCACTTCCCCATAGCCCGGGAAATGTAAAAAGAATACGCGATATCGAAGGAATGACGGTTGATCAGGTATTAATCGGAAGCTGCACGAATTCTTCCTACAGAGATCTCACCGTTGCTGCTGATATTATAAACGAGGCATTGCAGCAGGGTAAAAGAGTGGACAGCAATGTGAGTTTCGGAGTAGCTCCCGGATCAAGACAGGTGGCGATAATGACTATGACAAACTGGTCGCTTTTGACCTTTGAAAAATTCGGGGCAAGAATACTCGAATCGGCTTGCGGATTTTGCATAGGAAACGGCATGGCTCCGAAGAGCAATGCTGTAAGCGTGAGAACCAACAACCGTAATTTTTACGGGCGCTCAGGGACGCTTTCGGCAAATGTGTATCTTGTAAGCCCCGAAACAGCGGTTGCCTGTGCAATTACCGGGAAAATGACTGATCCGAGGGATTTGGAAAAAATGGGTATCAAATATCCAAAATTTGAATTCCCAGAGCAGTTTATAAAAGATGATACGCTTTTTGAATTTCCGCCAAGCGAAGAAGAATCCAAAAAGATAGAGCTTTACAGAGGACCGAATATAGTTCAGCCGCCCTCAGGAGAGCCCTTGCCAAAATCTGTTGACGGAGAAATTTCAATCAAGGTTGGCGATAATATAACGACCGATCATATAATGCCAGCCGGAAAGCGTTTAATATACCGCTCAAATGTTCCCAAATATGCGCAATTTGTGTTTGAAACAGTGGATTCAACATTCCCGGAAAGAGCTTTAGTAAACAAAAAGAACGGAATACACAATGTCATAGTTGCCGGAGAGTCCTACGGGCAAGGTTCAAGCCGCGAGCATGCTGCATTGTGCCCGATGTATCTGGGAGTCAGGGCGGTTGTTGCAAAATCGATTGAAAGAATTCACAAAGCAAATTTAATAAATTTCGGTATTTTGCCGTTGAGGTTCAAGAATCCAGAGGATTATGACAAAATAGATTTGGGAGATAAGATTGTCATTAAAGGTGTGAGATCGGCTCTGATAAATGATTCGGATATTACTCTTTTTGATGAGACAAAGAATATCTCCATTGAGCTTTCATACGATCTTTCCGAGCGTGAGCGTAAAACCGTTTTGCTGGGCGGAACGATGCAGGTGGCAAAACAGTATCGGGGCAAAAGCTTTGAAGAGATCAAGATAGTCGAATAGAGTAATTAAAAAGATCAAAAAAATACCCGAACGCTTTGCAACAAGCCATCGCGCTCGGGTATTTTTTTATAAATTTATATTTCCGTTTTAAAATCTGTAAACCAAACCAAGCGATACAACAGGCCAAACTTTTAGTTTATCCGCATCATGTTTGACTTTTCCTGTCTCGATATTTAGATTATTCTGAAACTCAGCGCTGTTTATAATAGCAGTATTGCCTGAAGATATAATTGTTACCTTCGAATTTCCCTGATAGATGGCACCAAGATCGAAAGTGATGCCAAAGCCTCTGTCTTTGCCGGCGGTTGTGTCCCAACCAAAGCCAAGATACGGATTTAAATCTTTATACTCTATCTTGCCGTAAACACTTGCGATATCCGAAATCGAGTATGTTTTGTTTCCTATTGTAAAAGTGCCGCCGGAAGCCTTTCCGTTTCCCTCCAGTTTGTTTTTATTATACAATAAACCTGTTGTTATTCTGAATTTTCCTTTGAATGGATGCCAATCTAAAAGTAGTGAAAAATTTCTTAGTTTTGCCTTTAAATCATAATCAATATCACCCTCATTGGAACTTCGATTAATACTAAAATAGTTGAAACCTGCCCTGATGTCAAAGCTATTATTAAATGAATAACCTAACTCAGGACCAATTCCCAATGTACCTGCCTTGATTCCTACCGACCCGTTTCCCGCATAACTTGTAGTGGCAAATATCAGAATAATAAAAGCTCCTGAGACCAAAAAACCAACCTTTCTCATAAGAACCTCCCATTGTATTTATGATATATTAGCAATAGCTGTCCTTAAAGCAAGTAATTAAGAATAATGTAAAATGTACCATTTTTAATTATATTATGATAGCATAGATTGGCAAACTGTTTTTAACAAAGAGCTGTTTTGCCTTTTGAAAATAAATACAATGAAATAAAAGAATTAGCAATGTAGTACTGTTTTTTTACTTTATAACAAAATCTA
>Ga0256829_1001282_pt1 | contig 21110 bp, 22 predicted proteins | sample 131447metaG_FD_185979 | JGI IMG/M metagenome (GOLD analysis project Ga0256829, IMG submission 185979) | Hydrothermal vent microbial communities from Lau Basin, Pacific Ocean - 131-447 | ecosystem: Environmental > Aquatic > Marine > Hydrothermal vents | place: Pacific Ocean: Lau Basin | collected...
CTTAGATGCGCATAAAGTAGAAAATCATGGAGAGTATTCTAAAGAGTTTTTTGCATACTTAAGAAATGAATTATAGGAGGAACATATAGATGAAAATACTAGTAACAGGAACAGCAGGCTTCATAGGTTACCACCTAGCAAAAAAATTGCTTGAAAGAGGCGATGAAGTAGTAGGGATAGATAACATAAATGACTACTATGATGTAAACCTAAAATATGGAAGACTCAAAGAGCTTGGTATTGATGCCCAAATAGGTGAGGCTAAAGCCACACATCCAAACACTCTCGGATGTGATCCTTTAGGTTCACCTATACAATCAACAAAATACAAAAACCACAAGTTCTACAAACTAGATCTAGCCGACAACGAAGCGATGGATAAACTCTTCAAAACAGAAAAGTTCGATGCCGTGATGAATCTTGCAGCTCAAGCAGGAGTACGTTATTCACTAGAAAACCCTCATGCATACATACAGAGTAATGTAGTAGGCTTTTTAAATATACTAGAGGGTTGCCGTAACCATAATGTGAAAAACTTAGCCTATGCCTCAAGCTCATCAGTCTATGGACTCAATGAATCACAACCTTTTAAAACAACAGATAAAACAGAACATCAAGTAAGCCTCTATGCAGCAACGAAAAAGTCAAACGAGATGATGGCACACACTTATGCTCACCTCTATGGCATACAGACAACAGGGCTAAGATTTTTCACTGTCTATGGACCATGGGGCAGACCAGATATGGCACCGATGCTCTTTACCGATGCAATTCTTAACGACAGACCTATAAAAGTGTTTAATAATGGTAAGATGAGTAGAGACTTTACTTACATAGATGACATAGTAGATGGAATCATAAAAGTCATAGACAATCCAGCAACACCAAATGAAAAGTGGAATGCAAAAAATCCAGAGATTTCAAGCTCTTCTGCATCATATAAGTTGTATAACATCGGCAATAATACACCACTTCCTCTTATGACTTTCATAGAGACTATAGAAAATGCACTAGGTAAAAAAGCAGAGAAGAACTTTATGCCTATGCAAGATGGGGATGTAGTTAGTACTTATGCTGATGTTAGTGGGTTGATAGATGACTTTGGGTATAAGCCTGATACTGATCTCAAAGATGGGATTGGTGAGTTTGTGACTTGGTATAGAGAGTTTTATAAAATTAAAGGAGAAATGAAAAATGTTTAATAACAAAAATATATTAATAACAGGTGGAACAGGTAGTTTCGGTAAAAAGTATACTCAAATGATACTGGCTCAATACAAGCCAAACAAAATCATAATCTATAGTAGAGATGAGTTAAAACAATATGAAATGGGACAAACTTACAATGACCCTTGTATGCGATATTTTATCGGTGATGTAAGAGATGGTGAGCGTTTGAATGAGGCTATGTGTGGTGTAGATTTTGTTATTCATGCAGCTGCTTTGAAGCATGTGCCAGTCGCAGAGTACAATCCTATGGAGTGCATAAAAACCAATATTAATGGGGCTGAAAATGTTATTAAGGCAGCTATTAAAAATGATGTTGAAAAGGTAATAGCACTCTCTACAGATAAAGCATCAGGACCTATTAACCTTTATGGTGCAACTAAACTAGCATCAGATAAACTTTTTGTTGCTGCTAATAACATTGTAGGAGCTAGAAAGACAAGATTTGCTGTTGTTCGTTATGGAAATGTTGTTGGTAGTCGTGGTTCTGTTGTACCATTTTTTCAAAAGCTTATAGCTGATGGGGCTACGGAGTTACCTATTACTGATGAAGAGATGACAAGATTTTTAATTACACTTAAAGATGGTGTTCAATTTGTTTTAGATAACTTCAAACGAATGCATGGTGGAGAGATATTTATTCCTAAAATTCCTTCAATGAAGATGGTTGAGTTAGCAAAAGCACTTGCTCCAGATTTATCACATAAAGTTATAGGTATTCGCCCAGGTGAAAAGATGCATGAAGTAATGATAACAGCTAATGATAGTGTAGTTGAATTTGATACTTATTATGTAATCAAACCTACGATTCAATTTACTCATTCTGTTGATTATGCGACAAATGCACTAGGTCAAAAAGGAAAAGATATTGGTATAGGTTTTGAATATAACTCTTTAAATAATACTCAGTGGATTACACATGAAGAGTTTTTAGCAATGGAGCAAACTTTATAATATGCAGTTTATTCCCTATGGTAAGCAATCTATTGATCAAAGTGACATAGATGCAGTGGTCGATACTTTAACTTCTGATTATTTGACTACTGGTCCTAAGATAAAAGAGTTTGAAGAAGCTTTGTCTCGTTATTGTGGTGCTAAGTATGTAGTAGTGGTATCAAATGGAACAGTAGCACTACACTTAGCTTCATTAGTATTGCTAAAAAAAGATGATAAGGTTTTAACAACTCCAAACTCTTTTCTTGCCACTTCCAATGCTATTCTTTATGCAGGAGCAAAACCACTCTTTGTTGATATTGCAAAAGATGGAAATATTGACTTAGATTTATGCGAAGAGCTACTTAAACAAGATAGCTCTATAAAAGCCATTTATGGTGTGGCTTTTAGTGGAAATATGCTTAATCAAGAAAAACTTCACTATTTAAAAGAGACTTATAAAATAAAAATCTTAGAAGATAATGCTCATGCAATAGGTGCTGAGTATGACGGAATAAAAGCTGGAAGTTGTGTTAATAGTGATGTAAGTATATTCTCTTTTCATCCTGTCAAACATCTGACAACGGCTGAGGGTGGAGCAATCACTACAAACGATAAAGAAACTTATGAAAAATTACTAATTCTCAGAGGGCATGGTATGGTAAAAACACCAGAGATGAAACCGTGGGAATATGAGATGCAAGAGTTAGGCTTTAACTACCGTATAACAGATATTCAATGTGCTCTTGGTATTTCACAGCTAAAAAAACTCCCTTCATTTGTAGAAAGAAGATTTGAGATAGCAAAAAGTTATGATAAAGCATTTGAAAATTCCATAGTGAAGCCTCTTTACACTTTTGATGGAAAGTCATCGTATCATCTTTATGTTGTGTTAGTGGATTTTGCTAAACTTAAAATCTCTAAAGTCGATTTGTTTAATAAGATGAGAGAAAAAAATATAGGACTTCAACTTCATTATATCCCTATAAATAAGCAACCATATTATAAAAGTTTAGGATATGGGAATGAAGTCACACCAAAGATGGATAAGTATTATGAAGAGTGTTTTTCTCTTCCTATGTATCCAAAAATGACAGATGAAGAACAGGCTTATGTTATAAAATCACTTTTTGAGGTATTAGCGTCATGAAAAAAGATGCAGTTGCAATCATCCCTGCTCGTGGTGGAAGTAAACGCATACCAAAGAAAAATATAAAAGAGTTTTTTGGTAAACCACTTATTGCTTATAGTATTGAGATTGCACTTGCTTCAGAACTGTTTGAAAAAGTTGTAGTGACTACTGATGATGAGGAGATAGCAAGTATTGCTAGAGAGTATGGAGCAGAAGTTCCCTTTCTCCGACCAGCAGAACTGAGTGATGATTTTAGTGGAACTACAGATGTCGTTAACCATGCAGTAGAGTATTTAGAATCTCATGGTGAGAAGTATAAATATATTTGTACCATCTATGCAACAGCACCACTTTTACAAAAAGAGTATCTTATAAAAGGGTATGAAGAGTTAAAAAATAGTAATGCCGTTAATGCTTTTAGTGCGACAACAATGCCTTTTCCAATTCAGAGAACTTTTAAGCTTAACAGTGATGGACGATGTGAGATGTTTACACCACAATACTACATGAGCAGAAGTCAAGATTTAGAAGAAGCTTATCAGGATGCAGGGCAATTTTACTGGACAAATAGAGAGTTAGAGAAAAACTCTACAAATAAAGTGGTTTTTAGTGATATAAGCATCCCTGTAATTCTTCCTAGACATTTAGTGCAAGATATTGATACTTTAGAAGATTGGACTAGAGCAGAAACTCTTTATAGCAGTATTAATAAAAATGAATATGATAAATGGAATAGTCTAAAACAAAAACTTAATAAGAGAACACAGTTAATGGGTTTTAATCAAGGTGATATACTATTTGTTTCTATCGGAAAAAATATTGGTTTTGAATCATATGGTAAAGGTGAAGATTTTTTAAGGCCTGTTGTTGTAGTGAAAAAATTTGGAAAAAATTCATTTTATGCAATTCCATTAAGTAATAAAACAAAAGAAGGTTTTTTTTACTTTAACTTTAGTTATAAAAAAGATATCATTTCAACAGCTCTTCTAACACAAGCTAAAGTTTTTGATTCTAAAAGAATTAAGTATAGAAGTGGTCAAATTTATAAGAAAGATTTTGAAAAATTGATAGAAAATTTTTTGAAAGTGATTACTCCATTCTCAAAAGAGAAGGAGAGCGACTAGATGTCGAATTTCAAAGAGAATTATAACGCAAAAGTGGAAATTATGCAAACTGTCCTTTTTAGAGCTGACTCATCATCTACTATAGGTACTGGTCACATCATGAGAGATTTAGTCTTGGCTAAACAGTATCCTAATAGTAAAATTATATTTGCCTCACAAGCTCTAAAAGGAAATATTAATCATAAGATAGTTGAATCAGGATATGAAATAGAGATTTTAAAATCAAATGATATTAAAGAGTTAAATGAAGTTATTAAAAAATACAATATCGATATGATAGTGATTGATCATTATGGTATTAACTATGAATTTGAAAAAAAATTAAAACTTGAAAATCAAAAGTTAAAAATCTTAAGTTTTGATGGTTTGTATAAAAAACATCACTGTGATATACTTCTTAACCATAATATTTATGCAGAAGTAAAAAGATATAAAGAGTTAGTTCCAAAAGAATGTGAACTTAGATGTGGAAGTGAATATACATTACTGCGAGATGAATTTTATGAAGAAAAGCAAATGAAGAGAGAAAAAAAATATGATATTTTAATAATTATGGGTGGAGCTGATACACTCAATTTAAATCGCCAAATTTTAGCACTTCTTCCTCCTAATTTAAAAATAGCAGTTGTTACAACTACGGCTAACAAACATTTATCGGAGTTAGAAGAGTATGTTTTAAGAACAAAAATTATTTTACATATAAATTCTACTAAAATAGCAAAATTAATGAATGAAAGTAAATTCGCTATTTTAACACCAAGTGTTGTAGCAAATGAAGCTTATTTTATGGGATTAGATTTTATGGCAATTAAAACTGCTAAAAATCAAGAAGAAATGTATCAATTTTTAAAAAGAAAGGGTTATTTAGTGATGGAAAAATTTGAAAAAGAAAAATTAAAACAATTAATAGGAGAAGTAATATGATTAAGATAAAAGACATTAAAGGTTTAAAATACCCAGATGAGTATTTTATAAAGTTTTTTTTCAAAAATAGATTACATGAAAAAAAGAATTTGACTTATCTGGAATTTGGATGTGGAAATGGTAGTAACTTAATGTTACCGTACTCTTATGGGGGGGGGAATAAAGTGATTGGTATTGATTATGATCAGTCACTTATAGAAAATGCAAAGTTTAATTTTAATTTACTTGATAATAAAGAAGCAAATTATGAATATTTTGCAGATGATATGAGAGATTTTACAAAAAATAATTCAAATATACAAGCTGATGTTTTCATTCTTCCTTCTGTTATTTATTATATCAGTAAAAAAGATTTCATAATCTTTATATCTAATATTATAAAAAATAATAACATTAAACATAATATTCCTTTTTATATAAGGATCAGAACACCAAAAGATTTTCGTTTTGGATTAGGGCAAAAACAAAAGAACAATTCGTTTCTTTTACCTAATGATGTAATAACAGGAGAAGGTGGGGCATCAATTACATTTTATTATGAAAGTGAAATATTAGATATTTTAAAAGAGTATTTAAAATTAAAAAATTATAAGATATTTCATCTTGATAATCAAAATGAACATAATGGTGAAGTTGTATTAAATTCTGATATTGTAATATGGGGTACTATTAATTGAAAATAGCAATTATGCAACCAACATTCAATCCTTGGATTGGGTACTTTGATTTAATAGCTTATGTGGATGAATTTATATTTTTTGATACTATTCAACTAAATCAACAAAGTTGGCAAACAAGAAATAAATTAAAAATTCAATCAAAAGAGTTATTGTTTTCTATACCAATTTTAAAAGATAAATCAAAAAAAGAGATACTTATAAAAGATGCTAAAATAAATTTTAATAAATTTGATTTTAGAAAGAAACTTTCTAGGACACTTGAACAAAACTATAAAAAAGCTTCATATTTTAATGAAGTAAATTATTTTATTCAAGAATTAATTATGTTTGATACAGAATATTTAAGTGAATATAATATAAATATAATTACTAAAATAGTAGAAAAATTAGAATTTAAAACAAAAATTATAACTCTGTCTCAAACTAATTATGATTCCAAATTTGCTAAAGAAGAGTTGGTTTTAGATATTTGTAAGTATTTTAATACAAAAAATTATATTTCACCATTGGGTTCAAAAGATTATTTAGATAAAGCAATAGATATATTTAAAACTTCTAATATAGATATTTATTATCAATATTATCAACATCCAGTTTATCAACAAATAGGGGATGAATTTCTTCCTTATATTGGTATCTTTGATCTTTTATATAATGAAGGTTTTGAGAATAGTGCTAAAATTATCAGAAGTGGTAGAAAATATGAAAAGGTGGAATATAATGAAAATAGGTAACTTTGATTTAGAAAAAGATGGCGTTTATATAATTGCTGAAATGAGTGCAAATCATAATGGTAGTTTACAAAATGCAATAGATACAATAAAAGCAGCTAAAGAGATAGGTGCAAATTGTATTAAGTTGCAAACTTATACGGCTGATACACTGACATTAAATTCAAAAAAAGATGATTTTATGATAAATGGTGGTACATTATGGGATGGTAAATCTTTATATGATTTGTATAAGGAAGCCTATACTCCTTGGGAGTGGCATAAAGAACTTTTTGATTATGCTCGTAAAATAGGCATAGATATATTTTCATCTCCCTTTGATAAAACAGCAGTAGATTTTTTAGAGGAGTTCAATCCATCTGCTTATAAAATAGCCTCTTTCGAGATAACAGACTATGAACTTATAAGATATACTGCATCAAAAATGAGACCTATGATAATCTCAACAGGTATAGCTACAATAGATGAAATACAAGATGCAGTAGATATTTGTAGAGAAGTTGGAAATGAAGATATAGTTCTTCTAAAATGTACAAGTGCATATCCAGCATCTCTTGAAGATGCAAATCTTACTATGATACCAAATCTTGCACAAACTTTTGGAGTAATATCTGGTTTTTCAGACCACACTCTTGGAAGTACAGCACCCATAGTAGCAACAACTCTTGGTGCTAAGGTCATAGAGAAACATTTTATACTTGATAAGTCTATCGGTGGTGCTGATGCAGATTTTTCTATGGATAAACAGGAGTTTACAGAGATGATACAAGCAGTTCGTGATACTGAAAAGCTTCTTGGAAAAGTTGATTATAGTATGACTGAAAAAAAGAAAAAATCTCGTCAGTTTAGTAGAAGTCTTTATGTAGCTAAAGATATTAAAAAAGGCGATGTTTTTACTGAAGAAAATATCAGAAGTGTAAGACCTGGGTATGGAATGCATCCTAAGTATTTAAAGGATGTTTTAGGAAAAATTGCTGATAGAGATTTTGAGTTTGGGGATAGATTTGAAAAATAAAAAGGAAGTATATTCATGCAAGCATTAATATTAGCAGCAGGTACAGGAAGTAGATTAGGTAAGTATACAAAAGAGAACACAAAATGTATGCTTGAAGTAAATGGTGAAACCTTGATAAAACAAGCACTTGAAAAATTAAACAATGTAGGTATCACTAAACTCATATTAGTTGTAGGATATAAAAAAGATAATTTAATTGAACATGTAGGCAATCAGTATAAAAATATAAAAATTGAATATGTAGAAAACCCAATTTATGATAAGACTAATAATATTTATTCGTTATATTTGGCTAAAGATAAATTAGCCCAAGACGATACAATTCTTTTAGAAAGTGATTTGTTATTTGAAGAATCAATATTAAAAAAACTTTTGGATGATAAAAGAAAATCTTTAGCTGTTGTTGATAAGTATAAATCATGGATGGATGGTACTTCTGTAACTATTGATAGTGATGATAATATATTAAACTTCTTTTCTAAAAATTCATTTCGTTTTCAAGATGTTGAAAATTATTATAAAACAGTGAATATATATAAATTTTCAAAAGAATTTTCAAATAAAATGTATATACCATTTTTAGAAGCATATTCTAAAGCTATGGGTGATAATGAGTACTATGAATCAGTCTTGAGAGTTCTGACTATACTAGACGGGCATGAGTTAAGAGTAATTAGACTTGATAATGAAAGATGGTATGAAATAGATGATGTACAAGATAAACATAATGCAGAGATAATATTTGCTTCATCACCAAAAGAAAAATTGAATCTAATTCAAAAAAGATTTGGTGGTTATTGGCGATTTCCTGAGATTAAAGATTTTTGTTATCTTGTCAATCCATATTTTCCACCTGTAAAAATGCAAGAAGAGATAAAAGCATTTTTTTATGATTTGCTTTCTCAATATCCATCAGGACTTGATACTCAAAATTTACTAGCTGGAAAAATGTTTGGTGTTGAGCAAGAAAATATTTTAGTTGGAAATGGAGCAGCCGAAATTATTAAAGTTCTTAGAAATGTCTTTGAAGGATCTTTTGGAATGGTTTTTCCTACATTTAATGAATATTATGAAAGTATCGGGTATGATCGAATTGTCAAGTTTATACCAAATAATGATGCATTTACTTATAGTATAGATGATTTAAAAAAGCTTTCTGATAAGACAGATAATTTAATCTTAATTAACCCAGATAATCCAAGTGGTCATTTTAATAATAAGAATGATCTGTTGGAATTAATTGATTATATGAAATTGAATAACAAAAATCTAATCCTTGATGAATCATTTGTTGATTTTGCTAAAAATGGTGAGGCTCAAACTTTTATAAATCAGAAAATAATAGATGATTATGAAAATCTTCTTATAATAAAAAGTATAAGTAAAAGTTATGGAGTTCCTGGAATCAGATTGGGTGTAGCAGTTAGCTCAAATATAGAATGGCTAAAAAAATTAAAAAGTGAAATGAGCATATGGAATATTAATTCTTTTGGAGAATATTTTTTACAAATAATAGGTAAATATAAAAAAGATTATCAAAAGGCATGTGAACTAATCAGAGAAGAAAGAGATAGATTTTATAATGAACTACAAAAAATATCTTTTTTGGAAGTTTATAAAACTGAAGCCAACTATATATTATGTAAAATAATAAAGAAATATACAGCTACAGAATTGAGCGAAATATTAATAGAAGAAAATTTATATATAAAAGATTTGAGCGGTAAAATTGCTTTTGAAGAAAAAGAATATATTCGCTTAGCTGTGAGAGATAAAAATGATGATGATTTGTTGATTGAGGCACTGTCTAGGATTGATGTTAAATGATTTACTATATTAAAAAAATAAAGCATATTCTAAAATATTATCTTTCAGTGTTCACTAATGATGACTTTCAAGAGTATCATTCTTTTCCATTTAATCCAAATCAAAAATTACCAGATGGTGCAGGAGAAGTCATGAAAGAATGTTGTGAAATTTTAAAATCTCTTAATCTTAATTATAGAATAAGTGATGGAACAATCCTCGGTATCTATAGAAGTGGTGAATTTATAGCTCATGATAATGATATTGATGTTGAAATAATTGGAGATGAGCAAGTAAAGGAGATAGAAGAAAAATTTCAAAGTATGGGAATGACTTTAGGAAGAAAAGTTATTTATAAAGGAAAAGTTCAACAAATAATCTATTATACTTCAGACTATGTTATTTTTGATATTGTAATTTGGCACTCTAAAGAAGATAATCAACTGTACAATTATTCTGAACGAGATTATGAAAGAATTCAAGATGCCAAATATTTTCAAAAAGATAAATTAGATTTTATTGAATTTGAAGGAGAAAATTATCCTATGCCAACTCCGATAGAAGAGTGGTTGGAAATGAGATATGGAAAAGATTGGAAGATACCTAAAACATATAAGGGTAATTGGAAAGAAGAGTGTTTTGATATGAGGAGGATACAATAAGTGATACCAATAATAAAAAATATTTTTTCTATTTTATTACAAAACAAACAGAAAGAATTTATCTTGTTGATTGGATTGATGTCTTTATTGTCTATACTAGAGCTAGTTGGTTTAGGTATGTTAATCCCTTTGATAAATATAATTTCGCATCCAGATAATTTTATAAATAATAAGTATATTGCTATGATTAATAATTTATTTCATTTTACAAATTCTTCATATATAATTCTGCTTTTGTTAGTACTGTTGGTACTATTCTTTATTTTTAAAGCTTTATATTCCTTGTGGGTTATCTATAAACAACAGATCTTTGTAAATAGTATGTTTAAAGATTTATCTGTAAATATCTTAGAGCATAGCATGTTGTTAAAATATAGTGAATTTAGAAAAAAAGATAAGTCTTTATTTTTAAAAGATATTATCAATAGTAGTGCTTATTTGTCTTTATGTACTTTTAATATTTTACAGCTTTTTACAGAGTTATTTGTTCTTATGGGTATTTTGATTTTTATGGGATTTTACATTGGATTTGTAAATATAATCTATGTACTAATTGCAATAATTTTACTAGGGATTGTATTTAAATCAATAACTCAAAATATTTCCATATATGGACAACAAAGGGATGCTGTAATGCATGATATAACAAAAATGGCAACAGAAACTTTGTCTGGTTACAAAGAAATTCGCAATAATAATGTGCTTGTGGAGGTTATTAAATCTTATGAGAAAAAAGCAACTCCATATGTTAAAATTTATGCTAAATTTGGAGTAATATCTAATGTTCCAAAAGTGACTCTTGAAGCCATAACTGCATTAATTATTATAGGATATTTATTTTATATTTTTAGTGTCAATATACCATTAGCATCGGTAATGCAAAATCTTATTGTTTTTGCATTTGTTGGATTGCGAACTATACCATCATTAACAAAATTACTAGGTGCATCTGCACAAATAAAATATTTTGGTACGGAGTCTGATAAATTTAAAAAATTATTTGATATAAATAATGATAAATATCAATATAAAGATAATTTAAAAGATTTTGAATCCAATATTGAATTCAAAAATATTTCATATAAATATCCATCTGAAAAAGAATTTGTTTTAAAAGATATAAATTTTATAATCAAAAAAAATAAAAAATATGGCTTTGTAGGAAAGTCAGGTAGTGGTAAAAGTACACTCTTTGATATTATATTAGGATTAACTTCGCCAACTTCGGGAGAAATAGTTGTTGATGGCAGATCTTTTGATACATTTGAGAATATTGATGTAACAAAGTTGATTGGTATTGTCTCTCAAGATATTTTTATACTTGATGATTCTTTTGAGAGAAATATATTATTCTTTGATAAAGTTAAAAATGAAAAGTTATTAAATGAAGCTATAAAAGGCGCACAATTAACATCTTTTGTAAATTATGATACAGAACATGTTTTAGGCGAAGCCGGTAAAAATCTTTCTGGTGGTCAAAAACAACGAGTAGCAATAGCAAGAGCATTATATAAAAATAAAAATATTTTGTTACTTGATGAAGCTACAAGTGCTTTAGACAATGAGACAGAAAGAAATTTTATAAACTATCTTAATAGCAAACAAAATCATACGGTGTTGATTATTGCTCACAGGCTTACAACTGTAAAAGATTGTGATAAAATTTTTGTTTTTAAAGATGGAACAATAGTTGATAGTGGCACTTATGAAGCATTATCTAAAAATTCTGAAGAATTTAAAAAACTTCTCAATAGTGGAGAGTTAAATGAAGAATAGTATTTTTAAAAGTGTTGTTGAATCAAATAAAAAGTTTTGGTTAAAAGAAAATAAAAATGATGATAATAATGGTTATTTACTTTATGAAACTTTTTATAGTGAATCAGCAATGATATATGGCATAGCTAAAACAGCATTAACCATAGCAAATATAAAAAATCTTAAGCCTTTGTGTATTAAATCATTGAGAGACAGTAAAGAAAATTATGATTTAGTCCATTCAATGAATAATAATATAGTTGGGAAAAAAAGTGATTTTATAAAAACATCCCTTAAAAATAGTTTTTCTATTTTAAAGAGTATATTGAAAATTAATAATAAACAAAATTTATTGAAGCTAAAAATAGATCAATACGAAATCGGGAAATACATATATGATTCAATTTTAATTACTTTTAAAATACCAGAAATTAGTAATATAACTTTAAATATAAAAAAACGAATACTTTTAGAGATATGTTATTTTTATTTCTTTAAAGATTTATTAAATAAATATAATATAAGAACGATGGTTTTGGGAGATAATGTTTATAGATATGGATTGTTGTTTGAACTTGCAAAATATAATAACATCGAGTGTATAACACCTATAAATTTAAATGCTTTTTCTATGAGAAAATATGAATCTCTAGAAGAATTCAATATTCATGATAGAAAACCTGAGAATGCAGTTTTAGAAAAACTAAATAAAAATGTCGTAGAAAATTATATTGATGATTATTTTACTAAACGATTTTCTGCAAATTTAGAGCAACATGATGTGCTTAAAGCATTTTCAGATACAAAAAAAATATATACAAAAGATGAAATCATACAAGAATATGCCTTAGATAAAAATCTACCTATAGTTATAGTGATGAGTCATATTTTTTGTGATGCACCTCATGCTTATCCTGATGGACTATATGATGATTATAAAGAGTGGCTCGTTAATACTATTTTAAATTTAAAAAAGAATAAAAATATTAATTTTTTAGTTAAAGAACATCCATCTGCTGATCTCTATAATGAATTAGGTGTAATAAATAAAATACTAAGAGAAATAGACTGTGAATATCTGCTACTTAAAGATGATATTCATAGTTTAACGATTTTAAATGAATTTGATGTAGTAATCACTTGTGGTGGAACAATAGGTCAAGAATTTGTATACAAAGGTAAACCTGTAGTATTAGGAGCTAAACCTCCGTATAGTGGATTTGGATTTACTATTGAACCAAAATCGAAAGAAGAGTATGAGCTGCTTATGAGAACAGGTATAGAAAACTTACCACTGTTAAACGAGGAACAAAAAGAAAAAGTAAATAAAGTTATCTATCATGATTTTGTACTATTAGATAATTATAGTGATGATTTAGAGATAGGTGGTCAGAGATTTTACATGGGTAGAGATTTTGATTATGATAAATTTTATGAACAAATTATAAAGTACAATGATATTCCACTAAAAGAACAAAATATATATAAAATATTGAAAGATTTTATAGAATCAGAGAATAAGCATTTGATTAAGGATATTCATGAGTAAAAAAATATCAATAATTATAGTTACATATAATAGTGAAAGTGTAATACAAGAGTGTTTAGAATCAATTGACAAATATAATGATATAGGAAATGCTATTGAAATAATTATAGTTGATAATTCACCTGTATTTAATATTAAAGGATTTGTAGATAATTTAAATGTTACTTTAAATATCAAACTTATTCACAATCCAGCTAATGGTGGCTTCGGTCAAGGGAATAACATAGGAGCGAAAGCTTCAACTGGTGATTTACTCTTTATATTAAATCCTGATACAATTTTGATTGAACCAATATTTAAATATATGATTGAAGAGTTTGAGGATAAAAATTTGACTGCTGCTGGATTTAGATTGGTTGATAGAGATGGTAATGACAATGATAGTGTTGGATTATTACCTGAATATAATTATATATATATGCCAAGAAGTATATTAAATTATTTGGTTATTAGATTAGGCTTATTGTCAAAGTATATATTCCTTTGGGGTGCTGATCTTGTAGTGAGAAAAAAAGATTTTATAAATGCAGGAATGTTTGATGAAAATATGTTTTTGTGCAACGAAGAACCTGATTTAATGCATAAGTTAAATATAAATAGAATTAAAATTTTTAATAAAAAAATTATTCACTTGGAAGGGCATACTACTGAAGTGCATGAAATAAGATTTAAAGAGTGGTTGAAAACGACACAGTATTATTTAGAAAAATATAATAACAGTTATAAAATATATATATTTTTTTTTATTTTTAGAAATTATTCTAAAATGGTTTTAAAAAAATTGTTTAATAAAATAAATAATTTAGAGAAAGATGTTAATAAGATATTGTTAGAAGAGTATAGGAGGATAAAATAAAATGTATTACTTATCTATAATAACAGTTGCCTATAACAACAAAGAAGGGTTGATCCGTACAAGAGATTCTATCTTGCCATTGCCTAACAATTGTGAATGGATAATTATAGATGCAAATTCTACTGATGGAACGAAAGAATTATTAGATTCTTTACCTATCCAAAGTAATATACAATGGATTAGTGAACCAGATAAAGGTATATTTGATGGTATGAATAAGGGTATAGATTTAGCAAAAGGCAAATATCTTAATTTTATGAATTCTGGTGATTTTTATAATAGAAGTGCTTTTGAAGATGTATGCAAAAAAGAACCAGAAGATGCTGATATAATTATTTATGATTATTTACCAGTATCAGCAGATTTAGAACCAGCATATTCAAGAAAATTTGTATCAAATATTACTATATTAGAGCAATATGATTGTATAACACATCAAAGTACACTAATTTCAAAAAAAGTATTTGAAGTGATTGGCAAATATAATTTAGATTATAAATACACAGCAGATTATGAGCATTTTGCAAATGCATATATGAATAAATTTAAATTTCAATTTAATGATAGTTTAATATTGGCATCTTTTGTTCAGGATGGTATATCATCTGGATTATCACTATCTCTTAATCAAGGTATAGAAAATAAAAAAATACAACTTAAATATTTCAATAATTATTCAAAAAAATTATTTTTTGTTTATATAGCAAAATATATAATTTCTTTTTTACCTAAATCTGAAATCATATATAATTTATTAAGAAGTAAATTATTAAAGAAAAAAAATGCCTATCAATAATATTAAAGTCTCTACTTTAATAGCTAATATGATTGGAGTATATTTTTTCTTATCTTTATTTTCAAATCTAATACCTATCTTAAAAGGTATAAATTCTTTAATAATTTTTTTTGCTTTATTTATTTTTATCTTTAAAGTAAATAAGTATAGTAAGAAGTATATAAATCTATTACTAATTACTTTATTTATCTTATTTGTTCAAAGTTGTTATATTTTAATGGGACAAATAAAGGGTTATGATTCGTCAAATATATTATTTTTGTCAAAATATTTAATAATGTTTGTATTTTTCCCTATTATATATTATTTGATAGAAAATAATTATTTAGAGAAAATTACTAATATTTTTTCTATACTAATGTTATACAAAATATTAATTATGAGTTTTATAATTATAAATTTAAATTTTATTATTATTTTTAAGTCTGAAATTTTTAATTTTTTATACTTATATACAAATATCAAACCTTATACTCCTGTTATTGGTTTTGTGAGAGTTTTCGACTCTTTTGCACCATTTTTTCCATTGGTTTTATTTATTATAATAAATAAATCAAAATTTATTACTTTTACTATACATTTTATGCTATTTATTTACATTCTATATGTTGGCTCTGTTGGAATATGGATTTCCTATTTTATAATATTGTCTTTTTTATATTTTAAGCAAGTGATAATTATTTTAGTTGCTATAGGATTAGTCCTTATTGCTTTTTTTTCATGTCGAGATAATTACTTTTTTTGATTATAAAGAAACATCAATTTTTGTGAAGATAGAACAATTTAAATATTTGTTATCAAATATAAATATATTTGGAAGTGGAATAGGATATGAATTTCAAATAGGAGAAAGAAATGGTTTTTTAATAGAAAATTTATTTTTATATTGGTTGCAAACATATGGAATTATTGGATTTATCATATATTGTTTATTTATGATAATATATCCAATATATATCTTTGTTAAGTATAAAAATAATAAAAGTATATTTATTTTTGGATTAACATATTTGTCAATTGTTATTTCATCTATATCCAATCCGTATTTAATGTCAGGTACATCTATTTTAATATTAATGATTTTAATATCTTATGACATACAATCAACAAAAGAAAAGTGGAGGAAAGTATGAAAGGAATTATATTAGCAGGAGGTAGTGGAACAAGACTGTATCCTCTTACAAAAGGTGTAAGCAAACAACTAATGCCAATCTACGATAAACCGATGATTTACTACCCATTATCAGTTTTAATGTTAGCAGGTATCACAGAAGTCCTTATCATCTCAACACCAGACGACTTACCAAATTTTGAAAAACTTTTGGGTGATGGTAGTGATATTGGGATGGAGTTTTCGTATGTTATTCAACCTTCCCCTGATGGTTTAGCTCAAGCTTTTATATTAGGTGAAGAGTTTATAGGTGGTGATGATGTTTGTTTAGTTCTTGGAGATAATATCTTTTATGGCCATGGATTTACTGAGCTTTTAGCTAAGAGTGTTAAAAATGCAAAGCAAGAGAATAAAGCGACAGTATTTGGTTACTATGTAAAAGACCCTAAACGATATGGTGTCGCTGAATTTGATGTAAATGGCAATGTAACTTCAATAGAAGAAAAACCTACTATTCCTAAAAGTAACTATGCCGTAATAGGTCTTTACTTTTATCCTAATGATGTTATTCAAAAAGCAAAATTAGTAAAACCAAGCGATAGAGGAGAGCTAGAGATAACCACACTCAATCAAGACTATTTAGCAGAGCAAAGACTCAAAGTGGAGCTTATGGGTAGAGGTTATGCATGGCTTGATACTGGCACTCATGAGTCTTTACTTGAAGCGAGTATGTTTATACAGACTATTGAAAATCGTCAAGGGCTTAAAGTTGCTTGTTTGGAAGAGATAGCATTTGAGATGGGTTACATAAATAAAGAACAATTAATTGATTTAGCACAACCTCTAAAAAAGAATCAATATGGACAATATTTACTTGCAAGAGCAGAACAAGGTACAAAATAATGCAATTTACAAGAACTAAAATTGAAGATGTTATTATTATAGAACCAACAGTTCACGGAGATGAAAGAGGATATTTTGTAGAAACTTTTAGACAAGATAAACTAGAAGAATTTTTAGGTTATAAGATAAACTTTTGTCAAGATAATGAATCAAAATCCTCTCGTGGTGTTTTAAGAGGTCTTCATTATCAATTAGCACCTACGGCACAAACTAAACTTGTAAGAGTTATACAAGGTAAAGTTTTAGATGTGGCAGTAGATATTAGAAAAGGCTCGCCTACTTTTGGCAAGTATGTGGCTGTTGAACTTACAAGTGAAAATAAACATCAACTACTTGTTCCTCGTGGATTTGCTCATGGATTTGTTGTGCTTGAAGATGATACAATATTTGCTTATAAAGTAGATAATTATTATTCACCTGAGAACGATAGAGGGATAGCATTTGATGATGAATCACTAGGTATAGAGTGGCAAATAGCTCATAATGAACTTAATCTTTCAGCTAAAGATAAAGTCCAACCAAAGCTAAGTGAAACAGATGATATTTTTGCATATGAAGTGGATTATTATAATGAGTAATATTTTAGTAACAGGCTCAAATGGACAACTAGGAAGTGAGATAAAAAAATTATCTTCAAACTATAACTATAATTTTTTGTTTACTACAAAAGATACCTTAGATATTGCAGATTTAAATAGTATGCGAGCATTTTTGATAGAGCATAATATAGATATTTTTATCAATTGTGCAGCATATACGGCTGTAGATAAAGCAGAAAGTAATCAGAAAGTTGCTAACAGTATTAATAATATTGCAGTGAAAAATATTGCAATGTTGTGTAATGAATTTGGAATTAAATTGATTCATATATCTACTGATTATGTATTTGATGGTAAAAATTTTAAGCCATATAATGAAAATGATAAAACTAATCCAAATAGTGTATATGGAAAAACAAAACGAGATGCTGAAAGAGCGATATTAGAATATAATTTAAAAAATTCTATTATTATAAGAACTTCATGGATTTATTCATCATTTGGAAATAACTTCGTAAAAACGATGCTTAATCTAGGAAATGATAAAGATGAATTAGGTGTAATATTTGATCAAGTAGGAACTCCTACTTATGCTAGAGATTTAGCAAAAACTATTTTAGATATACTACCAAATATCAATAATACTAAAGTTCAAATCTATAACTATAGCAATGAAGGAGTCCTTAGCTGGTATGACTTTGCAAAAGAGATTATGAAAATGGCAAAGCTAAATTGTAAAATCAATCCTATCGAGACTAAAGAATACCCAACACCTGCATTGAGACCGCATTATAGTATATTAAATAAAGCAAAGATAAAAAAAGATTTTGATATAGCAATACCATATTGGAAAGATAGTTTAGAGAAATGTTTAAAAATTTTAGGAGAAAGAAAATAATGAAAAATAATAAAAGTATATTAGTAACAGGATGTGCAGGATTTATAGGATCGAATTTTGTACCATATTTCTTAGATAAATATGAAAATTTTAATATTATAAATCTTGATTTACTCACTTATGCAGGTGATTTAGAAAACTTAAAAGAGTGTGAAGATAATCCTAGATATAAATTTATCAAAGGTGACATTTGCAACCGTGAACTTGTAGAGTTTATTTTTAGTGAATATGATATAAAAGGTGTTATCCATTTTGCTGCTGAATCTCATGTAGATAACTCTATTAAAAATCCAGGGGTTTTTATAGAAACAAATATAAATGGTACATTTACACTTATAGATGTAGCACAAAAATATTGGATGAATAAACCATTTGAGTATAAAGAGGATTATTTAGGGTGCAGATTTCATCATATCTCAACAGATGAAGTATATGGTACATTAAATGAAACTGACCTTTTCACAGAAGAAACACCATATGCTCCAAACTCCCCATATAGTGCTTCTAAAGCTTCTAGTGATATGATAGTAAGATCTTATCAAGAAACTTATGGTTTAAACACAGTTATAACAAACTGCTCAAATAACTATGGTCCTAAACAGCATGATGAAAAATTAATTCCTACTATTATAAGAAAAGCTTTAAATAGTGAATCTATTCCTATTTATGGAGATGGAAAAAACATACGAGATTGGCTTTATGTACTTGATCATTGTAAAGGTATAGATTTAGTTTATCATACAGGTAAAGAGGCAAATGTATATAATATCGGTGGAAGAAATGAGAGAACGAATTTACAAATAGTAGATAGTATCTGTACAATTCTTGATAAAAAAGTACCTAAAGAGCAAAGCTATAAAGAGTTAATTGCTTTTGTAGAGGATAGAGCTGGTCACGATAGACGGTATGCTATTGATGCCACAAAAATTGAAACAGAACTTGGTTGGAAAGCTGATGAAGATTTTGAGAGTGGAATTTTGAAGACGGTTGAGTGGTATTTAGAGAAGTATAATAAATGAAAATATCAATAATAACAGTAGTATGGAATAATAAAGAAACTATAAAAGATGCAATAGACTCAGTTCTATCACAAACATATAAAAATATCGAGTACATAGTAGTAGATGGTGCTAGTAGTGATGGAACAGTAGAGATAGTACAAAGCTATGGAGATAAGATAAATACATTTGTGAGTGAAAAAGACAAAGGTATCTATGATGCTATGAATAAGGGGATTAAATTAGCAACTGGAGATGTAATAGGTATATTGAATAGCGATGATTTTTATGAAAATAATAAAGTTATAGAAAAAATAGTTGATATTTTTAATAATAAAAATTGTGATGCTATTTATGGTGATTTAATTTATGTAGATAGTAAAAATATTAATAAGATAGTTAGATATTGGAAAAGCAAACTATATAAAAAAGGTCTGTTTCAAAAGGGATGGCATCCAGCACATCCTACTTTTTTTGTAAAAAAAGAAATTTATGAGAAATATGGTTTATTTAATCTTGATTTTAAAATAGCTGCAGATTATGAAATAATGCTTAGATTTATAGAAAAACATAAAATAAAAATTTATTATGTACCTGAAGTTTTAGTCAAAATGAGAATGGGAGGAGAAAGTAATCAAAGTGTTAAAAATATTATAAAAGCAAATATAGAAAGTTATAAAGCTTGGCAAATAAATAACTTACAGATTAATCCATTAAAATTTTTACTAAAACCATTATCTAAAATTTTTCAATTTAGACTATAACCCCTTCCCCCCTATCATCACCCAAGCAGTTTTAAAAATAGTTTTAATTTCAAGCCAAATAGACCAGTTTTTAATGTAATATAAATCATACATAAGTTTTTGATAAGCATCTTCAGCATCAGCTCCATAAGGATAGCTTACTTGAGCCCATCCTGTAATTCCAGGTGCGATTAAATGTCTTTGATTATAATATGGTATTTCTTTTTCAAAAATATCTATCCAATATTTTCTTTCAGGTCTTGGACCTATCATATGCATTTCCCCTTTTATTACATTCCATAGTTGTGGAAGCTCATCAATTCTTGTTTTTCTCATAAATGCTCCCCATTTAAATACTCTTGGGTCATCTTCACTAGCAAATTGAGGTTTTCCTTTTTCTGCGTCTGGGACCATACTTCTAAATTTATAACATACAAACTCTTCTCCATTTTTACCTACTCTTTTTTGAGCAAAAATTATAGGCCCATCTGGTGATTCCTTTTTGATTCTATAAGCAGAATATAGCATAATTGGAGTTGTAAGTATAGCTAGAGGAATAGAGATAAAAAAGTCTATAACTCTTTTAAAAAAATACTGTCAGAAAATAGCAGGGTCAGAGCTTTACTTTTAACTAAAAAATAGCTACAATAAAACAAAAAGAGTTAAAATTAAAGATGGCAAGGAAAACAAGAATAGAGAAAAATGGATTTTATCATATCATAAATCGT
>Ga0256829_1001283_pt1 | contig 21105 bp, 18 predicted proteins | sample 131447metaG_FD_185979 | JGI IMG/M metagenome (GOLD analysis project Ga0256829, IMG submission 185979) | Hydrothermal vent microbial communities from Lau Basin, Pacific Ocean - 131-447 | ecosystem: Environmental > Aquatic > Marine > Hydrothermal vents | place: Pacific Ocean: Lau Basin | collected...
AGTCCGTACCAGCGCATGGTAAAACCGCCAATAACAGGAACGGAGTTTGAAATATGAAAAATATCGGGATTAACGTTCCATACAATGTAATTTGGCAACATGATATTTTATTTTCTGCAAAAGTAAGAAAATAGGTTGGTGCAGAATTAAAAAAAACCAGACAATACTTTATTGTCCGGCTTGTGGTTTTAATTTTCTGAATGTTATGATTCCTTTTCTGTTTTGCCAGTTACTCTGGTTTTTTGCCGGCATTATTTTGTTATGGAAAGCAGGCATACACGAAAAAGAAACCGGTTTACGGGCATGTTGTTTTTTTTTAAAGGATAACCTCAAAAATGCTCAAACGAATTCTTTTTTTAATTGTAATACCCAATTTTTAATGCGTTCATCGGTTTTGTCCGGTTGGTTGTTTTCGTCCAATACCAATCCCACAAATTTTCCGTTTTTTTCGGCAAGGGAAAAATAATATTGATAACCCTCCAACGGCCATTCACCAATGACCACTGACTTGTCAGGTAAACGGCAGTATAATGTACCCAGTCCGTCTACAAAACTTTCCGGATATTTTATCTGATCGCCAAGGCCGAAAAGTGCAACTTTTTTTCCTGAAAAATCAAGAGTTTCCACTTTAAATATCCAACGTTCCCAATCATCCTGCATTTCTCCGATACCCCATGCCGAAGTCCCGAAAATCAGGTTGTCATATTGCTGCAAAGCCTCTTGTGACACATCTTTGACGTTGTACAAGTCTACCTTGTGCCTTCCGAAAGCAGATTTTATTTTTTGGGCTGCTTTTTCTGTCATGCCGGAAGTGGATCCGTAGAAAAGTCCGATAGGTTTCATCCAATTTAGATTTAATATAAATAAAAGGCAAAAATAGAACTTTTCGTTATGCAAATAAAATTTTTCGAAAGAAAATTGGTTCCCCGGGAAAAAGGGCCAGGCAGCCTTTCACGGAAACAAGTGGCACTTCTGTTCTTCAAAGAAATTGATTTGGGGACTTTACAAGGAAATGTAAGGTTTTTGGTTTCATACTTCTTCCTTCTCAAAATTCTTTGGCTGTCGATTTATTTTGCCAAAAGCCGCTTGCAATAGTCTCAATCTTTATCTTTTATTTCGTCCATTTGTATCAGGTGGTTCAGCAGTGCATAAACAATCAGTCCCGGTACTGTTTTGATACCTAATTTCTTGTTGATATTTTTCCGGTGGGTGTTCACAGTGTGAATGCTGATAAAGAGTTTGTCGGCAATTTCCTGATGGGTTAGCCCGAGGGCGATATTTTTTAAAATAACTATTTCCCTTTTACTGAGTTCTTTGTGGTTGTTTTCATTGGGTCCGGCAGAAGTCATTATCTCCCGTAATTTTTTCTCCAGTACTGATTTGTTTTCTTCCATAAAAAGAACGGTCGAAAAATCGGAGGAAACCCTGTCTTTTTCATTTTTTCGGACGATGGCTATGAGGTTGGTGTTTTGATGTGCATAAATTTTGTGTGGTAAGGAGGCGTTTTCGGCAGAGAGTGAATCAGGGTGTATGATCAGAACATCGGGTTTGTGTTTTAAAACAATGTCTGTCAAACGGGGTTCTTCGCCTGTATAGGATTTCAGGTGCATAAGGCCGGGAACTTCCTGTATGAGCTCTTCTGTTCCGGCCTGAAGGAGATAATATTTAACAATTATGATAACATGCTTCATACCGGCAGTTTATTCTTTTTTGTTTTTCAGGGCTTTTTCCATGGCTTTTACTTTCGGAACTAAAATCAGGTCTTCAATACGGGCATGTTCGTTGAGTTCTTTATCCAGTGTGAACAGTTCGCGAAGAAGCCGGTAACCAGGTTTGTCATCTTTTGGTTCAGGCAGGTATTTAATGATAATGTTTTTCAGGTCAAAAAGTTTTTCTTCCACATTTTCATGCTGGGTTTCATAGTCTGAAATGGAAAAATTATTGACACGGACAAACGGATTTTTGTCAGGGTTTCTTTCTGCTTGCGCCTTTTCCAATGCCAGGACATAGGGATAAATAGTTTCTTCCTCGTACTGTATGTGTTTTTTAAGCTCTTTTGAATAGCCTGTAAAGAAATTGCTGAGAAGCCCTATTGTTGTTTTATCCAAGGCATATTCTGTCGCCATTTTATTGATCAGGCCGGCTATTTCAGGAATTTTATCATCAAGAAAATAGTGATGTGCTTTTTGTAAATAATCAATCAGTAATGCGGCAGGAAAGTTCCGGAGTTGCTTTTGGGGAAAATAATGGGCATCATGAAAAGCATTCAGTATGGTGACAAAAAAGTCGATATTGATTTTGTGTTTCCGGCAAATCTCGGCTATGTTGTCGTTGCCAAACCCCAAATGAATGCCAAACCTGTTTATGATGGGTACCAGCGTATGATCATGGTGAATAACCTCGGCCAGTTTCATGTTTTTTTGAATAAGCATGGCAACCTGATTTAAAATTGATGGGCCAAAGATAAGCATTTGGCAGGGAAGGGGACTCAACTGATTTTTTCCAGCAGGGCTTTGATCCGTTTTTTCAAAAGTCCATAATCGTTGGTAAGGTGCCATCCGTTGTATTTTTCAGATGCTTTCAGTGCTTTTTCAAGTGAGAATTCCTTTTGGTTACAAGAATAATAAATCCCCTCGCTTTTAAATTTTTTTGCCAGATATTCCTGTTCGGGTTGCCCCGGAGTAGGCACAAAAATTGCTTTTTTTCCCAAGGTTACCAAATCCATTATGCTGCTGTAGCCGGAACGGCAAATAACTGTTTTGGCCGATTGCAACAATGAAAGCATTTCTTTGTCTTCAGCATGAGAGCGTACCTCCACGAGGTGTTGTGCCTTTTTTTCAGCGGCATCCGGTTTTCCCGAAAGGATAATTGTTTTTAAACCACTGTACATCAATTGTTTTATCAAAATATTTTCAAAAATTGTCCGTTGTGGTTCGGGGCCTGAAAGCAGGCATAAAACATCTATGTCTTTTTTTGTGGTTTCTTTGGAAATTTTTCCTTCGAAACGGCTGAGCGGTCCGATAAAAAAGTTGTTTTCCAGCGGCATTTTTAACACATGGGAAAGTTTTCCCGAAAGATTGGGTTCGCCTTTAAAATCGGGGATCCACAATTCGTCATGTTTAATAATAAAATTGTTGATCATTTTCCTGACTACCGGCCTTCCCGAAGAAAATATGCCTGTTAGTAAAATATTTAACTGATGGGTCATAAAAACGGTGGGTACCCTTCCTGACCATAACTCGTAACGGTTATCAGATATCACAGCATCAATGTGCCGGTTTGCAATAAGTTTTTCCAACAATTCGTGTGCCCTGGCTGCTTCTTTCATCATTTTTGGGATTGATGCAGCCATTTTAACGGAAAGGGATCCTTTCTTTTGATATTCAGGTTCAAATCCGGGGATTCTTATCCAATCCAAATCCGGAAACCGTTGGCGAAGAAAAGCCAATGGTTTGTTGTCTGCCCCCAAAACGGGTTCTGCCCCCATCTTTTGTAGCAATTCTATTATGGGAACTATCCTTGTTGCATGTCCCAGTCCCCAGTCCATGGGGCAAACCAATATGCGCTTTTTCCCTGACATTTTTCGATACAAAGGTATGGAAAGCTTTAGAACAATCAGTTTAAATGCTTTACAGGCATGGGGGCTTCGTTAATTAGTAGTTTTGCAAAGTTACGTGAACAAATTGGTAGTATTTTTAGTAATTTTGTTTTTCTAATTCAAAAAGGAAAGGGAAAAAGATGAAAAGGACTTTTATAAACAGAGGAATGTTGTGGCTGATGATGTTGCTGGTTTCAATATCTTTCACCATACAGGCGCAAAATAAACCCGGTTCAGTAGAGCTTCCGGGCAAATACAAAAATTATACTCTGTTGCCCAATGGCTGGAGGCTGACCCCGGCAGGGAAGCAGGTACCTATTGGGGAGTTACCGTTAAATATGGTAGTTACCAAAAACCAACGTTATGCCATTACCTCCAACAGCGGAATGGGCATTAACTCGTTATCTGTGGTGGATGTAAAAACGTTGAAAGAGGTACAGCGGTATGTGTTAAGTAATACATGGGTTGGCCTTGTTTTCGGGCCGAAAGACAAGCTTCTGTATGTTTCCGGCGGGAACAACAATGCTGTTTATGTTTTTCACTTTAAAAAAGGACATCTTACACCAGCCGATACACTGGTGATAGGGCATAAATTTCCGAAAGGCAAAATATCGCTTACGGGCCTGGCTTTAAACAACAGGAAAAACCAATTACTGGCGGTATCACAAAAAAGCAATATGCTTTATGTGGTGGACCTGAAGAGTAAAAAAGTGGTAAAAAGAGTGCCAATGCCTGGTAAGTGTTACGATATTGTTACCAATCATGCCCAAACCGATGCTTTTGTTTCTATTTGGGGGAAAGCCATGGTTGTAGAAGTCAATATGAATACATATGCCATTACGCGACGTTACAAAACGGGCGACCATCCCAACGACATGATCATAAGTCCCAATGACAATCGCCTTTATGTTGCCAATGCCAACAACAACAGTGCTACCATTATCGACCTGAAACACAATAAGGTCAGTGAAACCATTCAGACGTCGCTGATTCCCAACATGCCTTATGGCAGCACCCCTGATGCGTTGGCATTGTCGCCAAATGGTGACAGGCTCCTCATTGCCAATGCCGATAACAATTATCTTGCTGTTTTCAATGTGGAAAAACCCGAACATGCCCGTAATCTTGGATTTATTCCGGTGGGTTGGTATCCGACAGCCGTACAATATTTAAAGTCAGGGAAGATTTTGGTTGCCAATGGCAAGGGAATATCTTCAAGGGCCAATCCTGACGGACCGGTTCCCAACAAAAGAAGGCCTAAAAACTGGATGGAAAACTATACGGGAACCATGTTTAAGGGGACACTTTCTGTCATAGAATTTCCGCAAAGCAAAGAACTGGCAAAAATGAGCAAAGAAGTTTATGATAATACGCCTTTTATTAAAAAAGTAAAAGAGGAAAGTGACCAGAACATTATACCGCAAAAGCCCAATGGTATCGGGAGCCGGCAAATTAAGCATGTTTTTTATATTATTCGGGAAAACCGGTCTTATGACCAGGTTTTGGGAGACATGGCCGAAGGGAATGGTGATCCTGCCTTGTGTTTGTTTGGCCGGAAAGTAACGCCCAATGCGCATAAGCTGGCAGCTATTTACACATTATACGATAATTTTTACGTGGATGCCGAGGTCAGTGCCGACGGGCATAACTGGTCAACGGCGGCTTATGCCACGGATTATGTGGAAAAACTTTGGCCTGTAAATTATGGACGCCGGGGTGCATCTTACGACTTTGAAGGCGGTGTCCCTGCTGCTGCGCCTTCTTCGGGATATATTTGGAACGATGTGCTTTCGCATGGTAAAACATTCCGTAATTATGGGGAGTTTATGCATTTCGATCGTTCACTGAAAGGGCCGTATCGTCCAAATGATTCCATCTTAGTTCCTTATACGTGTAAATTTTATCCGGGCTTTAACCTCTCTTTTCCCGACGTGAGGCGTTATAAGATATGGGCACATGATTTCGATAGTTTGGTGGCCATAGGGAAAGTCCCCCAGTTTAATCTCATCAGGTTACCCAATGACCATTGTCGCGGTACACGTCCCGGTAGTTATACCCCGACGGCTTATGTGGCACGGAACGACTATGCTTTGGGGTTGATTGTGGATAAAATCTCTCACAGTCCTATTTGGAAAAGCAGTATTATTTTTGTTGTGGAAGACGATGCACAAAACGGTCCCGATCATGTGGATGCCCACCGGTCTGTCTTGTTGGTTATCGGGCCTTACGTAAAACGACATTTTGTGGACCATACCATGTATTCCACTTCAGGGGTATTGAAAACCATGGAATTGATCCTCGGCCTGCCCCCAATGACACAATATGACCTGGCAGCCCATCCCATATTGCACTCCATTACCGATACGGCTGATTTGCAGAGTTATGTGGCCATCAAGCCCAAAGTGAACATGAATGCAAAAAACACCTGGCATTCATATGGTGCCAGGCTTTCGATGAAACTGAATTTTTCGCATGCCGATGCTATTCCCGATGGGGAGTATAACAAAATTATCTGGAAATCAGTGAAAGGGGCCAATTCGGTTGTGCCGGCACCTGTTCACAGTGCCTTTGTCAATGTGAAAGCTGCACCGGATGATGATGGCGATGATTAATTTGTTTTAATCATGTAATGGCAGTGTGTGTATTGCATGAATGTAGGAAGTCATAGGGGTAAGAGTGGATTTAAAGTATCTTTGGTAAAAAACGTTTGCCCCTGTCAAATATTTCATTTTGAAAGGCAGAAATCGTCATGTTTTCTCAAAAAAAGCCCGTACATGATTTTGTACGGGCTTGCGCAACTTTATACAGCGGAAAAAGATTTTCTTATATTCTGTTTTGATGAATCAGAACAAAAACCACAACTGAAGGTAAATAGCATTATTGTCTGAAGCATTGCGTCCAGATCCGTCATAATTGGTTTTGGCTCCGTCAAATTTGTTATAGGCAGTGTATTGTAAAGAGATTTTGGTGTTTTTCCATGGTAAATAATCAAACTGGGCAATTATTCCGTTACTGTTTGGAATATTGGCCGGGCCATACAAAACATTATCTTCTGTACCGGTAGTGTTAAAATATCCCATTGTAAAGTTTATTCCTGTGTTTAAAAATAAACTTCCGTCAATTTTGAATGCATTGAGCCGGTTGGAAAGATTCTGGCTGTTGGTTGAAGCATAAGTAGCATTCAATGTTTGCTTTTCATTGACGTATGAAGTGTGCAAGGTAAACTGTCCTTTTTTGAACATGAATTCATATTGCAAATCGAACCCCAGGTCTGTATAGTTATCTGTCATACCGGTTACCCCTGAAGGGTATGTTTTTACAGATATACCAAAAGTACCCGCTTCAACATAAGATTTTGCCCACTGGTGCTGGATAGCAGCCCTCCAATATGGTGCAATTCCTTTTACAACACCTGTTGCAGTGGCATCGGGAGGCATGTTAATTCCTAATTGTGCTGTTCCGTAGCCGGTAAACTCAAAGTAAAACAGATGGTTGATTAATCCGTAGCCGCCAAGTCCGGCCACCATACCTCCCAGGTTGTCAATAATAGGACTTGCGGCAGGAGTGGGGGCTACCCCCGATGAAGTATAGGGAAATCCCCATGCCGGGGTTGTATTCCAAATATCCTGGACAGTGGGATTATTATTAAGCGTAAATCCATAAGTAAAAGGAATTTTCCCTTTTGATCTGTTGGCATAGCGAATATCTGTATTGTCCATTCCGAACGTACCAGAAGCATCCAGGGTTACCTGGATAAATGACCCCATGTGAGGGGTTATCTGTCCGCCATAAAACAAACTCAATTGTTGTGGAAACTCGATATTATTGTTCTGTGTTCCGGGAATGGTTTTGTTAACATGGGTAAAACCTGTTTGAAACATAGCTGAAAGAGAAGAAATTCTTAACAGTTTAAGGACTTTTCTTTCCCCACCCTTCTTATTTTTGCGGGTTTGGTTAATCGTTTTGATCCCGGTAAGCGTATATCCATTCAATTTGAATTGCCGGCCAAAGGAATTTAATTCGGGGAATATGGTATGGCAGGCGGAACATGACAAACCCGTTTGCCGGGCATAGCTCGGGATAGCCATGGCGTTTCCCGAACTGGATATCAAGAAAAGAAAGAAGACGAAACCTCCTATTACAGAAATCAGGCCTTTCTTTAGAAAGAACTTTTTAATACGATTCTTTTCTACTAAAAATAATTTTCTTTTCATAACTTAAAGAATTTGTTATTATTAAAATTAAGGTCTCTTTTACGGTTGCATTTTTACAAAAACAGTTACCCGTGTTTTCCACGTCTGAATTAAACTTCACAAATATATTTTGGTACATACGCTTAAAATGTGATATGTATCACATTGAACCTTCGCCCTGTTTTTTCTTTACAGATAAAATATTATGAAACAGTAATATACATGTTTATAAAGAAGGTTTCCAAATTATTATGTTCTATTATTTGTTATGATTTGAATTGCGTTTTTGTTTTTTGGTTATTATTGTATCCTTATGGGAAGAATGAAAGCTTTATTGTTTTTTACCGCCTTGTTGGGTATGATCACATTGGGATCGTGTAATAAAACCAATCTCAATCCCAACGATCCTCATGCTGTTATCAGAATTGATATTGATCCCAACTCCACATTTTACCAAGGGTTGAATGCAGTAGGGGGATGGATATATGTTAATAATGGAGACCAGGGTGCTTATATCGGACCGGGTTCGCGAGGAGTGATTATCTATCGTGAAAGCCAAAATGAATTTAAGGCTTACGACCGTCTTCCCCCAAACCATCCCAACCAGTGTTGCAATAACGGCCATTGCACACAATTGGTTGTCGGGAAATATTACCCGTTTGTAAAAGATGAGTGTACGGGAGATTTGTACCAGTTGCTGGATGGCTCGTTGTTTAAAGGTATCGGGAAGTATCCTTTGATCCAGTATCATGCGGTATATGATGGTAATATGTTGCATGTTTTTAACTGAACAAATGAGAATGTCATTTGCCGGTTTTTGCCGGTTAATTTGCCAACATAATTTTAATTTCCTGGTTCTATAAAATTAAAAGTTTCAGGTATTTGTGAAAAATTATTATCTTTGACAGGTGTAATTTATTCCAAAAATTAAGATTATGAAAAAGCTATTATTAACCTTGGCTATTGCCATGTCTTCAGTGAGTGTATTTGCTCAAACGCGTTTATATGTTAATCCCGAGTTTAACCAAATTACAAGAAACCATCGGGTCATTGCGGTTTTGCCATTTCAGGTTTCTTTACAATTGCGGCCAAAGCAAATGCGTGAAATTACGCCTTCTCAATTAAAAGAAATGGAATATTCGGAAGGAAAAGATGTGCAGACAGCTATGTTTTCCTGGTTTTTGGCCCGGTCGAAGAAAGGAAAACTGAAAGTTCAGGTTCAGGATCCTATGACAACCAATGCCCTGCTTAAGAAAAATGGGATATCTGTTAAAAATGTATTGAACTATTCGCCAAAGGATTTGGCACATCTCCTCGGTGTAGATGCTGTCGTTATGGGGACACTTACCACGAACAAACCAATGTCTACCGGTGCTACCATCGCGTTAGGGGTTTTAACCGGAATTTATGGTATTACCAATAAGGCTACAATGAATTTGTTCATTTATAATGGTACAGATGGGGTTGTCCTGGTGAATTATCATAAAACTGTCGCCGGTTCTTTAGGAAGCAGTATTGACAGTATGGTAAACATTCTTATGAGAAAAGCATCAAGGAGGATCCCTTATTTCAAAAAATAGGAATTGAGCTTAATTGAACATTTTGCCATTATTATCCAAGCCGTGAGGCAGCACATCCGGGATTATCCGCATTTGGAATAACCGCAGGCACTGCATGTCAGGCAACCATCCTGATAAACAAGGGCTTCTTCGCCACATTCGGGACAGATTTTTCCTTTAATTTTTTCATTGTCCTGAATATAACGTTTTAATGCCCTGACCACCCCGTTTTTCCAGGTATTGATATTGTCTTCTTCCACATTGAGGTTCCCCACCAGGTTTACAACATAAGCCAATGGCATACCGTGGCGAAGAAGGCCGGAGATCAGACGGGCATAATTCCAGTAGGTTCTGTCAAAGGAACGCGAAAGCCCTTCCACTGTAATTTTGTATCCTTGTTTATCCTCAAACTGAAAATCGTAACGTGAATGTTCACCTTTCACCTTGTTTTTGATAACCCATCCTTTTTCAATGGCAGGTGGCAGGTAGAAGTCATCGGCTTTCCCGGTAAAAATCTCATAAGGGCGTCCATCGAGGATTCCTACAACGGCAACCCATTTTTCGTAATTATTCTGGAAACGCAGCACATCGGCAGCTAAAATTTTAGGACGGGGAGGGGCGCTTGTTTCCTTGAAAACATTTTCTTTTTTCTTGTCGTTACTGACGAGCACTCCGGCACGGGAACCTTCGCGGTAAATCGTCATTCCTTTGCATCCGCTTTCCCAGGCAGTCATGTAAATGTCGCTTACCATTTCTTCGGGGATGTTTTCAGGAATGTTCACTGTAACGCTAATGGAGTGATCGACCCATTTTTGGATCCTTCCCTGCATTTTCACTTTGTTTACCCAGTCGATATCAGCCGAAGTGGCTTTGTAATAAGGGGATTTTTTAATGATTTCCTGCAGTTGTTCATCCGGAAGTTCCTTCACTTCTTCTACATTGTAACCTTGAATTTTTAACCAGGTTTCAAATTTTGGATGGAAAACATTGTATTCTTCCCACGCATCGCCCATTTCATCTACAAAACTAACAGTTACATTCTGGTCGCTCGGGTTTACTTTGCGCCGGCGTTTATAAGAAACCATAAAGACAGGTTCGATGCCCGATGTGGTTTGGGTACAAATACTTACACTGCCGGTGGGGGCAATAGTGAGCATAGAAATGTTCCGTCGTCCTGTATGGATCATTTTTTCATACAGGTTGGGGGCATTCTCTTTTATTCGCAAAATAAAGGGATTGTTCTTTTCCCGTTCGGGGTCATAAAGGGGAAAACTTCCACGTTCTTCTGCCAGTTTAACGGAACTGCTGTAAACTTCCAGTGCCAGTAATCGGTGGACCTGTACCGAAAAATTAATGGCATCTTCCGTTCCATAACGGAACCCGAGAGCAGCCAGCATATCTCCTTCTGCAGTGATGCCGATACCTGTCCGGCGGCCTTGCAATGATTTCTCACGAATCTTTTCCCAAAGCCTGCGTTCGGTATACTTTATTTCTTCCGATTCCGGATCAGCATTAATCTTAGCCAAAATGGCATCAATTTTTTCCACTTCCAGGTCCACAATATCATCCATCATACGATGGGCGATGTGAACATGTTTACTAAACAAATCCCCGTTGAAATAGGCTTTTTCCGTAAATGGATTTTCCACATAGCTGTATAGATTGATAGCCAGCAAACGGCACGAATCATAAGGACAAAGGGGTATTTCGCCGCAGGGATTGGTTGAAACCGTCCGGAACCCCTCGTCGGCATAGCAGTCGGCAATAGATTCACGAATAACCGTGTCCCAGAACAGGATACCCGGTTCGGCAGAGGCCCAGGCATTATGAACGATCTTGTGCCACAGTTTCCGGGCATCAATTTCTTTTTTGACCTTTGGTTCGGCAGCATCGACAGGGTATTGTTGAATATAAGAAGTACCGTTTTTTACGGCCTGCATAAATTCGTCATCCAGCTTGATGGAAATATTGGCACCGGTTACTTTTCCCTGTTCCATTTTAGCGTCAATAAAATTCTCTGCATCAGGGTGCTTGATACCGATACTCAACATAAGTGCACCCCGTCTTCCATCCTGGGCCACTTCGCGGGTGGAATTAGAGTAACGTTCCATAAAAGGCACTACTCCCGTGGAGGTAAGTGCTGTGTTTTTTACCGGGCTGCCCTTGGGCCGGATGTGTGTCAGGTCATGCCCGACACCGCCTCGGCGTTTCATAAGCTGTACCTGTTCCTGGTCTATTTTCATGATCCCTCCGTAGGAGTCCGAACTTCCTTCGTTACCAATAACAAAACAATTGGATAAGGATGAGACCTGGTGTTTGTTGCCGATACCGGCCATAGGGCTGCCGGCGGGAATGATGTATTTGAATTTGCGCAACACCTGGTATATTTCGTCTTCCGTTAAGGGATGAGGATAGTTTTGTTCTATTCGGGCAATTTCACGGGCAATACGCCTATGCATTTCATCGGGTGTTTTTTCAAAAATATTTCCATAACTGTCTTTCAGGGCGTATTTGTTGGCCCAAACGCCTGCAGCTAAGCTGTCTCCTTCAAAATATTCAGTGGAAGCTGCTAAAATGTCATCAAATGAATAAGGTGTATGTCGGATTTGTTCTTCTTTTTGTATAATATTTTCTGCTTCGGCAGATCTTTTCAAATCCAATTTGGCCACCATTAAATTAAGTTTTTTTTCTCCGGCAATTTCATTCTTTTTTCGCTCTTCAAGTACCTTGTCATAAAACCCTTTTTCCTGTTCCGTTTCCTTTGTTTTTAATGATGAACCTTCACCAGATTCATTTTCAAACTTAAAGAGTAAGTTGTTTTCCATAATGTTACAAGTACTATATTAAATATGCTATAACTTATTTATATTCAAAAGTATAAACCCAAGAAGGGATTTCCATGAAACTTGTGCAATGTACAATACAAATTCAAATGATGGGTGAATAATTTATTAACATCGCATCGTGAATAAAAAATAAGAATCAGTAGCTTAATTATTTAGCAAGAGATAACCCTGTGAATAAGAGAAAAATTTTTTTTTGGCACAATTTTATATACAAAAGATGATTTTAGCCTGATCATTTGGTGAAAAACAGCTTAAAGGCAATAGCGGCAAGGATAACAGCCAAAACTTTTCTCAGAAGAATTTGCAGTATGTGCAAAGTTAATTTATGGCAAAAATATCCGCTGAAGAGAACTGCTGTCAAAATTTATTGAAGAATCACAGTCAGGATATGTTCTTGAAATACGAATGGCCCTAAGCTTTGTCCAAATGGACATCCATTTGCGGAAAAGGAATACTCAGGCCAAATTTATCGGCATTTTTATAAAATTTTTCGTTCATGTCAAAATAAACGTCCCAATAATCAGCAGCATTTACCCATGCCCTTGTGGTAAGGTTTACTGAATTATCGGCCAGTTCTCCCAAAGCCACAAAAGGTTTGGGATCTTTCAGAATGCGTTTGTCATCATTCATCATATCCAAGAGCATCTTTTTTGCTGTATCATAATTATTACCATATGCAATGCCGAAGGTCCAGTCTACCCTGCGTTTTGGCTGGGCGCTGAAATTAGTCATTGAGCCGTTGGACAAGGGGCCGTTGGGGATAAAAATAGTTTTGTTGTCAACAGTGGTCAAAACAGTAACAAAAATCCGTATTTCTTTGACGATGCCCGAGAACCCTTGTGCTGTAATAAAGTCACCTACTTTGAACGGTTTGAAGATAAGGATTATGACCCCTCCGGCAAAGTTTTGCAGCGTACCTGATAATGCCATGCCGACAGCCAGGCCTGCTGCACCGAGCAAAGCGATGAAAGAGGTCATTTTAATGCCCATCATGCTCATGACACTGATAATGAGCAGTACTTTCAGGACAATGTCGATCAGACTTTTCAGGAAAGACCGCAGGGAAGCATCAATTTTGCTTTTTTCCATGAGCCTTTGGCTGTTTCGTACGATCATTTTTACTATCCAAAGTCCTATAACAAGTACGACAATAGCACCGAGGAGCCTTAATCCATATTCAGAAATGTAACCCGAAAGCATTTTGATAAGTACAGAGGCATGTTCGCCCAGCGATCCTAAGTATTCCATAATGTTGTTTTGTAATATTTTAAAAATGCAATATTAAAGAAAAATTCCTTTAACACCTTAATGTTCTAAGCTTGTTTGAAAACGAAAGTGCAGGCGCTTTATTTGAAAAAACGCCTGCACAGAAAGTTTTTGGATTAAATTTTATTGTTCATCTACTATTTCCCATTGTTGTGAAAAGGAGAAAGGTTCATTCCTTCCGCTGCTTTTTTGTAAGCTGCCCATTGATGCGTAAAGAAATTGTCAATACGTTGCAGGGTATTATCAATGATTTCTTTTGATTGTTGCAGTTTCATTTTTTGTGTAGCATCCAGCGGTTCTTTTTCAAATATAATGCCGTAAGCGCCCTGCAATTTAGACATGACAAGTTTTGGATTGTCGTATAATCCCTGAACATTCTTCGGCGGGAAGATAGCATTGCGTATGGCTTCTATGGAATCGCCCGTGACTTTGCACAGTTTTTTGAAGGCTTCATACTTCGGGCCTTTCTTGACGGGCAGCAATTTATTTACTTCCTGCATGGTTTTTTTGCTTTGTCTCAGCCGGTCGATGGCTTCGGCAAGTTTCTGCAATTTTTTCAATACAGGTTGTACCATGGCATAGTTTGCTTTCATGCCTTCCACTGAAATTTTCTGCCTCGGGTCCGGTTTAACGGTCAGCATGGTCGAGTCGGAATGTCCCTGATAAGAATAAACTATTTTATAAGTTCCGGGGATAACGTAACCACCCCCGCCTATTTCGGCTGCATTTTTTTTCGGTTTCGGGCTGCCCGGGAACCGATAGCCTTTTCGGTCGAGGCGCCAGTTAATCCGGTTAATTCCCGTTTTGGGAACAACGGACAATGTCCGGACAACTTTGCCATTCTTATTTTCAATTTTTATAATTACTTTTTTGGACATTGGTATATTTGACTTGGCATGCATGCTGCCGGCATGTTGCATATGTCCGGCATTTCCTTTTTTAACCGGAGTTGTTTTTTTGGCCCCTTGTTTCACGGAAAAAGTGAGCATGGCCCCCATGGGTTTGTTTTGTCCGTGAAAATAGCTGGAACCGCCGGCAAACACTCCTGGTTCACCTTTCCAGCTAACTTCATAAGCCACCGGCGGGGTGAAAGCATGAATGGGTTCATCGAGCAGTTTAACACCTTTGGCAGCCAGTGCCCGTAATGGACGAATATCATCTAAAATATAAATGGAACGGCCGAATGTTGCTACCACCAGGTCAGCTTCGCGACGTTGGAGGACTATGTCGCGCGTGTCGACACCTGCCGGAAAATGGTTTGTCCAGTGTGTCCAGTTTTTTCCGGCATCAATACTGATATACAATCCGTTGCTGGTGCCAAGGAACATGAGCCTGGGTTGTACCGGATCCTGAAAAAAGGATAAGCAATACCCGAAGATCTTGTCTTTGCTCAACATGTTTTCCCAGGTTTTGCCAAAATTTGTAGTATGATAAAGATAGGGTGAGAAATCATGCTGACGATAATTGTTCATCACCACAAAAGCTTCGCCTGCATGGTAAGTGGAGGGATCAATTTGTGCTGTCCAGCTTCCTTTTGGAAGGCCTTTCATTCGTTTCACCACATTCTCCCAATGTTTGCCCCCATCTTTTGTTACCTGTACATTCCCATCATCGGTACCGGCCCAGATAACACCTTTTTGCACCGGGCTGGGGCCAATGGCTGTAATGGTTGTATAATTTTCAGCGCCGGTAACATCGTAGGTCAGCCCTCCGCTTTTCCATTGATTTTGTTTCGTTGTATCGTTGGTGGTTAAATCGGGGGAGATAATTTGCCAGCTGTTACCGTGGTCGGTGGTATGGAACAGGTACTGACCGCCGAAATAGAGTCCGTTTTTGTTAAACGGATCTGCAGAAATAGCTGTATTCCAGTTACAACGAAGATATTTTCCGTTGGGCAGGACCGGTCGTATGCCTTTCACATAACCGGTTTTCATATCCACCCGGCCGATATGACCATTCTGCCACATGGCGTAACAATATCTGTCGGAAGAAGGATCGGGGACCACATCAAAGCCATCGCCTCCCATAAGGTTTTGCCAATAAGCGTTGACGATACCCCCGCGGGCCCATACATAGCCCGGTCCGCACCAGGAACCATTGTCCTGCATTCCGCCATACACATGATAAGGCAGGTCGTTGTCAACATTTACATAATAAAACTGTCCTACCGGCAGATTTTGTACATACCTCCATGTTTTCCCCTGATCATAAGTAATGGCCAGTCCCCCGTCATTACCATCAATCATAAAATCGGGATCGGTGGGGGAAATCCACCACGAGTGGTTGTCGGGATGAATGGTACGACGGATAAGAGGATGGAATGTTTTGCCACCATCAATACTTTTGTTTACCCATGTAAAAAGGGTATAGACTGTATTTTCATTTTTGGGGTCTACATAAATAACTGAAAAATAGAAAGGCCTGTCTCCAATATTTTTTGTAGAGCGCAATTTCCAGGTTTTTCCGCCATCTTCAGAGCGGTATAAACCATTCTTTTTGGACTCTATCAGGGCATAAACCACTTTGGGGTTGCTGCGGGCTATGGCAAGGCCGATACGGCCCAGCTCGCCGGAAGGCAATCCTTCTTTGGAAGTAATTTTTTTAAAATGGTCACCGCCATCATAGGTAACATACAAACCCGACCCGGGGCCTCCCGATTTAAAAAACCAGGGCCAGCGACGAAATTGCCACATGGCGACGAACAATTTTTTGGGGTTTGAAGGATCCATAACCATGTCGGCTACGCCGGTCTGATTATTTACATAAAGGATTTTTTTCCAGGTCTTTCCCCCATCTTCTGTACGGTAAAGTCCCCTGTTCGGGCTGGGCCCCCAGGGACTGCCAATGGCTCCTACATACACAATATTACTATTATCCGGGTCAATGATAATCCGGTAAATGTTTCGGGTTTTCTGCAACCCCATAAGCTGCCATGTATCACCGCCATCCAGTGAGCGATAAATGCCATAGCCCGAATTTATCGTGTTTCGCGGATCACCTTCACCCGTTCCTACCCAAATAATATCAGGATCTTGTTGATCAATGGCAATGGCTCCGATAGACATGACTTTTTGTTTGTCGAATACCGGTTTCCAGGTAATTCCCCGGTCTGTAGAACGCCACAAGCCCCCTGAAGCGGTTCCAACAAACATAATTTTTGGGTTTTTCTGTACCACATCAATGGCTGTAACGCGCCCGCTCATCCCGGCAGGGCCGATACTTCGAAATTTTAACCCGCCTAATTTTGACAGATCAAGCTGTTGGGCCGATAGTGAAAACGATATCACCAGGCTGAACAACAGTGCAATGTTAAAAACAAGCTTTTTCATTTTAAAATTATTTTGGTTAATTAATTAGGTTTATGATAAACATCGTTCCCTTCCCTACTTCCGATTGAACTGCGATGTTAAATCCATGTGCATCCATAATTTTTTTAACAATATCAAGTCCCAATCCGCTGCCTTTTTCACCGGAAGTACCCAGTGTCGATTCGTTGGGGACACCAGAGAAAACGGATTGCTGTACTTTCGGCGGCATACCTACACCTGTATCGGAAACAACAACTTGTGCTTTTCCGTTTTCCTGTTTTGCTTTTATCTCAATTTGCCCTGTTTCCGGTGTAAATTTTATGGCATTTCCTATTAAGTTGTTAAGGGCTTGTGTAAACAACGATACATCCACTTCGATTTCAAAATCTTCAGGAACAAGTGACAGGAACCGGATATTTTTGGCCTCTATTTTGGGTTTTGCTGTTTGCGAAACACTGTCGATGAGTTTTCTGATCGTTGTTTTTTCCCTGTCAAGTTTAAAATTCCCCAGTTCCAGGTTAGCCCAATGATAAAGCCGGTTATTATACTCAAGAAGGCGGAGCAGTTCTTCCTTCATGGAACGCAGCATGTCAAGGTTGAATTCGCTCATGGTTGACACAAGCTGTTTGTCTGTAAGCAATAATTCGGCAATGCTTACCACCGAAGCCATGGGAGACCGGAGATCATGTGAAACGATGGAAACAAATTTGTCTTTATAATTCAGCAGTTTTTTCAACTCTTTCTCTGCTTTTTCCAGTTTTTCGTATAAAAGCTGTTGGTCCCTTGCTTTTTGAACGGTTTGTTGATTAACGGAAATATCACCTTTGTCGAGCAGGCGAACCATCAAATAATGATTTCCGTTTTTGTTGGTAACAAATGCCCTGAAGAACAATTCATTATTATCAACCGGGGTTTCGATCCACATATCAGAGCCAAACATTTCTTCTTTTCCTGTTTCCCAAAAAGATCCGGCTGCCGGTAAAAAAACCTCAAGATATGGAAAAATTTCAAAAAGCTCGGTTTCACTCTTTGCTAAGGCAAGTTGCGGAAAATATTCCATGAGCCAGGATGGGGTTTCCCCGAGGCAAACAAGATTGTTGTTATTTGTTTTCAGAAAAGTCACTACGCCAAACAAGTGCAAATTGCCAAATGGGTTGTCCAACGGAGGATGTTTGATGACGGTTTTTTGCTTTAACGCCAAATCATTGTTCTGCTGAATAAAATCTTTAACCTCGTTGACTTCCCGGGTAACGTCGGAAAACAGTATCCAAACATCCCGGTTTTCTTCATAGAACATTTGGACAGATACATATAGTTTTCCCAGGTTTACAGCGGGCAGGTTCACAACCTCTCTGTGGGCCACAGGGAAAAAGGGGCTCAAAAAAGGAAAAGCCTCTGTTATCGGGATTCCCGGTTTTAGCCCTTCAGGTGAAAAAAGCAGGTAATTGCCCAAAATTTCCGTTATTTTCCCTTTTGCATTGGTTTTTACAAGCAGCTCTTTGTTGGCACCTGCCCTTTGCAAAAAAAGCAGCTCCACTATGTTTTTTGGTTTGCTTTCTGATATCATGAGGCCTTTTATTTCAACATTAAGCGGGTCAGTTTGATAAAAGCATCTTCGACGGCATCGCCGGTTTTCGCACTGGTAAGCATAACTTCTTTCCCCATTGATTTCAGCTGTTGAATATCCTCATTGGAAATTTCCCAACTGTCTTGCAGGTCGGCTTTGTTGATTAAAATAATAAACGGAACCCTGCCAATGGTTTTTTCTACCATTTTTTGAAGTTCCAAACCTGTTTCAATGGAATTACGACGTGTGCCATCCATGACAATAAAATAACCTGCCGAGCCCATGATGTAAGCAGGTTTAACCTTTTGAAACTCATCTTCACCATGAATGTCCCACAACATGAGGGTAACCTCATTTCCATCAATAAGAACATTCTTCTGGTCAATTTTCACGCCAATGGTTGTATGGTATTTTTCAGAGAATATACTGTTAACAAATTGTTGAACAAGGCTGGTTTTTCCCACGGCAAAAGAACCAAGCATACAAATTTTCTTCTTGATCATAAGTTTTTTGGTTTAATATATTTTACTTGAAAACTAACAGACCGGTTTTTAAATTTACTATTGTAATTTTCAATAAACCGCACTTTGGGTACGAGGACCTCCTGGGGAATACCATACCGGATCATCAGGTTAATGAACTGTTCGGCACGATGCTGGGCAACATATTTATTTCCTTTTAAATTGCCCGAGTAACTTGTAAAAGAATTGACAATAATTACGGGGACAGAATCTTGTTTAAAGCTGAAATCCAACACGTTTTTTACTTCTTTGATCAATGCTTTAAATTCCTTTACCTGTGCGCTGTCCAAAGCAAATACGTTATATTTAAAGTGAAAAACATGTTTTTCAATTGCGAGGATGTTCCTGACGACTTTTTTATTTTTCTTTTCCAGCAATGTGGATACGTTTAATTTTTCTACTCCGAAAATCCGGTGATATCTTTTGTAAAGACTTTTTAACCACGTTGTGTCAGCCTTTCCGGAGACAAACAAAACTCCCTTATTGTAATTCAATTTTATGGTTTGCGGTGGTTTTAGTATTCGGCGGGCCCGTTTTAAAACAATGGGGGGATCGAGGGATAGGAAAGGTTTGAAATAGAACCGGACATTTTTTACTTTTAGGTTGTTCTGTTCAAGATAGTAATCCGGTTTTTGGGCCATCGGATCACGAATACCATAAAAGGCCATTTTGCCAAATAATGCGTTGTCAGAATGGGTAATTACTATTCCGGGGCTGTTTTGTAAATCATTGAGCAGGTTTCTGTACCGCACATGTTTATTAATGCCAAGGTAAATGCCATAAGCCAGAAAAGCAGCCAGGACAAACAACAGGAACATTGCAAAGACAGGTTTGCGTTTCTTTTCCCGTTTATGTTCTTTTTGCAGGCACTGTTTCAACAGGGGAATGCTTTTATCAAAAGGGGAAACATCCCCGCTAAAATTCTCCAATTCTTGAAAAAATTCTACATGAATGTTTTCAATGGTTTCTTTTAATAAATCGTGATAAACTTTTGGTATATTTCCTTCAACAACAGAGGCAAGAATGGCATAGGGCCCTTGTTCCAGCATGATACGCATCCTGCCCACGTTAATCTCTTCGAGTACATTCCCTTTTTTGTTGACGAACGAGTCCTGTACAAAATCCTTAATAGCCGAAAGCATGGAAGAAACCATGTCGGCATTTGCCACATTTCCTTGTTGTTCATCGGCTACCTGTGCCAATAAAAGGCCGGTGCTTTTATGAATAAGAAAGACCTGTTTAACCTGATAGATATACGCATGGGAAAGAACAATTTCGCTGTATTTTCGGCTACTAAGCAACGCTTGTGCCCGCCATCCGATACGTTTGAACGAAAAACTACGTTCCAAAGTATTGTTCAGGCTGTCAAGCATTTGTTTAATATCTGTTGCCACTGCTTTGCGAATGGCCGGCATCATAACAGGAAACAGGATGTCAGCCAGGGTTTCAGGATTTCTCTGTATACTTTCGCGCATAGCCTCTTCTATCAACGGGAGCAGGTTTTCCATGGTAATATCCCCGGCATCAACCATTTTTCTGATAGAGAGGGGCAACAGTTTCCTGATTTCCTCCGAAAAGGCTTCCGGATCTTTTATTAAAGTGTTCAGTTGTTGCAGTTCCGTTTTGTCAAGGCCTGTAAGTAAAGTTCTAAGTTCATGCAGCCTGTTTGCCTGAATGGTTTTTAATAATTGTTCTTTTGCGTTATTTTTTAACATAATTTTTTAGAGGATTCGTCAATGGGTTTTTATTTATTTCAGTTTTTGGATCATCAAGCTAAAAAGTTCGGCAATTTCAGTTTTGTTTACTTTGACTTTATCCAATTTGTTCAGTTCTTTCAACAACTCAGCTTTCAATGATTTCATGTCATTACCGTTTTCAGACCGTAACTTTTGCGCAATGCCATTTAGTTTCTTATCAAATTCCCCTGTTTTTTCTTTTATCACTATCTCATATTCTTGCCGGGTTTTTTGTAATGTGCCTTCCAGTTTTTTTCTGTCTTTCTTTTCCTCCTCCAGTTTGTTTTCCAAAGCTTTTACCAGTTTTTGAAAGTCTTCCTTTTGTTTTTGAAGTTTTTCGTCCAGTGTTTTAACCTGATGTTCAATAACATTTGTCAACTCTTTCCTGAGTTCTTCCAAACGGGTATCCAAACCCTGCAATTCTTCGCCGAACAAAATTTCTTTTATACGAGAAAGATCTTTTTGCAGGCTTTCTTCTTGTTTCATAGTTTTGGAATTAGTGCTTATAAAA
>Ga0256829_1001284_pt1 | contig 21086 bp, 16 predicted proteins | sample 131447metaG_FD_185979 | JGI IMG/M metagenome (GOLD analysis project Ga0256829, IMG submission 185979) | Hydrothermal vent microbial communities from Lau Basin, Pacific Ocean - 131-447 | ecosystem: Environmental > Aquatic > Marine > Hydrothermal vents | place: Pacific Ocean: Lau Basin | collected...
CGGGCAGTTCTATTCCACTCAAAACAAGAAACATCCGCATGCCCGCATTTTAGGCCTTTTAATTGGAGGCCAAAGGGGGCATGTAGGAACCACGCTCAGCGATGAGCCCAAACAGAATCCCCGAAAGGCGGGTGAACAGGCCTAACCCCCTGCACTATCGCCGGTACGGAACGGATAATATGAGCTTACAGGTCGCCAAATTCAGAACTCAGAGCCGCTCTATGGACAGAGCTGGCCGGGCTGGATTGCTGCCTGTCCCTAATAACAAATTTGCTGGCGCGTCTCGCCATTGCTCGTATCTTAAACGAGCTTTAGCGCCGCCAGTCTGCAAGGCAGCTTACAATGAGCAAAACTATGCTGATCGACGCGGTCCACCAGGAAGAGACCCGTGTCGCCCTCGTCAACAATGGACGTGTCGAGGACTTTGATTTTGAAACAACCGGCAGCGAACAATTAAGAGGCAACATCTATCTCGCGAAAGTCACGCGAGTAGAACCGTCTCTGCAAGCCTGTTTCGTCGAATATGGCGGCAATCGCCACGGCTTTCTCGCCTTCAGTGAGATTCACCCAGACTATTACCAGCTTCCGCAAGCCGACCGCGAAGCGCTGCTTGAAGAAGCCGCGCGTGAAGCTGCAGAATCCGCCGATGATGACATCGACGATGACGAGGATGATGCCGATCTCGACGACGGGTCTGACGATGACGAAGCAGAACTCGACGCCGATGAGTCCGATGAGGACGCTGATGAGGCCGAGGAAACAAAAGCTGACGCTGAGTCTGACGACGCCGATTCAGATGACGAAGGCGCTGAAGCTTCTGCTGATGAAAACGCCGACGAAACTGACGCTGACTCTGAAGACAAAGACGAAAAGAAGCCACGCGCCAAAGCTGAACGCCGTCGCCGCGGCGCGCGCAAGTCTCGCGGAACATCGATTACGCGTCGCTACAAAATCCAGGAAGTCATTCGCCGCCGTCAGGTCCTGCTCGTTCAGGTCGTAAAAGAAGAGCGTGGAAACAAGGGCGCGGCCCTGACCACTTATCTCTCACTGGCCGGACGCTACTCAGTTTTGATGCCGAACACACCGCGCGGCGGCGGCATTTCCCGCAAGATTCCAAACGGCAATGACCGTAAGCGCCTGAAAGCGATTATGGACGATCTGCAGGTGCCGAAGGGCATGGGCCTGATCGTTCGCACGGCAGGTGCAAAGCGCACCAAATCTGAGATCCGCCGCGACTACGATTACCTCCAAAAGCTGTGGGCCAAGATCCGCAGCAAGACCATGGAATCTGTCGCCCCAGCGCGCATCCATGAAGAAGGCGGCCTCGTTCACCGGGCGATGCGTGACATGTTCGATCGCGAGATTGAAGAAGTCGTTGTGCAAGGCGACCGCGCGTATCGTGAAGCCAAAGATCTCGCAAAAACACTGATGCCGACACAGGCGAAGAAAGTGAAACGCTGGACGGCTGCGGCGCCGCTTTTCGTCAAGGAAGGCGTCGAGGAACAGCTCGATTCGATCTTCTCCCCCACCGTGCAGATGAAATCTGGCGGCTATCTGGTGATCAACCAAACCGAAGCTTTGGTGGCGATTGACGTTAACTCCGGTAAGTCGACCAAAGAACGCAATATCGAACAAACTGCGCTGCACACCAATCTCGAAGCCGCCGCAGAAGCGTGCCGGCAAATGCGCCTGCGTGACCTCGCAGGTCTCGTCGTGATCGACTTTATCGACATGGATGAGAACAAGAACAATCGCGCTGTCGAGAAGAAGATGAAAGAGGCGCTGAAGCTTGACCGCGCCCGTGTTCAAAATAATCGCATCTCGCAATTCGGCTTGATGGAAATCTCTCGTCAGCGCCGCCGTGCCGGTGTCTTGCAAGCCACATCTGAAAAATGTGATGCGTGCGATGGAACAGGGCGTCGCCGCTCTATCCCATCCGCGGCCCTGCAATTGTTGCGCGCGATCGAAGCCCGCGCTGCCGGCGGCGGTCTTCGCGGCATGACGGTCACGGCGCCAACTGATGTGGCGTTGTATCTGCTGAACTCCAAACGTGATCAGCTGTCAGCCATCGAAGAAGAAGCTGGTTACACAATCGCGATCAAATCCTCGGCGACAATGATCCCGGGCGATTTCGAGATCGATGCAGACAAATCCTCGAGCGGACGTCGCCGACGCCAGAAATTCAACCGTGCCGACTTCCTCGAGGGTGACGAGGATGATCACCTCCTGCCAGACGCCGAAGAGGATAAGGACGAGGATGAAGCCGAGGCCAGCGCCAGCTCTGATGAAGATGGCGAAGAAGCCGGAGGCAAGCGCAAACGTCGTCGCCGTGGCCGGCGCGGTGGACGCCGTCGTCGCAAAGACAATGAGGCTATGGACCCAGGCGCGCCGCCATCTGATGGTGGGGCCCTGCTTGATGGCTTGGCGCTCTCAATCTCGAACCTGCTCGGCGATGAGCCGGATGATCTGCCACCTGCCGCGGAAGGCGGCCTAGAGGCCAAACCAGTTGCAGTTCCAGAAGCGCGCAGCGCTGAACCTGCACCGCAAACCAAAGCGGCTGAAGAGGCCGGCGAAGACGAACCGAAAGAAGGCAAGAAACGCCGCCGTCGCCGCCGCCGCAAACGCCGCGGGGACGATCAGGGCGCCGCTCAAGAGAACGAGGCACAAGCCGATACCGAGAGCGCAGACGCCGCCGAAACGCCCGCCGACGAAACGCCAGCGGATCCGGTTGAAGACGCCCCGATCAATGTGATTGAAGATACTGAAGCACCGGTTGAAGCAGAAGTCTCTGCGAGCGAGCCAGAGCCTGAACCAACTCTGGAACCTGCGTCCGAACCTGAACTTGTCTCTGACACCCCAGCCCAGCCCATTTCAACCGAGCCAGTCCTGGAAACCACCGCGAAACCAAAGAAGAAAAAACGCGGCTGGTGGTCTCGCTAGGACGGAATGGTCTAGTTTGTTACTGAGTGGAATGGGACGCTGAGCCTCATCCTGAGCGAAGTCGAAGGGATGAGGGCTTACAGAAATCTTGTCCACTTCTGCTGCAACACCGGTTTCACGTTTATTCAATCGTCGGGATAAAAATGAAAACGTCGAGCAAGATCGCCGCGAGCACAATCGGCACCAGAATAATATGAACTTTCTCACGGCGCGTCGCCGCCAGGATGAGAAACACAAGCACCATTACTGCTGACGCTGCATTGTCGGGATCTATGATCTTATCACCAAATGCCACTGGGCGATAAACCGTGCCGATGATCGCAGTCGCGGCGGCGATCACATACAGTGTACGCGGACTTTCATAGTAAAATCGCTTCAGGTCTAAACCGTCGAGCTGACGAGGGTACAATAGGTGCGTGATGATATAGAGACCGATCGGTCCCCCCAGCATCAACAACATAACGTCAAACGACCAGGCCTCTACATTTCTTTGATCCCAACCTTCCCACCATTGCTGCAGCAGTGAGACGAAAACCGCGACAACTAGAAACCCGTGCACCCAATAGAATTTGGTTCGATGGCCCAGTTGAATTTGTCGAGCAACATTTCTGAGAAGTTCAGTGATGCCAAGACCTACAATGATCGAAAACAGCACCATGACAAAGGAGAAGCGATCCATAATCACCCTCCTAGCACAAAATCTTAGTCTTAGGAGCCTGGAACGATGTCCGCCCCCAGCATCCCACTCGCAAACAAAAATCCTTGACCTGTTCTTGTGGATTTCATACATGCGCCGCTGACAAGTAAGCGAACCACGACGAGCTCGACAGAGCTGTCAGTACGGGGGAGCCCAACTGTCTTCTCTTTCAATGTCGGTTTCGGGCCGATCTTGCTTTGCGAGGATACTTGGATGACTCATCCCCTGAAGGGCGCCTGCCCACCTATACCAGTCCCCCTGATCAAGCGCATTGATGTTGCGTTTGATACCACCACTGTGCACAGGACTTTTGCCAAGGACGCTGATTATCAAGCGGCCGTGGCTGAACTTATAAGGCCGTAGCGGGCCACTTGCCCGCCAAATTCCGACTGAGCCGGATGTGCGCCTCTTTGGGCTTGCATCTGACCCTGTTTTCTATTCGCGACGATTGTCGCGGTTTCGGAACTTTCGTCCCATGTTCAAATCTCAATCCTCGCGCCTCGCGCAACCGACCATTCTTCCAGATTTTGACCGTCCGTTCGGTCTGCCCGCCTTCAGCTCTGTTGCAGAAGCGATCGCGGCTTATGACGGTGATGACGCGATCTATGCACTTTATCCGCAGCGCATTCAGGCGGCGACAAACCTGTTTCTCGACCAGTTTCCAGGCAAGGTGCTGTACGCGGTAAAAGCCAATCCGCATCCAGCGGTGCTGAAGATCCTGTGGGCCAATGGCCTGCGCGGATTTGATGTGGCGTCTATTCGCGAGATTGATCTGGTGCGCACAACCTGCCCCGATGCTGAGCTTTATTTGATGCACCCGGTCAAATCCCGGCGCACCATCCGTCACGCCTATGATGCTGGTGTGCGCCATTTCGCATTTGATTGCGCAGCTGAGCTTGGCAAGATCCTGGTCGAGACGAAGGACGCGGCAGACCTACATCTGCACCTTCGCCTGGCGCTGCCGAAAGGTGGTTCTGCAACCATGCCGCTTGATGGCAAATATGGCGCGGACTTCCACGAGGCGTTGGATCTACTGCGCCGTGCGCGCCCGGTCGCGGCCAAGCTCGGCGTCTGTTTTCATGTCGGCAGCCAATGCATGGATCCGGCAGATTATGTCAAAGCGCTGTCTTATGTTCATGGCCTGCTTGAGGCGGCGGACGTTCGCATCGATAGCCTGGACTGCGGCGGCGGCTTCCCAGTGGCCTATCCCGGCATGACCCCGCCCCCAATGCAGGACTATTTCACCCGCATTCGCAAGGGGATTGAGATCTTCGGCTTTGGCGATCTCGAGTTTATCGGCGAACCCGGCCGCGCCCTGTGCGGCGAAGGGGGCTCGACGCTGACCCGTGTTGAGCTCCGCAAAGGCGGTGATCTTTATTTGAACGAAGGGTCGTATGGGTCGCTGTTTGATGCCGCGCAATGTGCCTGGAAATATCCGGTCCGCCTCCACCGCGAAGGCGAGATGAGCGCAGAGACAAGCGCGTTCCGCTTCTTCGGGCCAACATGCGACAGCCTCGATATGATGGCCGGGCCGTTCACCCTGCCCGCGGATACACGCGAAGGTGATTGGATCGAGATCTGCCATCTAGGCGCCTATGGTCAGGCGATGGCGACCGACTTTAACGGGTTCCAATCCGACGCGACCGTGGCCATTCTCGGCTAGACCTAGCCGCTTTGATCTTTGAGACAACCGGACGAGCGCTTGTTGTTTGACAAGCCTCAGGGGCTAACGCATTAAGCGATCAGATGGTGCTGCCTTAGTCGGCGGCTAAGAGGGAAGCTGGTGTAAATCCGGCGCTGTGCCCGCAACTGTCAACCAGGAGTGACAGGCCACATGCCACTGAGACCCCGGTCTTGGGAAGGCGGCCTGAAGCAGAGATTGGTGAGCCAGGAGACCTGCCATCGCGTCGTTCGTCCGGAGGCCGGGAAGAGTCTCAGCGGTCGGGAAGGTCTGAAACCTCTCCTTTGAAACGGCATAGAGTTTATCTGGGGCAAGGCCGATTTGGTCTTGCGTCATTTGTCGTGAAGGGTGCGCCGAGACGGCGTGAGAGGAAGCTTTAGAGTGTCAGCGTCGAAGCCTAAAACCGAATTGGCAAGCAGAGCGTCTCTGTTGGAACGCGCGCTCATTCCTTGCTTGCTCGCGGCGTGCGCAATCACCCTCTTCTTGTCCTGCCTCCTGGGCTCAACCCCGTTGCCGCCGGACCGCGTTTTGGCGGCCTTGTTTGGCGGAGCCGATGTCGGAGATCGCCTGGTGGTTTGGTCAATCCGCCTACCCCGCGCGCTAACCGCCTTTTTGGTCGGAGCGGCGCTCGGGCTCAGCGGCGCAGCCCTGCAGGGTCTTTTGCGCAACCCACTTGCGGAACCTGGCGTGTTGGGTGTCTCGGCATCCGCTTCGCTCGCCGCCACGTTTTCGATCTTTTATGGGTTAGTCGCGCTCAGCCCGTGGGCGCTGCCACTCGCCGCGATCATTGGGGCGCTTGCGGCAACCGCCCTGCTCGCGCTCGCGGCCATTCGGACCCAATCAGTAATCACTCTGATCTTGATCGGCGTGGGCCTTTCTAGCTTTGCAGGCGCCCTGATGAGTTTGATGATGAACCTGGCGCCTAATCCATTCTCGCTCGCCGATATGATCAATTGGATGCTCGGCTCGGTTGCCAATCGGAGCTTTAACGATATCGGCTTCGCGGCGCCGTTTCTGATTGCCGGTGCTGCTATCCTGCTCCTAACACGGCGAGGGCTTTCGGCGCTGACGCTTGGCGAGGAAGCGGCGAGCGGCATTGGCGTCAATCTTCGCAATCAACGCATCTTCACGGTTCTCGGTGCCGGGCTTGCTACCGGCGCCTCTGTTGCCCTCGCAGGTGCCATCGGATTTGTCGGCATTGTCGCCCCGCACGTCATTCGGCCGTTTACCCGGCACGATCCGGCGCGATCCTTGATCCCATCTGCCCTGTTCGCCGGGCTCATTTTGATGTTGGCAGATATCTTGGTCCGCATTCTTCCAAGCCAATCAGAACTCAAGCTTGGCGTCGTCGCGGCTTTGATTGGTGCCCCAGCATTTGTTTGGATTGCGATGCAGAGGCGGGCTGCGCATGACTAGTCTTCGAATTTCAGACCTCACCCTTCACGCCAAGCAAACCACCTTGGTCGACGGCGCATCCACACAACTCAACGCCGGCGAGCTGGTTGTCTTGCTTGGCCCGAACGGTGCCGGGAAGACCAGCCTTATTCGCGGTGCCTTGGGTCTGGTTCAGCCGACATCCGGCCGATCAGAAATAGATGGGCAAGCGGTCTCATCGCTATCGCCAACAGAGCGCGCACAACGCGTTTCCTATCTGCCCCAAATCCGTCCCCTCGCCTGGCCCAACCGCGTCTCGGATGTCGTTGCACTCGGCCGGTTTAGTCACGGCGCCACAATCGGGCGACTGTCTGACGCCGACCAAGCGGCCGTCGATGCGGCGATTTCCGCGTGTGATCTGACGCATCTGAAAGACCGCTCCGCCGACACGCTATCCGGCGGAGAACTCGCCCGGATGCACTGCGCCCGAGCTTTTGCGGCGAACGCCCCGCTGCTTGTCGCTGACGAGCCAATCGCTGCACTTGATCCGCGGCATCAATTCCGCATTCTCGATTTGATCAAGACCTATGTAGACCAGGGCGGAGGGGCCCTGCTCGTCCTTCATGATATTGACCTTGCCGCGCGACACGCCTCTCGCCTGATCTGGATGAAAGACGGCCGGATCGTCGCCGATGGCACCGTAGAAAAGACCCTCAACGCTGAACGTCTCGCAGAGGTCTATGGGGTTTCGGCAACCGTTTCAGAGTCCGGCATCATCATGCAAGGTGCGCTGTGACCGGAAAGGCGCTGATGCTGCAAGGCACAGGATCGGATGTTGGCAAATCCGTCCTCACAGCAGCGCTCTGCCGGATTGCAAAACGGCGGGGTCTGTCTGTCGCGCCCTTCAAGCCGCAAAACATGTCCAACAATGCCATGGCCTGCAGGGATGGCGGCGAAATTGGCCGCGCCCAAGCCTTGCAGGCCCGCGCCGCTGGGATCGAACCGAACACGGATATGAATCCGGTTTTGCTCAAACCGCAAACTGATCGCGCCGCGCAAATCGTTGTTCAGGGCAAGGCCCTCACCACGATGGAAGCCGCTGACTATATGGCAAAGCGCGACACGCTTATGGACGCAGTGCTTGAGAGCTTCACGCGGCTCACAGAGGCCTATGATCTGGTTTTCGTCGAAGGCGCTGGCAGCCCGGCTGAAGTCAATCTTCGCGCTCGTGACATCGCCAACATGGGATTCGCCCGCCGCGCGAATGTTCCGGTCTGTCTGATCGGTGACATTGATAAAGGCGGCGTCATTGCCAGCGTCGTCGGCACGCAAACCGTCTTAGCGCCGGAAGATGCGGCGCTGATCAATGGCTTTGTGATCAACAAGTTTCGAGGCGACCCGCGCTTATTCGACGATGGCGTGACGTTCATCGAAGACCGCACCAAATGGCCATGTCTGGGCGTCATTCCCTGGTTGCACGCGACCGCGAAGCTGCCCTCCGAAGACGCTGTTGTTTTGCAGCGGCCCACAGTCCCCAATGCCGGGCAGATTAAAATCGCCGCCCCCATGCTCTCGCGCATGGCAAATTTTGACGACGCAGACCCATTGAAACTGGAACCCAATGTTGATTTTCAATGGGTCCCACCTGGCAAGCCGATCCCGCGAGATGTCGATCTTATTATTCTGTTCGGCACCAAGTCTACGATCGGCGACCTGGTTTTCCTGAAGGGGCAAAACTGGCACCACGATATCATCGCGCACGCAAATGCGGGCGGGCATGTGCTCGGCATTTGCGGCGGGTATCAAATGCTCGGGAGAGCGGTGCATGATCCAGACGGCGTCGACGGCGCACCCGGTACCGCAGAAGGTCTCAACTTGCTCAACGTGGAAACCGTGATGAGCGGGACCAAACAGGTCGCGCAGGTTCAGGCGACCTCGATTGAAACGGGCGCGCCTATCGAAGGGTATGAAATCCATATCGGAGACACCTCAGGTTCCGATTGCGTGCGCCCTTTTTCCAGGATTGGAGCACGCACCGAGGGCGCACGCTCCAGGAGTGGGCGGATCCAAGGCACCTATCTGCACGGCGCGTTTGCGAACGACGCGTTCCGGCAAGCCTGGTTAAACCGTTTCGGCGCACCTGAAACCGCTGCCCTCAATTATGAGGCGCTCGTTGAGTTGGCCCTGGATGAGCTCGCCGACGGCGTTGAAAGTGCGGTCGATATTGATGCGCTCTTCGGCCTCGCGCGAACGCCTTTTTAACGGGATTGATTTGCTTGACCGAGCGGAGCCCCTGCCATCGTCTGTATGACAGAGTCATGGAGGCACTCGATGAGCGACACTGATTTTACCGGCAAGAATGTTCTCGTCGTTGGCGGGACGAGCGGTATCGGCAATGGCATCGCCCAATCATTTCGGGCGCGCGGCGCAGTCGTAGAGGTTTGGGGCACGCGCGCAAAGGCTGAAGACTATGACGCCGCAGATGGCTCAGACCTGACAGGCCTCGTCTATCAAAAGGTCGATGTCGGATCGCCGACCGCGATCGCCAACACAGATCTTCAAATCGGGACGCTTGATGTCTTGGTGCTCTCACAGGGTATTGTCGCCTACAAGCGCGCCGAGTTCGAGCAAGAGGGCTGGGATAAAGTTATGGCGGTCAATCTCGATAGCTTGATCCATTGCAGCGAGAAATTTCGGCCAGACCTCAGCGCGCAAAAAGGATCGATCATTATTATCAGCTCGGTCTCGGGCATTCGCGCCAATATCGGCAATCCGGCCTACGCCGCCTCAAAAGCCGGCGCGATCAGTTTGACCAAATCGCTGGGCCAAGCCTATGCTCGCGACGGCATTCGCGTGAACGGCGTGGCCCCTGGCCTGGTGGATACGAAACTGACCAAGGTGACCACGGACAATCCAGATCGCCTTAAAGGGGCCTTGCGCGCCATCCCGCTGCGCCGAACAGGGCAACCGGAAGAAATCGCCGGAGGCGTTCTGTTTCTTGCGTCGCCCTTAGCGTCTTATGTTTGCGGTCAGACGATCTTCGTTGATGGCGGTATGACGCTGTAAGGCTTGAGCGCGCTTAAACGCTTTTGATCTGGCCGCTCTGTTCCAAGAACCATTGATAGGTTTGCTCGAGACCTTGTTTGAGCGGAATGGACGCTTTCCAACCCAGCTTTTCAAGCTTTGAAACATCCATCAGTTTTCGCGGCGTGCCGTCTGGTTTCGTACTGTCAAAAACGAGCTCCCCATCATAGCCGGTCACATCCATGACGGTCTCTGCGAGCTCCCGGATCGTACAGTCGATACCTGTCCCGACATTGATGTGCGAGAGCATTGGATCAGAGTTCTCAGCATAGGTCTTCGCCGCCAAATTCATGACGTGAATGCTTGCCGCAGCCATATCGTCGACATGCAGAAACTCACGCATTGGCGTCCCGCTTCCCCATACCGTCACGTTTGGAGCTTTCGCTTTGGTCGCCTCATGGAAACGGCGTATGAGCGCTGGCACAACATGACTGTTCTCGGGGTGAAAATTGTCGCCGGGCCCGTACAGATTCGTCGGCATCACAGACCGATAGTCGCGTCCATATTGCCGCGCGTAGCTTTCACAGAGTTTGATCCCAGTGATCTTCGCAATCGCATAAGGTTCGTTGGTCGGCTCTAAAGGCCCGGTCAGCAATGCGTCCTCTCGCATCGGTTGCTCGGCGAGCTTCGGATAGATGCACGAGGAGCCCAAAAAGAGTAATTTCTGAACATCGGACAGATGCGCCGCATGGACGATATTTGTCTCGATCATCAGGTTTTCATAAATAAATTCAGCAGGATAGGTGTTGTTCGCGTGAATTCCGCCAACCTTCGCCGCAGCCAAATAGACCTGATCTATTTTTTCAGAGGCGAAGAAAGCGCGCACTGCGGTTTGATCGGTGAGGTCAAGTTCTTGCCGCGTGCGGGTGATGATTTCGCACGTACCTTCGTCACTTAGTTTGCGCAACAGCGCCGACCCAACCATTCCGCGATGGCCAGCGATATATATCCGAGGTCGCGAAGACACCGCCTAATTCTCCGTTGCGACAGGAATGTCGTAGCCATGCGCTTTCAGGAAGGCGTGACGCTGCGCCTCTTTCAAATCGGCTGCCACCATCTCCGCACACATTTCTTCGACCGTGATTTCCGGTTCCCAACCGAGCTTGGCTTTTGCCTTGGATGGATCGCCCAGGAGCGTCTCAACTTCGGCTGGGCGGAAATAGCGTGGATCAACTTCGACAATGCGATCCCCGACCGAGACAGCCGGCGCTTTGTCAGACGTAATTTCTTCGACGACAGCGTATTCCTTCACACCTTCGCCCTCGAAACGTAGTTTGAGGCCCAGCTCCAGCGCGCTCATGCGAACAAAATCACGAACCGAAATTTGTTTCCCGGTCGCGATCACGAAATCTTCCGCTTCGTCCTGTTGCAGCATCATCCACTGCATGCGGACATAGTCTTTCGCGTGCCCCCAATCTCGGAGCGCATCCATATTGCCGAGATACAGGCAGCGTTCCAAGCCTTGCGCAATGTGCGCTAAGCCGCGCGTAATTTTGCGCGTCACAAAGGTCTCTCCGCGCCGTGGCGACTCGTGATTGAAAAGGATGCCGTTGCAAGCATACAGCCCATATGCCTCGCGATAATTCACGGTAATCCAATAGGCATAGAGCTTCGCCACACCATATGGCGAACGTGGGTAGAAAGCCGTCGTTTCGCTTTGCGGCGTTTCCTGCACCTGACCATAAAGTTCGGATGTAGAAGCCTGATAAAACCGGGTTTTCTGTTCCAATCCCAAGAATCGAATGGCTTCCAGAAGCCTCAGCGTCCCGATGGCATCGACATCGGCGGTATACTCTGGTGCTTCAAAGCTCACCGCGACGTGGCTTTGCGCCCCCAGATTGTAGACTTCATCGGGTTGAACCTCGCGCATCAAGCGGGTGAGATTCGACGTATCCGTTAGATCACCGTAATGCAGAACAAAGCGCTGATTATCGGTATGTGGATCTTGGTAGATGTGATCAATGCGCTGGGTATTGAATGAAGATGCACGCCTTTTCAGACCATGGACTTCATACCCCTTCTCCAAAAGGAACTCTGCGAGATAAGACCCATCCTGACCGGTGGTTCCCGTAATCAATGCGCGTTTCATATTGCTCGTCGCTTCCAGTTCTTTGACGCTTCCAATGCTCTAGCTCGAGCGCTTGAGCAAGTCATCAAAGTAGGTAATCGTTTTGGCCAAGCCTTCGCGTAATTCCACCGTAGGCCCCCAATTTAGTTGAGCCTTAGCGCGCGCGATGTTGGGTTGACGCTGTTTTGGATCGTCTTGAGGCAGTGGCTTATGGATCAGTTTAGAGCCTGAACCAGTCAAATCCAGCACCTGCTCGGCCAGCTCTCGAATCGAGAATTCTCCTGGGTTTCCGAGATTGATCGGGCCGGTGACGCCGTCGCCGCTTTCCATCAAGCCAATAAGACCGTCGACCAAATCATCGACATAGCAAAAGCTTCTGGTTTGCTCGCCGTCGCCATAGAGCGTGATATCCTCTCCGCGCAAGGCTTGGACGATAAAGTTTGAGACGACGCGACCATCATTGGGATGCATCCGCGGCCCATATGTGTTGAAGATGCGCGCGACTTTGATGTCCAGATTATGCTGCCTGTGATAATCGAAGAACAGTGTCTCGGCGCATCGTTTGCCCTCATCATAACAAGACCTCGGCCCGATTGGATTCACGTTCCCCCAATAGCTCTCTTCTTGGGGGTGAACACTTGGGTCACCATAAACTTCGGATGTTGATGCTTGAAGGATCCGGGCTCTGGTTCGTTTGGCGAGGCCCAGCATGTTAATGGCCCCATGGACGGAAGTCTTCGTGGTTTGCACGGGATCGAATTGATAGTGAACCGGACTTGCGGGACAAGCGAGATTGTAGATTTGATCAACCTCCACAAACAGTGGAAAGGTCACATCATGGCGCAAGAGTTCAAATCTCTTATCGTCCAACAGATGCGCGACGTTGGCTCGCGCTCCCGTAAAGAAGTTGTCGACGCAAAGGACTTCATAGTTCCTTGCAATCAGCTTCTCACACAAGTGACTGCCAATAAATCCGGCGCCGCCGGTCACCAATACTCGATTGACCAGATGCATTTTATTGCGACTCCTTTTTGACAGGCCTGCATTGTCCCCACACGTTCACCCCCTGCCATATCAGTCTCAAAGAGAAAAGATAGGCGGGTGGATCCGAACGAAGAGTCTATTGATTTGGGAGATAGTGAAGCGCCTGGTCGATCGGGTGACAAGTTGCAGACAAGACATAGGACACCTGATTTTCCGCACCGGGCAGAGAGCCGACCATCATGCGCGTCAAAGACAAGTCAGTTGCGCTGACAGTGACGGAACCGCCATTCAGCGAATGAAAGCTCGCTTGCCCGCGATAACCTTCAAACTTCTGACCCCACTCTTTCCCTGAATCGATGACATGCAGGCTAAGCGGACGCTGTTTGCTTTTCTGGGGCAAACAATAGGTCTCGCATGCTTGTATTCGCATCTGAAACCGCGTGGGAGCCTCAGTCCACGTCCCGGATGCAGCCAACATCGGCGCTGCATAATAGGCCGTTTGCGTCGCACAAAGGTAGTCGCGATTGATCTGAAAGACTTCGGTATTGGCTGCCGCCTGCGCTGCCCCCGCAATAGCCGCTATCAAACAGAGCTTGAAACGCATGAGTTCTTCCAAATCGTGGATCAAATTCGTGCGCTAATTATGTCGTCTTTGAGTGAACAAAACACTACCACAAGCTGAATACAGCGATCTACTCGTCGCGCGATTCTCCCGGCAACCGATCGAAATCACGCTTCCATTGAATGGCAACTTTAGGTCCGAGTTCAGGATCGACTTCTGCATCAACTTCAACATTATTGAGCGGGGTCCATTCCAGCGCTACGGCCGGTGCGCCCGTCGCGCCAGATTCAATCTCGAGATAGATGTCGTCGGACAAGTATTTTCCGGTTGAAAGCAGCGCTTCACCATCATCGTCGAAACCAAAATCGAGGCGATCGAGACCTGTTGCGTCCTGCAACTCCCCGGTCAGACTGAAAGCATCCCCGCCCGCCAGCTGCGCCGCAGCGCCTGCCAATTGCGCGGCCTGAAGCGGGCTGAGGGTCGACGGTGAGCGACCAAACAGGACCCGCGCCAGAACCTCATCTTCTGGCAGACTTGGATCAGAACTCAGCGTGATTTCTGGATCGGTCAGTTCGCCGCTTAGACCGATTATTGTGGTCACGCCATCACTGGTTCGGTCAGCGCGCAGATCGAGCTCGCTATTCGCTGGGGCGCCGGCGAACTGGATACGTCCCTCTGTCAGATCAAACCGCTGACCGATGACGCTTGCTTCGCCGCGCACCAACAAGGCTTCCCCCGTCAAGTTGGGGGCATTTGGGGAACCGCGCACGCGGGCATCGATCCCCCATTCGCTTTCAAAGCTTGGACCATCAACAAAGACACGGCGATCGGCCCGCACATCGAGATCCAGTGAAATCACCTCTCGGGTCGGGGCACTTTCCTCATTATCCTCAGAGCTATTGTCGAATTGGACATCCAATGTCGTGTATCCAGATCGAGGCAGTTTGGAGAGGTCGACGCGCATTTCATCAATGCGAATATCCCCTTGAATATGCGCCCGGCGATCCCGGCGTTCGACGCTTGCCTGCCCTGAAAGCGTTGTCGAAATGTCTTGCCTGCGCAGCGCCCGAAGGCGGGTCAGGTTGACCTTAAGGTCGCTATTGCCGTTAAAATTATAGCTTCCGCTGGCCGTGATCGAGCCGCCCTTGGCCCCGCTTGCAGAGGCCTGCTCGACCGTGATGGCTTCAGGGTCAAATCGCAATTTCGCGTCGAGGTCTTCCAGATAAGCGCCTGTCAGACCATCTTCGAACACACCATTTGAGAGCGATGCCGGGCCGCTAAAGCGAAAGCTTCGTCCATCTCCATTCGATAGATCCAGAGCAAACTGACCGGCCAAACGCACATCGAATCCGGCCAATGCCCAAAGCGGGGCGATGTCGCCGGTTCCAGTTACGTTTATGGGAGTCAGCGCTCCCGGCGCTTGGCGAATCGACAACAGAGATCCAGAGTCGATAAGGGCGGTGTCCAGTGTGGCCTCGAGTGATGCCCCTTCATCTGCGGGGATCACATTGGCCGCAACGGCCAATTGCCCATCGATCAATTGGACATCAGTGATCAAACTGGCGCGGGCCATCTCTAAACCCGCCCTCGAAAGGTCTGTGATCTTTAGGAAGGCAGACCCGAACGCCCCCTGCTCGCCAAGCTGCACATCAGCACTCCCGTCCAGTGTGCCGATCAGTCCAGGGCGCTGGAGCAAGGCGCTCAGCTCGTCCAGCGCGATCGACTTAAAAACGAGCTGTGACGATTGCTCGCCGGAATTGTCGAGATCGAGTTCAATCTCACCACCAAACCCCGCCAGCACGCCTTTCATGCGCAAATCCGGATTAGCCGAGACCTCTAGGGGCGATCGTATCGAAAGAGATTGCCCACCAATCTCGGTGTTTCCTTCAAGCGTGACCGACCGTGTTTCGGCATTCAAAACGAGCGGATGTGTCCCAGCCACTGGTTGCGGCGCACCGAAAACCGGTAGCGCTGCTTGGTAAGTTGCGGTGCCGCTAAACTCCGGCCAAACGCCCGCCAGCTCGAGATCCGCGGTCTCCACGCTGACACCATCAGCTGCAAATCCACTGACAGAAACCTGTGACGCGAGCTCGCGTGCGCCATACGAAATCTCGGCCTTGAGATCCGACAGATTCTGGGCCTGCCCATTGATCTTCACGTCGAAGGTCGAGTCTTGCGGAGACGAAAGCTCAATCGCACCCTGCCCGCTCGCCAACAATAAGCGCCATTCTGCGGAGACATCGGAAATCAGAACGCGCCCATTTTGAAAGCGACCGGTCAGCTCGGCGAGAACCGGGTCGTCTTGATAAGCACCGTTCAAATGGAGCCCGATGACCGGTTCCGTGAGCGTGCCAGACACCGACGCTTGGGCGTACACTGGCTCCTCCAGGCCATCGATTTGTTCTCCGAGACGTGCTTCGGCCTGAGCCGTGAGCTGAACTTGCTCCGACTCAATGTTCCCGCTCAGCGTCGCGGCGAGCGCATCAGATCTGAGCCGCGCTTGCTCAATCGCGATGCCATCACCTTGGCGCGCGGCCGTCAGCTCGTACGTGAGCGTCGGTGCCAGCGCTCGCAACATTTGCGGCGCGCTCGATTTGGGTTGAGCGTTTCCATCAAGGGAAAGCTCGAGATTGGAGAACGTATCACCTGTCAGTTCGAACCGACCGGTTGCCGCCTCGATGATCGACAGGGCCCGTGTTCCGAAGCTTCCTGTGAGCGCGATCGGACCCGCCGATCGCATCGTGCCCGAGCCCGCCAAAGTCAGTTTATCCCCCCGCAAGCTAGCGCTCTCAATCGTCAACAATGATCGGGGTACTGCGTAGTGTCCGGTAATCTCGGCAAGGATGGTTGCCCCAAGCGCGGATCGGACACCGTTCGGAAGGCCACTTTCCGGTGCCAGGCTAAGCCTGGTGTCCGCAGACAGCGTCCCGCCGATAAATTCAATCGAGCCTTCGCTTGAAACCGCGCTAAAACTGTAATCCCCGTAGGACCACGCAGGCGTTTCAATTCGCCCGTCGAACCCGAATTTGCTGCCCATTTGGCTGACCCGCCCAGACGCGTTGAGGTCAGACAGCGTCAGCCCAGACACCCCGCTTAAGCGCGGCGCATCCAATTGACTCACAGTGAGCAAGAGGTTCTCAAGAGATCGCCCCGCCTCTGATGAGACCAGCTTCCCTTCGATCTCAAACATCCCGGCGGGCGACAAGAGTTTCGCCGAAAGGTGGCGTTCCTGATCCAGGCTCGCCTCAAACTCGATATCGTCGCCGAAGCGATGCGCGATCGAGGCAAGTCGCTCAAACCGCGAGAGGTCGACACGCCCAGAGGCTTGTGAGGTGCGCCGGTTTGCCCCCGCCTCCAAGTTCAGCACCGTCTCACGCCCAATTTGCGCCTCAGCCTTCAGCTCTCCGCCAAACATCCCGCCTGATGCATCCAATGTTGCCATGAACGTCTCGCCCTGCGGCACACCTAGAAGCTGCGCGATGACGCCATCGGGGGCGCCTGTCAGGTCCAGCTCACCTTCCAGCAGAGCATCGCCGCCCCAAGTAATATCGGCTTTAATCTCGTCTCCGCCAGCACCGGTCGGGATCAAGTCGAGATGCAGCAGTCCTTCCCATCCCGCAGCCTCAAGGCTGCCATCGATCTGATAAGATTGAGCCGGCCCAGCAATCCCCTCTGCCAGCGCCAGTTTAGCAATCGACAGATTGCCGATGCGGTATTCATCAAAGGGAGCTGCCTGGCTCGTTGTTTTAGAAGGCGCTAAGTTTGGTCGGCGATCGACGCGCAAGACTTCAGCGCGGATCTCCTTCAAATCTAGTCGGCCAAATAGCAGCGGCAGGATCCTCCAAGAGACTCGCGCCTCCTCGGCGATCAGCCACACGCCTTCATCATCACGAATTCTGAGCCGGTCGACACGAATGCCGGAAAGTAAATCGCCATGCACGCGCTCCAGCGCAACGCTTTGCTCGCGAACAGACAAAGCCTCGACCCGGCTTTCGACAATCGAGTGGGCGATTGGCGTCATCACGAAGATGCGCAGGCAAAACAGCAATCCCAAGATCACCAGGCCAGCAATCAATCCACCTCGTCGCCACGGCGTCTCGAAGATTGAGCGCCACGCCATCAGAATGCCTGCCCAATACTGACATAGATCTGCACCGGATCATCGCCGTCACGTGGATCGACAGGTGTGGCAATATCAAACCGGATCGGCCCCACAAGCGTGTCATAACGGACCCCGATCCCGGCGGAATATCTGACATCATTGAAGCTTGCGGATTCGTTCGCCACAACACTCGCACCATCGACAAAGGCGACATAGCCAAGCGGCCCGTCGCGGCGCCAGCGCAATTCTCCTGAGACCTCGAGCAGCCCTTTTCCGCCCGTCGGTGTGCCATCAGCCGCGCGCGGTCCAACCGATTGGTATTCAAACCCGCGCGCACTTCCGCCACCGCCAGCGAAGAAGCGCCGGCTTACCGGTAGTTCATCAAGCGCCGCGCCAAAGACAAAGCCAGAGCGTATCCGGGAGGCCAGAACAAAGCGCGCTTCCTGATCCAGCTTCTGATACGCGCTCAATTGCGAGTTCAGCGAAAAGTACTGTGCCTCACGGTCGCCAATCACGATCCCGGGCTCAGCGCGGGAATCCACCCGCCATCCTTTCGTGGCATCGAGTGGATCATCTGCATAATCGAAACGCGCGCCCAAGAAAGTGCTCAGCACTTGCTGATCGCGTTGCTCAAAGGCGTCTTCCTCACGCGTGAATTCACTGCCAGCGCCAAGCGTGAACGACCGCTTGCGCGACGCACGGATTTCATAGGTGCCGGATAGCGTTAGAGATTCTCGGTCAAACGCATCGGTCTCTTCACGCCCGCCTTCTGCCGACAAGACCAAGGTTCGGTCGAAGGCCATGAAGTTGGGAATTCGCCAATCAACGCCCAGCGCCCGCTCCAGGGTTGCGACCGTCGCAGTCGCGGTGATCGTATCGCCGCGCCGGGTCGCGTTGCGGCGGGTAAGACTGCCGGTAAACCCGGGTCCCTCACTGGTCGAGAAGCTGGTCCCGGACGTCACTGTATAACGCGACCGCTCTTCCAGTTGCACGAGGACATTGCGGACCTCATCTCCGTTTGGAAGGACAGTCTGCGCCGTATCGTCGATTTGAACGCTTGCGAGACTGTATTGCCGGGTCGCGTTCAAGCGCCTGGAAAATGTGCTCAGCAGATTGGGTTCGTAAACTGCGCCCGCCTCGAATGGGATAAGCCGGTCGAGATAGGCGCGCCGCGTCCGCGTGTTTGAGGGGTAGATCACCTCGCCCAAAACGATCCGCGGCCCCGGATCAATTCGGTACACGAGGTCCAGGGTGCCCGCTTCCTGGTCACCGAGGGTTTGACGCTCAAGCGCGCGCGCTTCGGCATAGCCTGAGACACGCAGCGCCGCGACCAGTCCCGCCTCTTGCGCGATCACTTCGGTTGGCTCAGCAATCTCTCCAGGTTTCAGGATCAGGACATTTGAGAGGGCTTCAGCGGCGGCCTCACTCAACACCGCATCGCCTAGATCAGTCTCGATCGCTGCGATCTTGAACCGAACTCCAGGCTCAACATTCACCAGCGGCACCGGCGCCTCGCCCGGCTCGATCGCGTAAGAAATGTCTGGCGCAAAATAGGCTTTCGAGTTCAAGTAACTCTCGATCCGCTCAGCTGCGCGGCGAGCCTGCCGACGTGCTTCAAACTCGGTCTCGGCGGCCGCCTGGTCATCGAGTTGTTTTTCAATCTGACGCAATAGTCGATCAGACGCGGTCTCACTCGAGACGCGCACCGTCTCCGCCGCCGCGAACCCGAGCGAAAGAGACAGCCAGAGCATAAAGATCGATACGGACTTAAGTGTCACGATGGATACTCTTGAAAACCACCTTCATTCACCTGCAAGCCCTGGTCCAAAATAAGGCAGATCAACCCGCAAAACCTGTCAGATCTGACAGGAGCAAGAATTTTGTCCGAAAATGCCGGAAACACTGGTGCCCAAGAGAGGACTCGAACCTCCACGACCATAAGATCACTACGACCTGAACGTAGCGCGTCTACCAATTCCGCCACTTGGGCAAGTGGGTGAACGGGGCGTATAGCGGAGATGCGGTCGGAGCGTCAATCGCTGCTGACCAGCCAATTCACTTATTTTTTGAGCTTCACCCGCGCCATCCGAAAGGCTGAAGCCGCAATCTGCTTTTCCGTGTCCAAGAGCGTCGCATTGATCGGCGATACCATGGCCGTCTTGCCCATGATCGGGGCGGGTTCGTCGTTTGACAGAACTTGCGACAGACAGACACCCGTTCCTGAGGCGTAGGCCGTCGACATCCGAAGGATCGGCACGATCCCATACAAGGCGCCGGCAAAGACATTGTAATTGATCAGCCGGGTACGTGCGATCCGCGCTTCAATGCCGAAATCCGCAAACCGAAACAGAGCCTTCAAATGCTTGAAATCACTGAAAGACGCCGCCCGATAGTCGGCCATTTCGACGGTTATGGAAGACGGTTCCATCCCCAATCGCTAGCGAGAGTCGTTGATTTGGGAAAGCACCGTGCAGCCCCGGGACGAGCATCGATATCCATATACTGCAGCCCTGAGCGCAATCCATGTGAGCGACGCGATACGGGATCAAACAAAAGTGGTGCCCTCGGCCGGACTTGAACCGGCAAGCCCAATAACGGGCGGCGGATTTTAAGTCCGCTGTGTTTACCAATTTCACCACAAGGGCACGCGCGCTTTGACTAACGGGGCTCGATCGATCTGCCAACCAGCTTTTAACGGCAAAGTGATAAGTTCGCAGAAACCGTGTACCGAATCCTGACTGGCATCTGCTATGCATGGGAGCTGATATGCCTCATCCAATGCAAAAACGACGGTATAATGCCTTTCTCGTAACCTTGGCCTGCTATGGCCCAGTTGCGATGGTCGTGGCGGCGCTTTTTGCTTTGATCGTTTGATGAAATGGTCGGAACGGCAGGATTCGAACCTGCGACCCCTTGACCCCCAGTCAAGTGCGCTACCTGGCTGCGCTACGCTCCGAACCAGGGCCGGAGGTATAGGCACCTCTTCAATTTTGGCAATGGGCAATCGCGGTTTGATCCGCGCTTAAGCCGCCTTCCGCAAACGCACGGCATCAAGGCGGGCCTTAATGTCGGTTAGGTCAGACAGAATCGTTTCGAGGCGTTCAGATGTGCCGGTCGCTTCCACGGTCGGTGCGGCAGCTTCGAAGGCTTTTCGAACGGATTCTTGCATATCTCTCGCGGGGCTTGGCATCGGCGCAATATCAGCTGAGTCTGCTGGCGCGACAATCCTTGCATTGCCACCAAGCACGCTTTCGACGCCCTGCTCGTTCAGTAGCTTGCTCGCGCCTTTCAGCGTCATGCCTTGATCATGCACCAAAGTTTGAATGGCCCGCAACGCAGACATGTCCTCAGGCCGGAACATGCGGCGACCGTCGCGGCGCTTGAGCGGCTTCACATATTTGGTGAATTTGGTTTCCCAATAGCGCAGGACATGTGGCTGCAATCCAAGCTCTTCAGCGGCTTCCCCGATGGATCGATAGGCGTCAGCGGATTTTTCAATCTTACGGGCAGCAGCAGAGCTAGGCATGTGGTTTCGGTCTCGCGTTTAGCCTCCGACGCGATCTTTAAGCATCGGAGAAGGTTTGAAGGTCACAA
>Ga0256829_1001285_pt1 | contig 21078 bp, 15 predicted proteins | sample 131447metaG_FD_185979 | JGI IMG/M metagenome (GOLD analysis project Ga0256829, IMG submission 185979) | Hydrothermal vent microbial communities from Lau Basin, Pacific Ocean - 131-447 | ecosystem: Environmental > Aquatic > Marine > Hydrothermal vents | place: Pacific Ocean: Lau Basin | collected...
GGTCGCTAACGACTTCCGTAACCTGTGCACTTTGTTTTTGCTCTGTTCGAATAAACAACGCGTAAATGGGGGCGAATAGTAAGCCCATGATAAAGGCAATTGGGCTAAATTGAATGGCCGCAGAATGTGGTAAAGATGCGATTGTTAAAGAAATATTCTGTTCAGAAGTGCGCAAGTTCAGTGTTGTTCGTTGTGTAAAAGCCGCGGGAATATCTTCAGAAGACACATTCTGTAAAGACACTATGGCCAATGGGTAGTTACGTTCAGCAAGTGCGGCGTTAAGGCGTTTAATATACCGAGTTACTGCCGAAGGGTTCACCGGAGTATTCAGGGTATCGTTGCCTACGTCTACAAATCCAATGTCCAAACTAATGCGCTGCTGTAAGTTGTCAAACGCCGAATGGCAGTTAATCCAAGAAGCGGTCCATTGACCTGCCATTGAGGTTAATTGGGCAAAAATGAGCACTAATATCGAAGCTATGAAAACTTTGGTTTTGTCTTTTGAGGATAGATCAATAGTTTTCATTAGTTACAACCCTCGGCAATCTCAATATCTTGGTAGTACGGCCTTGGGTGAGAGCGGGCAATATCAACGATGGTATTTTGTGTAGCGCAGTAAAGATCCGTATTTCGCATCTGCATTTTTAAATACCATTGCATTCCGCTTACACTGTCTTGCAGAGGTGTTGCATAGCTTCTAGAAAAGGTTTCGCTGTCTTCATTTGCCCAATACGAGGAAATAATATCAACTTCTCCTGCAAGTAACGCGCGCCTCAATTCTTGGTGCGTGTTGTAGTACACAAGCGATATGGTTGATTCACTGAGCCCTAGATTTTGTATAATTGTTTTTGGAACAATGTGCCCAGAGCGGCTGCTAGGATAATCCAAAAGACCTAATCGTTTACCTAACAAGTATTCTTTAGACAAGGTAGGACGTTCGCGAAGTGCGATGAAAAAGGCGCTGTAGTCCGGGTAAGAGGCGAGCTTTGTCATTCCGTATATTCTATCTGCACCAAATGCTTGTACAGCGTTGCTCTTGACCAAGGCTAAATCCACGACACCGTGATTAATATAACGATAGGTATCGTAATCGCTCTGGCCAACAATCACGGTTACTTGGCCATATTGCCGTTTTACCACTTCATTGACACACAATCTATCAACTGCCATCTGCGCAATAGATACGTCTGTTACATACACCTTAAAGCTATCTTGATTACCATTTAAACGCGTAGAGCAGGTTAAATTTTGCCCGGTTTGAGGCGGAATTGGCGCTATTGAAAAAAAATTAGCAAAAAAACCTGCCGCGCTGCAAATCAATGCAACGAGCACAAGAAACGACCATATGAAGGAAGAGTTTGCTCGCAAATTTGTCAAAAAGTAATCTAGCGCTTTGTTTATTTATTGGTGAATTTCAACAGCTAAGGTTATTTATTGCAATAGGTAATTTTATTTTAAAGAGGTATGTTGTTGTTATTATTGAATATTTTAATAGTAGATCTGAATGTTATTAAACGATGTTTATTGGTGCCTACTTGCGAAACAATGGCCAAGCTGAAAATAGATTGTCTTTGTATAATAATAATAAGTAAGCTTAGTTGACCAATTGGTCAAGTATTTAATGGCAAAAGCAGTTGTACCAAAGGGTGTGGGTTAATTGCTTGATGTTTTTTTGTCATGAAAGTGAAACAAGTCTAAAGAACAATCTTGCAGGCCAAAAATAGCAGTATGTAACAACCAAGAATTATAGAAGCCTGGTTGTTGCAGTTAAAAATAGAAATTCGCCTATTAATTTAAGGTAAACACACATGATTACTAAATCTCAGTTCAGTCGTGTTGCGATGGCTGTTGCACTTTCTGTTGGTGTTGCAACCACCGCCGTAGCCAATACTGGACAATCTTCAGCAATGCGTGGAACCATCGTTGGTCCACAAGGTAACCCTGCCGCTGGAAGTGAAATTACAATTATCCACCAACCTTCAGGTACGGTGAAAGAGGCTGTCGTAAATTCAGATGGCGTTTTCTCTGCACGTGGTTTGCGTGTTGGTGGTCCTTACACTATTTACGTGACATCTGATAAATTCCAATCACGTGTTATAGAAGATGTATACCTTGATCTAAACGATACCTTCCAAGTAAATGCCCAACTTCAATCAGCCTCTGACGTTGAGCGTATTACTGTTACCGGTACTCGTGACTTTTTCGCAAACAGCGGCTCTAACTCAGTGTTCGGTGAAGACGCCATTCAGAACATGCCAACGTTTAACCGTGACTTGAAAGACATTGTTCGTTCTAACCCATTAGCTGTGGTTAGCCCAGACGGCACTGAATTAAGTATTGCGGGTACTAACCCGAAATATAACGCCCTTACTGTTGATGGCGTAGGTATCAATGATACTTTTGGTCTTCAATCTAATGGTTATCCAACCACCCGTCCTCCTATTTCGTTAGACGCTATAAATCAGGTGTCAGTTGAATACACGCCATTTACAGCACGCGCTGGTAAATTTGGTGGTGGTAACATCAATGTAGTTACTAAATCTGGTACTAACGACATTAGCGGCACAATGTTCTACGAAGAGGTTCCTTTTGCTGGTGACGCAAAGGACGAGCTGCTTTCTGGAGAAGAATTCGACGCTGACAACAACGAACAGTCTTATGGCTTCACGTTCGGTGCACCACTAATCAAAGATACGCTTTTCTTCTTTGGTTCATATGAAAAGTGGGAAGAAGAAGTTGTTATTGATTTCCAACCTGAACTTTATAACGAAACATTCTTAGCTAACGCTAACCGCGTTATTGAAATTTTGAATGATACGTACGGCCTGCAAGATTCTATGGGCGGTGCACCAGTTCCTGACGAAGATGAAAAGTTACTCATCAAACTAGACTGGAACATCAATAACGACCACCGTGCTGATTTTACTTACAGCAATCAAGAAAATACCCAAGCGCGCAATTACAACGACAGCAATCGCACAATTCGTTTGGCATCTAACGCTTGGACACTTGCACAAACAAACACATTCTATACAGGTCACTTATACTCAGATTGGAATGACGACTTCCAAACTGAGCTAAGTGTTTCTTATAAAGAGTTCGAACAAGCGTCATTAACTGCAAGCAATTGGGGTGAAATTAATATTGATACTATCCCAGGTGCCGATGGCGGCCTTGGTGTCATTGCTGGTGCTGACGAAAACCGTCACGCAAACGTACTAGCTAACGAAGTATGGAACATTGGTCTTCACGGAACGTATCTTGCCGGTGATGTTGAATATCGCTTTGGTGTAGAGATGGAAGACACGTGGAACTACAACCTTTACGGTCGCCATTCAAGCGGTACTTGGTCATTTGAAGATGTAGACGCTTTCGAAGCAGGTATTATCGAAGAGCTAGAGTACTCAAACGCCTATACTAATAATAAAGAAGACCTCGCTTTTGACGTAAGCAGCCAAGTTTACTCAATTTATGGTGATGCAACGTTTGAACTAGCAGAAGATTTTGAGGTAACAGCGGGACTGCGTTACGAATACTTAACAGTAGATGATGCTCCTCAGTTTAACCAAAACTTCAACGACACCTATGGTTACTCGAATACTGAAAACCTTGATGGCTTCGACATCATTATGCCGCGCTTGAGCTTCAACTGGACAGTGAACGAAGACCTTACTTTGCGTGGTGGCCTAGGTCGCTTCTATGGTGGAATGCCTTTGGTTTGGATCTCTAACGCTTACACCAACGATGGTGTGACTAAAGATGAAACCCTGTTTACTGAGTTAGACCCGTCTGAAGTAAACTTTAATGACGTTCCTCAGTCAGTACAAGACGCACTTGCACAAGGTGCTGGTAGTACTAACCAAATCGATCCTAACTTCGAATTACCGTCTGATTGGCGCTATCAATTAGCCGCTGATTACGTATTCGACGTACCAGGTTTGGGCGATAACTTCGCATGGACAACTGAGCTGACTTATGTTGACAAAGAAGATGCAGCGTACTGGGTTGACCTATCTCGTGTAGATAACGGTAATCGTACTGTTGAAGGTCGTATTATCTGGGACAGCATTTATGCTGGTACGGCATTTGAAGACAACTATGATCTTCAGCTAACTAACTCTAAGGACGGTGGCAGAAACATCCTTATTACCACCGCGTTGAACAAACAGTGGGACAATGGTTTTAGCCTTAGTGCGTCATACACTCATCAAGACATCACCGAAGCAAACCCTGGTACTAGCTCTACGGCAACGTCGAACTTCCAGTACGAAGTTAACGAAAACCGTAACAACCCGCTCGTTGGTACAGCTTACTACGAAATCGAGCACCGCTTAGTACTTAACTTAGGGTACAGCCGCGAGTTCTTTGAGGGGTATGCGACTAACATCAACTTGTTCTTTGAGCGTCGTTCAGGCCGTCCATTCTCTTGGACACTTGGTGCGTTCCGTGATGGTGACCTGGGTGATCAAACTGCGTTTGACGATTCAGACATTTATCTGCCATACCTACCTTCTAGTGCGACTGATCCAGCATTTGACTTCAGTCGCTTGAGCTACGAGGAAATTATGCAAATGGCAGAAGCAGCTGGTGTTGCTGGTTATGCAGGTGGATATATTGAGAAGTACTCAACGACTCAACCTTGGATTACAACGATGGACTTGGCGATTTCACAAGAAATTCCTGGTTTCGTTGAAGGTCATAAGGGACGCCTTTACCTAAACATCGATAACTTCGCAAACTTATTGAACGATGATTGGGGCAAAGTATATCGCATGCAGTTCCCGCAACAGATTTTGTTCGATTACGATGTTAATGACCAAGGTCAGTATGTACTTAGTACGCCATTTGGTGGTTCTGATACACGTAACTACGACACCTTTGATATTGATGACTCTACCTGGAGAATCAAAGTTGGCGTGAGATACTCTTTCTAAAGCGAAATAAGAAGGAAAAAGCCGACCACAATCAAGTGGTTGGCTTTATCAGACCGAATGGTCAAAACTTCGGCTAAGTTGTCACAATGCTTACATATTGGCTACTTAAAATATTAGGCAGGTGACAAGTTGGTCGAAAAAATGAGCAACTGTCATAAAAATGCAATAAAGTAGTATGCAAGATCGATTTCGGATGGTCGTTTGATGCACAGAACAAAGATACATGGCATCAATCAGCTTATTGTTAAAAAAAGGGAAACACACATGAACTTCAAAGCAAACCTCAGCCGCGTTGCTGTAGCTGTTGCACTTTCTGTTGGTTTATCAACAACAGCAATGGCACAAGTAACATCAAGTGAGTTAAATGGTAAAATTTTGGGGCCGCAAGGTAACCCAGCATCAGGAACTGTTGTTACTGTAACTCACGTACCTACTGGCGCAGTTAAAACAGTTACCGTAAACAGTGGTGGTACATTCAGCCTTCGAGGTCTTCGCGTAGGTGGGCCGTATACTGTTGTTATTGATTCAGAAGAATTTGCCGACCAAACCATCAACGATGTTTATTTGGAGCTTGGTGATTCCGCATCTATCGAGCGAGTGCTAGAACCTGCAGTTCAGTATGAGAACATTGTGGTTACAGGTTCTCAAGTAAGCAGTTTGTCATTTGGCCAAACCGGTCCTGTGGCGAGTTTCGACCTTGCTACCATGCAAGAAGTGCCCGCTATTAACCGTGATATCACAGATATCGTTCGTATTGACCCCCGTATCTATGTTGATGAAGGAGGTAGCAACGGCATTCAGTGTGTGGGTAAAAGCCCTCGATTTAACAGTTTGACTGTTGATGGTGTGCGTATGAATGACCTTTTCGGTCTAAATTCAAACGGCTACCCAACAGAAAGAATGCCTTTCTCTTTCGACGCTATTGCTGGCGTATCAGTAGAAATCGCTCCATTTGATGTAATTTATGGTGGCTTCTCTGCGTGTAATATCAGTGCGGTAAGTAAAACGGGTACTAACGAAATTCATGGTTCAGCATTCTATGACTACGGCAGCGACAGCCTTCGTGGGGATTCATTAGAAGGTGATGACATCACGTTAGGTGACTACACCGAGAAACGTTATGGTTTCACAGTAGGTGCTCCGTTAATTAAGGATAAGCTATTTATCTTTGCAGCTTACGAAAAATTAGAGGGCGCTAATACCTTTGACCGCGGCGCACAGGGTTCAGGTGCAATCAACGAGGTTGATATTACTCAAGCTGAAGTTGAACGAATTCAAGCTATCTCTCAAAGCGTTTACGGCTTTGACGCAGGTCCTGTACCTTCAAGCCTTCCAAATGAAGACGAGAAGTTGCTTGTTAAGCTAGATTGGAACATTAATGACCAACATCGTTTAGCGTTCACCTATAATTACAACGAAGGTAACAACTTTTCACAGTCTGATGGCGATTCAAACGAATTTGAATTCCAAAGTCATTTATACGAACGCGGTGCAGAGCTGGAATCTTTCATTGGTGTTTTATACTCTGACTGGACTGATAAGCTTTCGACCGAAATTCGTATTGCACGTACAAAACTTGATAACCTGCAACGTTCTTTCTACGGCGATGGTACACCGGGCGGTAACGACTTTGGTGAAATTCTGATCAGAATGGAAAACGATCCAACAACGGATGCTGACAACCTAACGGTTTACTTAGGTTCTGATGACAGTCGTCAGTCAAACGACCTAGACTGGGATGCTACCAGCATTATGTTCCGAGGTAACTATTACTTCGACAATGGCCATACGCTTACCTTCGGTTATGAAAATGATAAGTTGGACATTTTCAACTTGTTTGTTCAACATGCTGAAACTACCACCAGCTTTAACAGTATTGACGACTTCGAAAATGGTACAAATGCCAGAATTGAATACGGTTATGCCTATTCTGGTAATCTACTAGATCGCGCAGCTGAATGGGGTTACACGTCTCACTCAACTTATCTACAAGACGAGTTCTATCTAACAGACGACTTACGTGTTGTAGCTGGGCTTCGCTACGATTGGATTACCACATCAGATCGCCCACTAGAAAATACTGAGTTCACAGAATCATACGGCTACAGCAACAGCGCTAACCTTGATGGTGTTGATTTGCTACAACCTCGTGTAGGTCTGAACTACACATTGAGCGACAGTACAGAATTACGCGGTGGTTTTGGTTTGTTCTCTGGCGGTAACCCTAATGTTTGGATGACCAATAACTACCAAAATACAAACGTTACTGGTGGTGAAGTTAGAAACGACTACGATAACATATTAGGCGACGCTATCGTTTGGGTTAACACGGAAGACGGAGTTACCCCTGGACCGGGCTATTCAGTACCGGCAGACCTAGATGCGCAAATGGATTCAGGAGTTGGCCGTAACTTCGAACCTAACAATCTAGACCCTGACTTCGTTATGCCTAGCGAGTGGAAAATATCTGCGGGTTTGACGCATATCACCGACGATGATTATGTATTCAATCTAGACCTTTTGGTGAGTATTACTCAAGACCAAGCGATGATTAAGTACAAAGGTATCGAGCCTGCTGGTCTTACTGACGAAGGTTATATTGATTACGAGAGAACAGGGCTAGGCTCACTTGAACTTACTAATTCAAGTGAAGACTCTACCTCTTACTCAATTACTGCAACAATGAACAAGTCTTGGGACAACGGTATAACAGTAGTGGGCGGTTATAACTACAGTCACGCTGAAGACGTACAGCCAATGACCAGTTCCGTAGCTTTCTCTAACTTCCAATTCCGTGCTTTTACTAATCCAAATGAAGAAGTGTCTTCATTGTCAGATTGGAATATAGCACATCGTTTCACGTTGGACTTCCGCTACACTAAGCAATTCTTTGATGGTTTAGATACCACTTTCTCTGTATTTGCATTAGCGCAATCTGGTAAGCCTTACAGCTTCACATTGTCAGAGGACGAAGGGAACGGAATCTTTGGTTTCACCCCTTTCTTGGGTAGCGATAATGTGCTTCCATTAGGTGCAGAGCGTAACGACGAAGAAAGTCCATGGTGGGCAAAAGTGGATGTTGCCGTAAGACAGGACATTCCAGCGTTTAAAGCCGATCACACAGCTCAAGTATTCTTCGTAATCGATAACTTCACTAACATGCTTAATGATAGCTGGGGTATTCTTGAAGAAACTTCATTTAATACTGCAGTTGTTGGTACGGTTGACCCAGAGCGTCGTCAAGGTGATGCATCACTTTGGGAAATGCGCCTTGGTGTTAACTACCGTTTCTAAGACTTAGAAAACAAAAGTTCGAGCTAAAACCACACCTTTTACTGTGGAATGAAGATAACCCCTCTTTTTTTGGAGGGGTTTTTTTATGGTTGAATATCTATATTGTTGTGATCTCTGCTTGAACCAAACCTCTAGATAATGTTTACATTTGTTGCCGATATGCAGGCATCGCCCTGTGGTAGTTGCGTTCGTCACCACTATAGATGAATAGTCATGAGCTACCTCGAAGCAATTTCATTAATAATGCTTGAGATTTAGCCACAAAAATCTAAATCAATAAACGCTTTCTAACCTTTTTTATTCTGTACGGGATAGGTCATTTTTCTTTAACACAAGTGTTATTTACTAAATCTGTATTATACAAAAGTCGTATAAGACTCTTGTGGCAGTAATACAATTAGGATGTTCCCTTAGGATTAAATAAGAAAGGATTAGCTATGAAAAAGAAGTTATTGTCTGTATTGTGCTTTACTATTGTTGGCTCTTCACAGATCGTATTTGGAGCTGAAGACTCAACATGTGATATCTATAGAGATTCTCTTAGATGTGCAACTTACACTGCTTTTACAGTAACTAATGATAGTTTTGATGCAGGACTCGATTATCTTCCCAGTGATGTTCCATCCCACGATTTGGATTTTGAACGAATTGATGTCTATGCTGGAGTAAGTTCGAATGTCCTTTCAATGATTGAAATGTCAAAGAATTATGCGAGGGAAATGAATGATTGGTACGAAGCCGCGGCTTGGAATCAAGATAGGCTTATAGTCGTCGATGCAAATGAAGACAGGGCGGATTACATGGCTTATGCCATATTGAGTCACTCAAAAATAAAAATAGACTCAAACGGTGATGGTATATTTGCGACATTTCGACATGGGCAGATCATTAGTGGAAACGATTGGGATAACAATGGAATGATTGATCTCTTAGAGGTTTATCCAGATATTAATCTTGGTTTGTTACCGCACGGTGTGGTTTCTGTAGATTAATAAATTGTCAATTTCAGGGAAGTTTTCGAACTTCCCTGCTAAACATAACTATACATTCTCAAATAGGTTTTCTACCCGCTCGCATAATTCATCAATCTTAGTAACGTCAGCCGGCGCGATAAAAATAGTGTCATCACCGGCGATAGTACCAAGTACACCGTCTTTTTTGCTCAGTGAATCGAGTAAACGGGCAATGAGTTGAGCCGCCCCTGGGCTGGTTCGAATGATTACCATCACATTATTGTGGACGATATCTAATACCAATTGTTTAAGCGGGCTCTTAGCGGTTGGCATACCAAGCTCAGGTGGTAAGCAATACACCATATCACCACGAGCATTTCGAGTTCGAACGGCACCGAATTTACTGAGCATTCGGGATATTTTAGACTGGCTTATGTTGTCATGGCCTTGTGCTTTAAGCGCTTCAACAATTTCCCCTTGGGAGCCGTAGCTCTCTGCTTTAAGTATTTCTTTAAAAGCTTTTATGAGTTGTTCTTGTTTTGCATTAGCCATAACGCCTGATGATCACCGACTGTTAAAAAATTAATCCACATATTGTGCACTAAGGGTGAAGTTTGCGCAATTTAATTGCATAATCATTCATGATAATGAATATCGTCGAAAAATCGGTACAAATAGACCCTTTAAGACCTTTCGGTGATTGAGTTTTCCTCGTTGTTGCATTAGTGTGACGTTCCGTTTTGTATACGTGAGTAATCCCATAGGAGAAATGGTATGAAAGTAGCCGTGTTAGGTGCTGCCGGTGGTATTGGTCAGGCGCTGTCTTTATTGTTGAAAACACAATTGCCAGCAGGTTCAGATTTAGCGCTTTATGATGTTGCGCCAGTGGTTCCTGGTGTTGCTGTTGACTTGAGCCACATCCCGACTGCAGTTACTGTTACTGGTCACGGTAAAGATGATTTGGCTGATGCGCTTACAGGCGCAGACGTAGTGCTTATCCCAGCGGGTGTGCCTCGTAAGCCTGGTATGGATCGTTCAGATTTGTTCAACATCAATGCTGGAATTGTTAAAGCGCTTATCGAAGGCGTTGCTGATAACTGCCCAGAAGCCTGTGTAGGTATTATCACTAACCCAGTGAACACTACTGTTGCTATTGCTGCAGAAACGCTTAAAGCGAAAGGTGTTTACAACAAAAACAAACTTTTCGGTGTTACTACACTAGACGTTATCCGCGCAGAGACATTCGTTGCAGACCTTAAAGGTCTAGACGTTGCCTCTGTACACGTTCCTGTTATCGGCGGTCACTCTGGTACTACTATCCTTCCACTACTATCACAAGTTGAAGGTGTAGAGTTCTCTGACGAAGAAGTTGCTAGCCTAACCACTCGTATCCAGAATGCGGGTACTGAAGTTGTTGAAGCGAAAGCGGGCGGCGGATCTGCAACCCTATCAATGGGTCAAGCGGCAGCGCGTTTCTGTTTGTCTCTAGTTGCTGCAATGCAAGGTGAAAACGTAGTTGAATACACTTACGTTCAAACAGACGACAGTGACGACGCAGCGTTCTTCGCTCACCCAGTGCGTCTTGGCGCTAACGGCGTAGAAGAAATTCTTTCTTACGGCGTACTAAGCGATTTCGAAGAAAAAGCGAAAAACGACATGCTTGAAGGCCTACGTGGCGACATTAAGCTTGGTGTTGATTTCGTAAACGGTTAATTTTTGTTATGTATTAAAAAGCCCGCATCAAGCGTAATGCCGATCAGTTAAGAGTTGACATTAAGCACAAGAGGATCAAAATCCGATGATCGTAAGGTCATCGGATTTTTTTTATGGAGCTTTCAGAAGCCCTCGCGCGTACTTCAATCAATCGACTCACGGAGTTTCGTTGTCTGGCGGATGTTTTAGACGCTGATATTGTTGAGTCATGCCTTGCTTCAAATGGCGTAGCGACTTTACGCAAACGCAAATTACCAATGGATGCAATGATTTGGGCTGTGATAGGTATGGCACTATTCCGGACTGAGTCTGTGCGTCAGTTAATCAACAAACTGGATGTGGTTTTGCCACAAGATGTTGATTACGTTGCCCGCAGCGCCGTGACTCAGGCAAGGAAAAAGCTAGGTGCTGATGTTGTCAAAGACGTATTCCATATGTCAGCAAAGCGATGGCATGAACGAGCGGAACATCCTTCATGGTGTGGTTTATCTCTTTACGGTGTTGATGGCGTAGTCTGGCGTACACCGGATACTCCAGCCAATAGTGAGGTATTTGCACGAACTGCCAATAAATCCTATGAAGCGGCCTATCCACAAGTACGAATGGTGTGCATGATGGAACTAAGTAGCCACCTGATCCTCAATAGTGCCTTCGACAGCGTGGCAGAAAATGAAATGAATCTAGCCTCGAAGCTGCTCGATACCATACCAGATAATAGCCTGACGTTGTTTGATAAAGGATTTTATTCATTGGGCTTGCTTCACGACTGGTATGAAAAAGGAACGAACACTCACTGGCTGTTACCCTTAAAAAAGGGAACGCAATATGAAGTAATAAAGCGGATGGGAAAACAAGATGTGCTGGTACGTCTGCAAACCACATCACAAGCCAGAAAGCGTCGGGAACATCTACCACAAACCATAGAAGCCCGGTTATTAACCAAAACCATAAAGGGTAAAAAAGTTGAAATATTGACCTCAATGACAGACGGTATGGCGTATCCGGCTGCGGAAATCGTTGATCTGTATTCTCACCGTTGGGAAATAGAGTTAGGCTACCGTGAAATGAAGCAGCACATGCTGGAAAGCCGTTTTACGTTACGCAGTAATACTCCTGAACTTATTATCCAGGAGTTATGGGGCGTTCTGCTGGCCTACAACCTTATCCGATATAAGATGATTCTGATGGCGCATTCATTAAAAGGGGTCTTTCCAAATCAACTAAGCTTCCGCGATGCTTCATCCCACATCATACATACACTAACTATGATGCCAATCTACGCACCGGGGAATGTACCGAGGATTGTCTTGGATATAGAAAGAAATGCAGCTCAATTTAAACTTGAGGGACGAAGAGAAAGGAGCTATCCCAGATGTTTGAAAGCATCGAAAAACCGATACCCCATCGCCAGAAAAAAGAATGCCGCTCACACTAAGTGAACGGCATTAACCTTAAGGTCGCCTTTTTTCCTTGTTAAAGCCCATTCAATGCTCGTTTAATCCAACCATAGAAAAACTTGCGGTTGTTTGAGTTCCCGTCACATATTTCTACGTAACGTTGTATTTTGGCAAGGGTAAACTCCGACATAAATACGCTTTTGTCTGTACCATTGATTTTGGCAAGTGAGTTTCTACCAATAATGCCATCGGCAATTGCGCCAACAGCGATTTGTGCGAGTTTGGCACTTGTTCCTGGACCTGCATTTACCGCAAAATCAAAAATCGACTCTGCAATTTTCTGATCCTCAATATCATTGCCTTTAATGACATCCCAATAGCGCTCTGCATATATTGACTTGACGTGTAATTGAACTTGCTCGTCATTATCTAAACATTCGGGAAAGTCGTTTCGGTTTTTGAGGTTGTCAATAATTGGCCAACCTGGCCAGTGTGGATTTTTAGTGCGGGCGACGCCCATATAGGTTTCACCACCGCTATCATCTGGGTCATTTACGTAACCCCCCTCAACCGACATGGTATGGTTGAAAGCTAAATTAAAGTCTGCCATTTGTCTTTCTTGTATTGTTGGGAGGAAACCTAAGCTGTACCGCAGACAATACAACAGTGAAGTCATTTCACCTTTATCTAAGCGCTATTTCCTATTGCGTGTAATTTACATGATGAAAGCAAATCAAAAATTATGCAACGGGCTGGGAGGTAAGGTGGGTTTGTGTTTTATCACCCAGCTTCCGAAAACCCTTTGTCGTGTTATTATGGCCCCACTTTTTACCACCAAATCATTAGGAGATTTTAGGTGCGAGTTACACGAGGACGTTGGAAGTGTTTCTATGGCGCTGTGTTGTTTTCAGCCTCAATGATAGTCAATGCGACAACCTTGTCGCCCAAAGCGCAGTTTACCGCTATGTATAAGCAGCAGCTTGGAGATATTGTTCCCTGTCGCTCAACATCACTTTATAGACACTCAGTGTGTTCAAACACGCTGAGAAATGAAGGGAACGCACCCTTTATGCTAGTGCATGATGAGCCCGCTGATAAAGTCGTCGTGTTAGTGCATGGCCTAAGCGACTCTCCCTTCTTTATGCGAGAAATTGCTGGCGTTTTGTTCAACGAAGGTTTCGATGTTATCGCTCCACTGTTACCGGGACACGGACTGCGTGATGCCGACGATGACATGGAAGATAGCGCTCTTGCTGAGCGCTGGCAGGCCCATGTGTCAGAAGCGGTCCAGCTAGGACAATCTATGAGCGATACCGTCATTATTGGTGGCTTTTCTACTGGCGGCGCTTTGTCAGTGCAACACTATCTAAATAACCCCGAATCTGTAGAAGGAATTATGTTGTTTTCGGGAGCATTGGCTTTGTCTGAAAATGCTGAGAGCCTGTCAAAGATTTGGGGCATCAAGCTGTTAGCTAAATTTCTTGACGGAAGCTATGAAACTCATGGTCCCAATCCACATAAGTACCCCAATGTAGCAAGTTTCGCAGGGATGGAGCTGATGGATATTATTCACGGTATCCGAGAAAAATTAGCACAAGGCGAGACGATTGATGTTCCTTTGTTTGTAGCGCATTCACAAGCTGACGCAACCACTCCTATCCATGGTGTTGAGCAACTGATAGATACAACCACTAAAGGTAATACTTTTTTCGTTATTGATGAATCATACGACTTATGTCATGCCGATTTAGTGGTTAACCAGATATTACTCAATAAAATGGGCTTTAATAAAGCGCTAGTGAAGGAGCAAGAGGCCTGTGCAATTCCTAAAGCAAATCCGCTGTTTGATCAAATGGCAATGATGCTAAAAACCTTTGTTAGTGAGTTTGATACTAACGAGCAATAGTATTGAAGCGCGCCAATAAGGCGCGCTAATACATTCGTTGTTAATGTGCTTCTGCGTAAGCTTCCACTGCTTTCCACACTCTCAACAGGTTTCCACTGAGTACCTTCTTGATATCGGCTTCACTATAGCCTCGGTTCAACATGCCTTGAACCAAGTTTGGAAAGGTAGAGACATCTTTCAAATCAATGGGTAGAGAATCGCCAACACCGTCATAATCTGAGCCAATCCCCACATGATCTATGCCCACAAGTTTTACCACGTGATCAATGTGATCTAGTACTTCATCAAGTGTTGAATAGGGGTAAGGATTTTCAGCGCGATAAGTCTCGTCAAAGTTTGCCAATTTAGGGCTTTCGTTACCTTCGGCTTCAACAATGGCGTTTCTTGCCTGTGTATAACCTGCTCGCCATTGTCTGGCGGCTTTAGTTACAAACCCTGAGCCAAAGTTAATCATGATGACGCCACCATTTTCTCCTAAGGCTTTAACCATGTCATCGTCCATGTTGCGCTCAAAATCTGGCGTGAACCGACGAAGCGATGAATGTGATGCAATCACAGGTACCTTGGTAATTTCAATGGCCTGATAAAAGGCATCGTCCGATACATGAGAAATATCGACCATAATGCCGATATTGTTCATTTCGGTCACAAGCGTCTTACCAAATGGGCTTAATCCTTTCCACTGTCTGCGCAAATCATAAGACGAGTCAGAGATGTGATTCGATTGACTGTGGGCTAGGGTGATATATCTGATCCCGCGCTCGTAAAACAGTGCTAAATTGCTTAAATCTCCTTGAATCGGAGAACCATTTTCCATGCCCAAAGGCAAAGAAATTAAACCTTTTTCAAAGTGTTCCTCTACCTCTGCCGTACTGGTTGCAATAGCAAATTTGTCGGGGGCACGGGCAACAATAGCTTCAACTTGGTCAATCAAAACGTGGGCTAGTTGGGTAGATTCAGGTGAATTATCTAAACTTGCTGGTACGTAAATAGACATAAAAGGCGCGTTTAAACCGCCTTCTTTCGCGCGAGGGTAATCGAAGTCGCCGCCTTCAGTGGCAACAGTTACGTCAACCCAGCCTCGATTGACGCGATAAGGTACGTCGATATGGCCGTCGACAATTATGGTTTCCTGCGCGATCTGCAAGGCCTTTTCTGACACTTCAATAGCACTTGCACTGCTGGCTAAAGCCATCAACGTACTGGTAAGCATTGCTATATAACGCTTTTTAAATGGATATCTCATTGGTGTTCCTTCTTGTCGTGTTATTTTTTTAGGGTAAAGCGCTGTTCCGCAATCCACATTTTAAGACTACGAAAATTAATTGGCTTAGACAATCAAGAAAGGTGTTGAATTGTTCATAGAAAGCCCAATGTTATAGGTGTTGTAACGAAAATTTAAAATATGTTACGCGCTTTGAACGTGACTTGCGGCGGCTTATGGGTAATACTCCGTCACCACTTATTGCAAAATCAAAGTAGCACATAAGGTCAATGAAGATATTTTCGTGGTATCCCCTATTAGCCCATGGACAGGAAAACCACAATAAACAAGTAAGAGAATGAAATATGGCAATTAACTACGTACCGCTTGATAAAGAAAAACATAAAGATCTAAAAGTTGCGGTCAATAACTCTTTTAAATATGCGAAAGATACTCACCTAGCGGCTGCGACAATCAAAGAGTTTGCTCAGCTTGCTAGCACTATGCCTATCGTGCTAATTAAAGATCCTGGCTCTGACCGTTATCACGTTGTAGCTATGTTGGGTATGGAGCAAAATCAAAACCTTTTCTTAACTGGCGATAGCTGGAAAGGACCACATGTTCCGTCTAACGTATTGCGTTACCCGTTTGATGTTCGTCCTGATGGCGACAAGTTGGGTGTATTTATTGACGAAAACAGCGATTTGATCAACGAAGAAGGTCAGCCGTTGTTTACTGCCGAAGGCGAAGCTTCTGATTTCCTAAAAAATCGCCAACAGTTCCTTGCCGATCTTGCCAACAGTGAACTGTTAACACAGCGTTTTGTTCAAAAAGTGGTTGAATTAGACCTTCTTGATCCGATTCAAATTCGCTTAACCTATCAGAGCGGTCAACAGCGTAACGTTACTGGTATGCTTAGCATCAATGAGAAAAAGCTTATTGAACTGCCAGAAGAAACCGTACTAGAACTTCACAAGTCTGGTTTCCTAGGTGCCTTATATGCACTTATGATGTCATTAGGTCAGCTTAATCGTTTAGTTGAATTATCAAATGACACAGAAAACCCTATCCGCAGCATGCAGCTGTCTGTTGCAAAAGATGAAGAAGCGCCAGCAGCATAATTGTTGATAACGGTTTTAAATTGTTAGTAGTTTAATAGATCCCCTCTCTGGAACCAGAGAGGGGATTTTTTATGTCACTTAAATTCACGCCCTTTTAGATTTCAAATCTATCGTTTAACTATTTCTATTGCGTTATCAATCACTTTCCCTTTTCACTGTATAAATAAACAGCTTCAGGCCAGTAAATACGTGGCTTTGCGTGCGTATTTTTTCTTGACAGTGGGGATCAATGATACCTAAACTGTCAATTAGTGGGTAAATGTGGCGAATTGTGGATCTAACCATCATCGTTTTGCAGATCAGTACTCAAACAATAAGAAAACTAAGAGCAAAATATAAAAGGCTAGGGGAATGTTCCGCGGCGCTAACGCAATCAATCTTGACACTAAAGGCAGGTTAGCGATACCAACGAAGTATCGTCAATCACTGCTGGATGATTGCGACGGACAACTGGTCTGCACAATAGATACAACACAGAGTTGTTTGCTGCTTTACCCACTTCCCGAATGGGAAGAGATCGAACTTAAGTTAAGTAAGTTCTCTAGTACTATTCCCGCTGAGCGACGTATGCAGCGTTTGCTCTTGGGCTATGCTACTGAAGGTGAGATGGACAAGAGCGGTCGAATTCTTGTGCCTACGCCTCTTAGAGCTCACGCCCACTTATCAAAAGAAGTCATGTTAGTTGGTCAGTTAAATCGTTTCGAAATTTGGGATGCTCAAGAATGGGCAGATCAAATCGAGCTTGATATGGACACTGAGCGCAAAGGTGAATTTGAATTAACTGAACGCTTGCAGGATTTCTCTCTATGAGTCAGGAAAGCCCTTTTCGACACATTTCTGTACTCTTAGATGAGTGTATCGAAGCATTAGCGATAAAACCTGATGGTATATACGTTGATGCTACGTTCGGCAGAGGCGGCCACTCTGGCGAGATTCTCGCCAACTTGGGAGAAAACGGACGACTTATCGCCTTCGATCGAGATCCTCAAGCTATTGAATCTTCAAAGCGCTTTGCTAATGACTCTCGTTTTACCATAGTGCACTCTCCGTTCGGCGACATGGGCGAGGCCTTATCCGCTATGGGCCTAGCTGGGAAAATAGACGGTGTATTGATGGATTTGGGGGTATCATCGCCCCAACTAGACGATGCTGATCGAGGCTTCAGTTTTTTACGTGACGGCCCGCTGGATATGCGCATGGATACTACTCGTGGTGAGAGTGCCGCAGAGTGGCTAGCACATGCCGAAGAGCAAGATATTACGCAAGTTATCAAGGAGTTTGGTGAAGAGAAATTTGGCAAACGTATAGCTCATGCCATAGTAAACACTCGAAAAGAAAGTCCTATTACAAGAACAGCTCAACTTGCCGACATCATCGATAAAGCCGTACCGGTAAAAGACAAATTCAAACACCCAGCAACCCGAGCTTTCCAAGGGATCCGTATTTACATCAATGCGGAATTAGATCAGCTTAGGGTGGGTTTAAAAGCGGCTACAGGGGTTTTAAAACCCTCAGGGCGACTCGCGGTTATCTCTTTTCATTCACTAGAAGATCGCTTAGTTAAGCGATTTATTAAAGAACAAAGTAGAGGGAAAGCCGTTCCCCATAACTTACCTATCACCCAAGCAGAAATCGACGCAGACAAGGTCTTAAAATCTTTGGGTAAGGCGATAAAACCCTCGCCAGAAGAGATAGAAAGGAATACCCGGTCTCGCAGTTCAGTACTTAGGGTGGCCGAGAAATTATGACGAAAAGTAAGTCCACAAAGGGCAATACTAACTTCAGCTTACTGCTCATCATTGTTTCAGATTTAACCCGCAACAAACTGCGGGTTTTGTTGTATTTAATGGTAATGGTTAGTGCTATGGCAGTAACCCTTAGTTCTCACCACAATCGGCAGCAAGTGATTGCACTAGAAGCCTTGATGGTTGAGAAAGATAACTTGGATGTAGAGTGGCGAAATTTGGTGTTAGAGCAGCGTTCGCTTACCGAGCACAATCGTATTGAAACTCGTGTAGAGCAACAGTTGGGTATGTACCGTCCCACTGCCGACGACGAAGTTATCGTGAGGCTGAAATGACCGTATTGGCCAGCAAGCGTGCACTGACAAAAGGTGCGAAAAAAAACGTAACACCGAGTATGGTGCAGTGGCGTTTTATTGTCGTGCTTGTTGTTGTGGTGATGGTTTTCGGCGTGTTGGCTACCCGGGCTGCCTTCATTCAGGTTATAGAACCTGATGAACTTATTCAGCAAGGGGATTACCGTACTCTACGCACTCAAGATATGCCCACTTATCGCGGTATCATTACCGATCGCAATGGCGTTGAGCTTGCTGTGAGCGTTCCAGTTCGAGCTATTTATGCCGATCCTAAATTCATCGCCGAGAATAACGGCTTTGAAGACGAGCGCCGCTGGCAGGCCCTCGCTGATGTATTGGGGCGAGATGTAGAAGAACTCAAGGCCCGTGTCAGTAATCCTGAGCGTCGCTTTGTGTACTTGCAGCGCCAAGTTTCCCCAGCAATGGCCGAGTACGTGAGTAAATTGTCGATACCGGGCATTTATCTGCGAAGAGAAAGTCGCCGTTACTACCCGACAGGAGAAGTATCAGCCCAACTCATTGGTATGACTAACGTCGATGACGAAGGGGTTGAAGGATTGGAGCGGCGCTATAACGATTGGCTTACAGGAACACCCGGTTCACGTAAGTTTCGCCGAGATGCAAAAGGCCGTCAGGTTGAAATACTAGAGACTACTTCCGGTGAAGAAGCTGGCAATTTGACGCTGACTATCGACCAGCGTATTCAAGCTTTGGCTTACAAAGAAATCAAAGAGGCCATGCTGTACTATCAGGCAAGCTCTGCATCGGCCATTGTTATTGACGTTGAAACTGGTGATGTGCTTGCCATGGTGAACGCACCGTCTTTTAATCCAAATAACCGAGCAAATATTTCGCCTCACCGCATGCGCAACCGCGTAATCACTGACGCTTTTGAACCCGGTTCGTCGTTAAAGCCATTAGCGGTACTGTCCGCATTGGAATTTGGCGATGTTGAACCCGGAGACACCGTAGATACCTACCCAGGCTGGATGCGTCTTGGCGGGAGTTTGGTTAAAGATTCACGCAACTACGGTGAGCTTACGTTAGAAGAGGTTATTCAGCACTCGAGTAATATGGGAACGTCAAAGCTAGCGCTGTCTGTGCCCAAGGAGTTTTTACTCGACACCTATTACAACATGGGATTGATGTCTGATACCGGCCTTAATATGGCCGGTGAAAGTAGCGGTATCTTTTACGAGCGCAATCGATGGTCTGAATTTGAACTGGCGACCTTGTCGTTTGGCTACGGAATTTCAGTGACTACCGCTCAGCTTGGCCGACTCTATACTACGTTGGCAACAGGGGGGATTAAACGTCCACTCAACATCATTCAAAACGATGAGCAAGCTGGCTGGCAGGAACAAGAAGAGCGTGTGGTAAGTGAAGAAAGTGCCAATGCTCTTGTGCAAATGATGGAAAGTGTTACTCAGCGCGGGGGAACTGCAAGGCAAGCCGCTGTACCCGGCTATCGAGTCGCTGGAAAAACCGGAACTAGCCGTAAAGCTGTAGCGGGTGGTTATGGTGAGGAATACGTCAATATATTTGCGGGTATTGCACCTGTCTCAAATCCTAAGTTAGTAACCGTTGTACTTATTAATGAGCCTGGTGGTGACTTATATCATGCCGGTGATACGGCAGCGCCGGTATTTTCAGCAATAATGGGTGGTGCGCTACACATGCTTAACATTGCCCCTGATGACAAGCAAGTCACATCCAGTGCACTACAGCGAGGTGACGGCAGTGGTAGTTAGTGCATTTGTACAAAGCGTCAGATCGCTTCTTGTTAAGTTCGACATTGCGGCGCCGGATATTCGAGTGCAGGGTCTTACCTTAGATAGCAGACAGGTAAACACTAAACTTATTTTTGTTGCCATTAAAGGCCATGAGAAAGACGGCAGAGACTTCATACCTCAAGCTATTAGTTTAGGCGCAAGGGTAGTGTTTTCTCATACCGAGGAATTTGCCTCTCATGGCAACATCGAAATGCGTGGCAATACGGTGATAGTACACATGTACGATCTGCCCGCTATGTTGTCATCGATTGCGGCGGCGTTTTATGATTATCCTGCCTCAAAAATGACCACAGTAGCGGTCACTGGTACTAACGGAAAAACCTCTACGGTTCAAATGGTAACCCAGCTGAAAGCACTATTGGGCTCTCGTTGTGGCAGTATTGGCACCTTGGGAACCGGTATCTTTGATGGTAAGAAAACTCAGTGGGTGGCAGACGCGCTAAACACGACGCCTGACGCCATAAGTATGCAGTATATCTTAGCGGAATTTGCCCAAAGTCAAGTGGCTCATGTGGCCTTTGAAGCGAGTTCCCATGCGCTTGTTCAAGGGCGCTTGTCACAGGTTAAAACCGACGTGGCTGTGTTCACTAATTTAACTCGCGACCATTTGGATTATCACGGCACCATGGAAGCATATGGTGAAGCAAAGCGAAAATTACTGATTC
>Ga0256829_1001286_pt1 | contig 21075 bp, 19 predicted proteins | sample 131447metaG_FD_185979 | JGI IMG/M metagenome (GOLD analysis project Ga0256829, IMG submission 185979) | Hydrothermal vent microbial communities from Lau Basin, Pacific Ocean - 131-447 | ecosystem: Environmental > Aquatic > Marine > Hydrothermal vents | place: Pacific Ocean: Lau Basin | collected...
ACACGCTGCCCCAGGGTCAGGTGAGAATAGGCGCGCGCATCGGCCTGCACCTCGACCTGCAAATGCTGGCGTCCCTGTATGAGCAATAGCGGGTGCCCGGGCGACGCCAACTGGCCGTTGTCAATCATCTTCGCCGCCACGATACCGTCGATCGGTGAAGTGACATCGGCATAGCGCAGCTGACCCCGGGCGCTTTTCAGTCCGGCCTGCGCGGTTCGCAACTGCGCCCGGGCGACATCGTAGGCCAGCTTGTATTTCTGGTACTGCACCTCGGGTACAGCATCTTCCTTGTACAGCGAGGAAAACCGTTCGAAGTCGCGTTTGGCATCTTTTAACGCCGCCTGCGCCTGGGCAAGCCCGGCGCGGGCCTTGGCGATACCGCCTTCCACATCGACCGGATCGATCTGCAATAGCCGCTGTCCCCGGGTCACCGCCTGACCCTCATGTACATCGAGGTTGTGCACATAACCCATCAGGCGTGACGCCACCTGTACCTCATCGGCCGGAATCACCTTGCCGGGCAGCGTCACATAGACCGGAACCGTCTCGGCCCGAGCCACCCGGACCTTCACCGGCAAGGGCTTGTCGTCTGCGGACCGGGCTGCAACCGTCCCGACCAACAGGCCGAGTACCAGCAGGATGGACAGGATTTTTCCGGGATTCCGGGGTCGCATCATCATTGAAAACAGTCCTTGCAGGCCGGCTCGCCCGCTCGTGGTTCGACGGAAAAGGCCTCACGCTCCAGTCCGCCGGTTGCCAGCAACAGGCCGGCACGCTGCATCACTTGCTGGTAGTGCGCGGCAACCAGTTCGGCACGCGCCTTGTCCAGGGCGGCCTGCGCCGCCAGTAACTGCGTCAGGGTCGACAGGCCCTGCTGGTAGCGCAGGCGTTCCAGCCGCTCGGCCTCGCGCGCCTGGGTAACGGCTTTTTCCTGTACACGGACCCGCTCATCCGCCAGCCTGGCCTGACGCCAGATCCTGTCGACCTGTAGTTGCAAATCCTCCTGCGCCTTGCGCGTATCCGCCATGGCCGCCTGTGAGGCTGCCCGGGCCTTGTCGACGGCACCGGCACGTGCACCGAAGTCGAGCAGGTTCCAGGTCACCTGGCCGCCAATGGTGTACGAGGCGTTCCCATCCAGCGAACTTTCACCATTCCATTCCTGGCGTAACATCAGGTTCAGGTTGGGCAGGTACTGCGCTTGCGCAACGTCGATTTTCGCCCGGCTGGCATCCAGTTTATGACGCATCGCGGCGATTCCCGGGTTCTGTTCCAGGGCGGCCTGCTTGAGTTCGTCCAGCGACTGTGTCGGCATCTGTACCGAGACACGGTCCGTGGTTTCGGGCAGGCGTTTATCGTCGATGCCGGCAAGGATGCGCAACCGTTCACGTGCGGTCTCCAGGTGGCTACGCGCCGTGCTGAGCCTGAGTTGTACATTCCCCTGGTTGACTTCGGCGCGCAGACGGTCACTTTTTGAGACCAGGCCGTGATCGTACATCTTGCGTGTCATGGCCACGTAGGAATCCGCCGCCCTGGCGGCATGCTCGGCGACATCGACAAAAGCCTGTGCGGCATGTACGCCCTCGTAGCTTTTCAACACGGCAAACAGTACCTGCTGATGCGCGTAGCGATCGCCCTGCCGCGCAGCTTTCAGGAAATAGCCGGCGGTTTTCACCAGTCCGCGCACCTTGCCGCCGTTGTAAACCGGAATATCCACCTCCAGCTGGCTACCGAAATTATTGTGCGCATCCGGGCTATTGAGACCATCCGGCCGGATCGACAATACCCCGGGATCTGCGGGATTGAACTCGTCCGCGCCGAAGTCACCGAAATCCGCCTGCCCCTGGGACAGTTTCGCGCCGAATACATTGAGAGGATTATTTGAACGTGAGGCGGACAGCACCCCGTGCAGGCTCGGCATCAGGTTGCCCCGGGCCTGTTTTCTGGCAGCATCAGCCTCCGCAATGCGCGCGGCCGAGCGTTCGAGTTCCGGCGCGTGGAGCAGGGTGCGCTCAACTGCCTGGTCGAATCCGAGCGGGAAAGCGTTATCCGCCGCTGCACCGACTGCAACCAGGCTGGCACAAATCGACAACGAAACGATGACGGGTAAGCGCATGGTGTCGTGCAGTCTACTCGCTGTGTGATTTGGGCTGCAACCGGAGAGATCGTGGCACACGGCATCGGCTTGTGTATACACCCCTCATAAGCTTCAGATACTCAGGGTTTGACTACCAGCACATCACAATGCGCCTGGCTCAGTACGCCACTGCTGACGGAACCCAGCAACCGCTCGATGCCACGCCTGCCGTGCGAACCTACCACGATAAGATCGATATCCTTTTCACGCGCCCAGGAGACAATCGACCACTTGGGTGTACCCCACTGAACTTCCAGCTCAACCTCCTTACCGAGGTTCATGCGCTCGGCAAACCGGCGCAGACTGTCCTCTGCCTGGGTAAACAGGGTATCGTCAGCCAGCGGAATATCGGCCAGTATCGGGTCTGCACCCTCATTGTAAAATATCATCTGTTCAACAATGTGCAGTACGTGCAAGCGGGCGCCGTACTGCGCACAAATCTCCAGCGCACGCTGTGCGGCGCGCTCGGAATAGCGGGAAAAATCGACTGCCAGTAAAACATCCCGGTAGGCTTCCACCGGTCGTAATGTGTCTTCGTCCACAGGTTTTTCCTCCAGCCAGTCCCAGGCGGCCTTCGCCTCGGATTTTTTGAAGAAACGCATTTGGGTGCGGGTAAAGAAATTCGCCAGTGCTGTGCCCCATTGCTCGAGGGCATTGTCGCCGACAATGGCAATACGTTTGAAATCCTTGTCGTGGTGAAGCCCGAAACGCAGATCAGTCCAGGCCGCACCGGCCTCCCAGCCATGAAAATCTTCCAGCTCGACATACAGCGAAATGCTACCGTACTTGCGAATCAGGCCCTCCAGGCGGGGAAGAAAAGTCGCGTAGTCGGCACTGGTCAGCTTTCCACTCGCCCTGAAAGCCAGTATGCCCGTTTCATTGACCGGGAGAATCTCAAACATAGACGCACCTCTGCGTGACAGGTTAATCGGTATACTGTCCCCGTACAGGCACCCTAACCGGCTGTACCTGCAATTTCTGTCACTCAGCTGACATCGGGGCAAAGTATACGGGTTTAGGCTACAGGGCATTTCCACGATACGCGACTGAGGAACCCATAAGCCATGTCCGCCTTTTTGCCACGCCCTTTACCGCAAGGTCTCGAGTCACTAACAGAACTGGCGCTGGACCTGCGCTGGACCTGGAGCCATAGCGCAGACACCCTGTGGAGCATGCTCGACGAGACAGCGTGGGAGCGTTCCGGGAACCCGTGGATTCTGTTGCAGGATGCTTCGCTCCAGCGTCTGCAACAACTTGCCAGGGACCCGACGTTCCGCCGGGAACTCGATCGCCTGCTTGAAGACAGGAAAAACTACCTGGACGATCCCGGCTGGTACGGCGAGGTGCGGCAACAATTCGATATTGGCCGGGTCGCCTACTTCAGTATGGAATTCGGTCTTGGGGAGGCCTTGCCGATCTATGCCGGTGGCCTGGGTATCCTGGCCGGTGACTACCTCAAGACGGCAAGCGATATGGGTGTACCGATGGTCGGTGTCGGCCTGCTCTACCAGGAAGGTTACTTCCGGCAAATGCTCGACACCGAGGGCAAGCAGTTGGCCGTGTATCCCTATAACGAACCATCTACCCTGCCTGTCCAGCCGGTACGCCGCGCATCCGGTGAATGGCTGCATGTTCCCCTGCACCTGCCGGGACGGGAATTAAAATTACGTGTCTGGCAGGTCAACGTCGGACGGATACACCTGTACCTGCTGGACAGTAATGACCCGCTGAACAGTCCGCGTGACCGGGGCATCACCAACAAACTGTACGACAGTGGCCAGGAACTTCGGTTTCTGCAGGAGCTGGTGCTGGGTATCGGCGGCTGGCGCCTGCTGAAGGCCATTCACGAGGACATTACCGTGTGCCACCTGAATGAGGGCCATGCCGCATTCGTGGTGCTGGAGCGCGCCCGTGATTTCATGGCGGAGAATGACGCCAGCTTTGAAACAGCCCTGTGGGCCACCCGCGCCGGTAATATATTTACCACACACACGCCGGTGGCAGCCGGCTTCGATACGTTTCCACCACAATTCATCGACAAGTATTTCCCGATGTTCCACGACTTTCTGAGCCATACCGGACTCTCCCTGCAGGACCTGCTGGCGCTGGGGCGTAAAAACCCCGGTGACCCGAGCGAAGCGTTTAACATGGCGTACCTGGCCATGCGCGGTTGCGCGCAGAGTAATGGCGTCAGCCGCCTGCATGGCGCGGTCAGCCGTGCACTGTTCAGCCCGCTGTACCCGCGCTGGCCCCAGGCCGAGGTACCTGTCGACCATGTCACCAATGGCGTCCATGTCCCTTCCTGGGACTCCCCCTGGGCCGACCGCCTGTGGACCGAGGCCTGCGGCAAGCAACGCTGGCTGGGCAATACCGACGCCCTGTACCGCTCTATCGAAACACTGGAAGATGAAGCGCTGTGGAAGCTTCGCGCCAGCGAGCGCGAGGCGCTGGTACACTACGCACGCAAACGGCTGGCGCTGCAACTGGGCCAGGCGGGCGCCAGCCCTGAACAGGTGAACAAAGCCAGCCGGGTACTCGATCCGAATGCCCTGACACTGGGTTTTGCGCGGCGTTTTGCCACCTACAAACGCCCTAACCTGTTACTGCATAATCGTCAGCGTCTGACACGGCTGCTGACGGACGGTTCGCGGCCGGTACAGTTGATCATTGCCGGGAAGGCGCACCCGGATGACCATGAAGGCCAGCACATGATCCGCGAATGGATCGATTTCATACACCAGCCGGCCATACGCGGGCAGGTGGTTTTCCTCGAAGACTACGATATCGCCCTGGCGCAGCAACTGGTGCAGGGTATTGACGTATGGATCAATACGCCACGCCGTCCCTGGGAAGCCTGTGGCACCAGCGGCATGAAAGTGCTGGTGAACGGCGGGCTCAATCTTTCCGAACTGGATGGCTGGTGGGCTGAGGCCTGCACCTGCGATGTCGGCTGGTCGATCGGCGATCGCGGGGAACACGACGCTGACCCGGCCTGGGACGCCGCCGAGGCCAATCAACTCTACCAGTTACTGGAAAACGAAGTTGTGCCACTTTTTTACTCGCGTGATGCGCAAGGCCTGCCGCGAGAATGGCTGGAACGCCTGCGCAACAGTATGAAAAAGCTGGCGCCACAATTCAGCAGCAACCGCATGCTACAGGACTATGTGACCCGGCTTTACCACCCGGCCGCCACGGCCTATACGAAACGCTGCGCGGATCGGGGAGAGCTGGCGAAGCAACTGGCGGGCTGGCACAACGCGCTGGGCCTGCACTGGAAGCAGATACACTTCGGTAATGTGGATGTGGAAAAAACCGCCGATGGCTGGTCTTTCCATATCCAGGTCTACCTGGGTGAGGTTCTGCCGGAACAGATTCGTGTAGAACTCTATGCCGAAGGCATGAATGACAATCCACCGGAGATAGTGCAGTGTCAATGCGGGGAGCGGATTACCGGCGCCATTCACGGCTACAGCTTCAATGTCACGCTGGCGACAGAAAGGCCCGTCACGGATTTCACGCCACGGGTACGAGCCTATCATGTCGATGCGCGCATCCCGGCCGAAGCCCCGCTGATACTCTGGTATCAGGCCGGCCTTTAAAGTGCCGCCCGGTCACGATACTCAGCATGGCCAGCTTCACCAGCCATTCACTGGTATAAAACAACAACGAGCCGGACAAGGCGACAGACAGGATGTTTTAACCCGGGTGTCACCTGGGTTACATCACCGCCGGTGAGACAGCGTTAAATTGTCAGGGTAAAGCCGGGAACTGTAATTCCGGCCGGTGACACCATGCCAGGAGACATACAATGCATGAACCCGGGGAAGATCAGGGCGCCAGAAAGCAATCCGGCCTCACCGGCCGTCACCTTGTCGATCTGGTAACGCTGCTTGTACTACTGGGCTGTTCATTCATCGGTGTCGCCATCACTAATATATCCCCTGCCAACAGCCATACCTACTGGATGGCCATGGTTCCGGTATTTTTTATCACCAGCCTGGTCACGGAATGGCCCAACGTCCGAAGCGGCAAGTATCCCTGGAAAACGGTAGTCTGGAATCACAGCCTGCAATGGCTGGCGCTGTTGGCAGCGGCGCAAATGGTGTTTGTTATCCAGCAAATAGGCCGCCTGAACAATGAAACCACCGGGCTGATATTGTTGTTATTATTCGCACTCTCGACCTTTGTTGCAGGTATCCGTATGGGCTGGATATTCAGGCTGGCCGGTCTTTTCCTCGCTGCCGGGCTGCTGGTACTGGCCTACATCGAACGTTACCTGTGGGTATTGATAATCGTTGCCGTTCTCATACTCTTTATCCACCACTTCATAACGCGTCATAGCAGACAGGAGTCACAGGGATGGACAAAAACACCGGGCCAGTAGATAAAAATTCAGACCAGAGCACCCCCTTGAGCATCGATGACCTGTACCGTGAGCTGAAGGAATGGCGCAGTGAGCACGACACATGGCTGAAGGATGTTGATCAGTGGCGACGCGAACAACGGCTTGTCAAATTGATACTGTACAAGATGGAACGCGCCATGCCTGACCAGAATGAGTCCCTGGAAGCACACACAAAAGCCATTGGAAAACACAAACAGCGTTTAGGCAACTATGAAAAGAAATTTAAAGACCTGCTGGCGAATACAGCACCACAGTCCGGTATGCAGGATAGTATTCTGAAAGAACACCGCCTGCAGAAAGACCTGCACCTGCGCGAGAGGGAGCGGCACGCGTCATTTCGTCACGCGCACCTGGCTGCAATGTCAGAGCTGTCGCGCCTTACCCGGACGCTGGAACAGGCTGAACGACCATAGACAGACTATCAACCGTAATGGAGAGCAACATGAAAGACTCACAACACCACGACCCGATAGACGCCCTCGGAACAGCCTACGAAAAAATGTTCGAGCGCGCGGCCGAGCATTTCCATAACGTGGAAGAAAAAACCGGTCCCGTACTCCACAAGCTGGTTGACGAAGCAAAAGAAAAGGCCATCGAACTCAAGGAACTTTCGAGGGAAGATGCCGAGAAACTTGCAGCCTATCTAAAACGCGACCTGGCCGACGCCACCGACTACCTGTTAGAAACCGGCCATGAACTCAGGGACTGGCTGGGCTTTGAAACCAGCCTGGTCGAAAGCAGCCTGCTTGACCTGATGCTGAAAGCAGCGGACAAAACCACGCTGCAACTTCTGAAGCTGAAAGAAACCGCCCGGGAAGCATCGGTTTACCGTACCGGTGAAATCACCGGCGCCGGCACCCTGGTTTGCGATCAATGCGGTGAAAAACTGCATTTCCACAAGGCCGGGAAGATTCCGCCCTGTCCGAAGTGCCATGCGACAAGTTTTCACCGAAGCTCCCGTGGGTAACAGCTTTCGGCATTTATAGCGAATAGCTTTGGTGCAGCCCGGGCATCTCGACCCGGGCGCCCTTCAGCTTTTTGGCGAAGGTCGCCATACTGTCTTCCTCGCCATGGACAAGGAAGGTCATTTCCGGACTGCCGGTATGCCGATACCAGTCCAGCAACTCCGCCTGGTCGGCATGGGCAGAAAAGCCACCGATGGTATGTATGCTGGCGCGTACCGGTATTTCTTCGCCAAAAATACGCACCCGCTCTTCACCCTCGATAATACGCCTTGCCAGCGTACCCTGCGCGGCATAACCGACGAACACCACGCTGTTCTTGTGGTTCCACAGATTATGCTTCAGGTGGTGGCGGACACGCCCACCGGTACACATCCCGGAACCGGCCATGATGACCGCACCCCCGTCGATCTGGTTAATCGCCATGGATTCCGCTGTCTCACGGGTGAAATGAAGCCCCGGCAGGTTGAACGGGTCTCCGCCATCCGAAGATACCTTCAATGTTTCGGCATCATAACATTCCGGGTGCCGCTCAAATATCCGTGTGGCGGAAATCGCCATGGGTGAATCGAGGAATACGTTGGTGTAGTGCTCGATACGCCGGCTTTCCACACCCTCACGCAGGTAGTAGAGAATTTCCTGGGCACGCTCCAGTGCAAAGGTGGGAATAATCACATTGCCACCGCGCCCGACGGTTTCATTGATCGCCATGTAGAGTTCGTCGATGGAGGGCTGTAATTGTTTATGCAGCCGGTCGCCATAGGTGGTTTCCATGACCACCACATCAACCTGTGGCGGCGGAGTCGGGCTACGCAATATAGCGCGACCGCTATAACCCAGGTCACCGGAAAACAGTACACGGCGTTGTCGCCCGTCTTCTTCCAGTTCCAGTAAAATACTGGCCGAACCGAGTATATGCCCGGCATCGAGAAAGGTGGCGCGAATACCCGGCGCCAGCGTCAGCGGCTCACTGTAATTTACCTTCCGACCGAAGTATTCCAGGCTGTTGAGCGTATCCAGGGTGGTATAGAGTGGTTCAATCTCTTTTCCATGATGGTGGTTGCCCCGGCGTCTGGCACGGCGCATCTGGTAGCGGGCTTCTTCTTCCTGCAGCCCTGCCGAGTCGAGCATCACCAGCCGCGCCAGTTCAACCGTCGCCGCCGTGGTGATGATCTCACCGGTAAAACCCTGTTTGGCCAGTAGCGGGATACGACCGCAGTGATCCAGGTGTGCATGTGTGAGCAACAGGTAATCGATATCAGCGGGGTCAAACCCGAAGGGCGCCGAGTTTTCTTCGACAATCTCGCGACCGCCCTGGTACAGGCCGCAGTCGACCAGGATCTTCTTGCCTGCACATTCGATCAGGTGGCAGGAACCTGTCACCCCCCTGTCTGCACCGTGAAAAGACAGCTTCATCATAATTTACCTTTATTTACCCTGTCATTGCGAGCACAGCGCGGCAATCTCTTTGACCTGGTGCGAAACCGAAAAAGATTGCTTCGCTGTGCTCGCAATGACGGATTAATCGGGGGGTCTCTGTCAATATTCAACCGGCATCAAGGTCACCGGATCAGCACCTGCCCAGCCAAGGCGCATGGCGCAATGCTCGGCCTGGGCCGGATCGCAGTGCAGGATGACCACGTAGTTTCCCGCCTCGATGGCCGTGTGGATCTTGTCCACGTCCGGTTTCGGTATACCGATCCGGTGTAGCGCGCTGGCCAGTTGTGACAGGGCGGCCGCACCCGCCATGGCGCCGCCCGATACCGCCGCCCCGGCAATCGCACCACCCAGGGCCTCGACCACCGGCCCGGCAGCCAGCAGTGGGCCAATCCCCGGCAATACAAACAAACCGGTCGCACCGGCCAACAGACCCCATAATGCGCCCCAGACAGCGCCATGTTCACCCCAGGTCTTTACCCGTTCCGCGGTATTGGTATAAGCCAGCCCCAGCATGTCGTCACCCATGCCACCGGTTTTGCGCAATAACGAAAGCCTGTCGGCCGGAAAATCTTCCGCAATCAGTTTTTCGATCACGCGCACCGCCTTCTCCTCGCTATCGAACACCCCGACAGCAAGAATCAATCGCGCTTCCTCTACGGTATCAGTTTTAGCTGTCATCATTACGGGAAGGCGGGAATGGTCGGTTCCGTACCTTCAAAATCGGCATCGGGATGATGCTTCTTGACCAGGGTCTCGATTTCCTCAACCCGCTCCTTGGGGACATCGACCAGCATCAACACTTCACCTTTTTCAATGGCCGACTGAAATTGCCTGACGTGGGTATTTTCGGCATCCATACCAATCATGCCGCCGAGCCAGGCGCCCATGCCGGCGCCCAGCAATCCCATTGCCAGCAACGCGCCCCCGGCGACAACAACCCCCGGCAAGGCAAGTGCAACAAGGCCCGCCACCACACCGGTGGCGCCGCCAAGCGCCACTCCGCGCTCCATGGCCGGGATAAAATCACTTTTCTGCGCCAGGGTGGCTTCCGGTAAATCACCAAGATCGATGCCTGGTGCCGCGATCACATGCAGATGCTTTTCAGGCACGCGCGCCAGCAACAGTTCATCGACCACTTTATGCGCAACCCGGATATCGGGTAACAGAAAATACAAGCGTCTCATAATGCGTTACTCCCGTTTCCAGTGTAAACAAGAACTTCCCTGAGCTGACAGTATCGCGCCCACCCCGGTGATGCTGTCACCCAGGTTACAGACGCCTGCCGGGGACAGGCACACAATCCCGCCATGATAAAGGGAAGCTCATGATGCTGATTGGATTGCTGTTTATCTGGCTGGTCACCGCCTTCGGACTGTGGCTGGTCACCCTGCTGCTGTCCGGGGTGCGCGCGGACTCGGCGGCGGCGCTGCTGACTGCAGCCCTGGTGCTCGGCGCCATCAATGCCTTTATACGCCCCCTGTTATGGGTACTGACCCTGCCGTTGACCGTGTTCACCTTTGGACTGTTTGCATTGTTGATCAATGCCCTGATGATAAAAATTACGGCCGCCATGGTGCCCGGGTTTGAAGTCGACCGCTTCAGCGATGCCCTGCTGGCAGCCGTCGTCATGGCCCTGCTGGCCATTGCCGGCTTTATCCTGATGCAGTGGATGATGTTCGATGCGGTGTTCTGGATGCAACCGGGACCCGGGCCCATGCATGTTGGAATCTGAAGCACATGTCCTCCGGACAAACACCGTCCCTGCTGACGATAAACAGTGGATCATCGAGTCTGAAGTTTGCGCTGTTTGCAATACATGAATCCGCTACCCCGCACGTGCTGTACCGGGGTGAGTTTACCGCGATTGGCGATGACAACAGCCGGCTGCATATCCGTCATGCCAACGGCGATCCGATGTATTCGCAGGACAGGGGTATACCCGACCACCAACAGGCCTTGCGGATATTACTGGAATGGTTGTCGGAAAATACCGGGGCGCTGAAGCTGCTTGGTGCGGGACACCGCGTCGTGCATGGCGGTCGCCGCTTTCATGCGCCTGTTCGCGTGACGGGCGAAGTACTCGACTATTTACACACACTGGTCCCGTTGGCGCCAAACCATCAGCCGCCCTGTCTGCTGGGAATCAGCACACTGCAAGACCTGCTGCCCGATCTGCCCCAGGTAGCCTGTTTCGATACGGCATTTCACCACGACCGCCCCGAGGTGGAACAGTATTTTGCACTGCCCTCGCGCCCTGGGCTGGAAGAGATACGCCGTTATGGTTTTCACGGCCTTTCATATGAATACATTGCCGGCGTTCTGCCCCAATACCTGGGAGAACGGGCAGACGGAAAAGTGATCGTTGCGCACCTGGGACATGGCGCCAGCCTGTGCGCCCTGTACAAACGCCGCAGCATCGCCACCACCATGACCTTCACCCCGCTGGACGGTATTCCCATGGGTACACGCTGTGGCGCCATGGATCCCGCTGTGGTGCTCTATCTGTTACAACAGGGTATGCCGGCAACAGAGATCTCCAGTCTGCTGTATTTCCAGTCCGGTTTACTGGGGGTTTCCGGCGAGACAGGTGACATCAGCAGGCTGCTCGATAGTGGTACCCGGGCGGCACAGCGGGCAGTTGAACAGTTTGTCCACCACACGGTACGGGCCATCGGCTCACTGGCGGCTGCACTGGGCGGCCTGGATGCAGTGGTTTTCACTGCCGGTATCGGCGAACACGCCGCCCCGATCCGCGCCGCAATCAGCGAGGGCTGCGAATGGCTTGGCCTGTACCTGGATCGTGAGGCCAACCGGCTGGGCCGGGGCTGTATCAGCCGGGACGACAGCCCCGTGCAGGGCCAGGTCATCGCCACCGATGAGGAATCCATGATTGCCGGGCACAGTTGGCGTGTTCTCAATCATCACGAACAAGGGAGTAACGCATGATTGCATCACACTTTAGCGTCACCGGAACACCTTTATCCGACAGGGAACTGCAACGTATCGACGCCTGGTGGCGGGCGGCAAACTACCTGTCGATCGGTCAGATCTATTTGCTCGACAACCCGCTGCTCAAACAACCGCTGGCACTCGAACATATCAAGCCGCGCTTACTCGGCCACTGGGGAACAACGCCGGGCCTGAACATGATTTATGCCCACCTGAACCGGGTGATCCAGGCGCGTGACCTGAACATGATCTATGTCACCGGCCCCGGACACGGCGCACCGGGCATCGTCGCCAACACCTGGCTGGAGGGCAGTTACAGCGAGCTTTACCCCAACATCACCCGCGATGAAGCCGGTATGCGCAAGCTGTTTCGCCAGTTCTCTTTCCCCGGCGGCATCCCCAGCCATACGGCGCCGGAAACCCCCGGCTCTATTCATGAAGGTGGTGAACTGGGCTACTCGCTCAGCCATGCCTACGGCGCAGCTTTCGACAACCCGGATCTGATTGTGACCTGCGTGGTTGGTGACGGTGAAGCGGAAACCGGCCCTGCCGCCACAGCCTGGCATTCCAACAAGTTTCTCGACCCGCAACGCGACGGCGCCGTACTGCCCATCCTGCACCTGAACGGTTACAAGATCGCCAACCCGACAGTACTGGCGCGTATCAGCCGAGAGGAACTGGTCGCCTTGTTCAAGGGTTATGGCTATACCCCGTACCTGATAGAAGGCGCCGACCCGGCCAGTGTGCACCAGGCCATGGCCGCCACGCTGGACCGGGCCATGGATGACATTCACGCCATCCAGAAGACGGCGCGCCGGGGTGATATCACCGAACGTCCGCGTTGGCCGATGATTATCCTGCGCACCCCCAAGGGCTGGACCTGCCCGAAAGAAATCGATGGCCTCAAACTCGAAGATTACTGGCGCGCCCACCAGGTGCCCTTCGCGCAGCTGGCGGAAAAACCGCAGCATATCCGCGTCCTCGAACAGTGGATGAAAAGCTACCGGCCAGATACATTGTTCGATAATGACGGGCAACTGAACGCGGATATTGCCGAGCTTGCACCCCAGGGTGAACGGCGCATGGGCAGCAACCCTCACACTAACGGCGGATTACTGCTGCGCGAGCTGAAGCTGCCCGATTATCGCGACTATGCTGTCGAGGTACCCGCCCCCGGCAGCGTTACCGGCGAGGCTACGCGCCGCATGGGTGACTTCCTGCGCGACGTCATGGCCCTGAATGCTGAACAACAAAACTTCCGTGTCATGGGGCCGGACGAAACGGTCTCCAACCGGCTGGGCGCCTTGCTGGATGTCACCAACCGGGCCTGGGACGCGGAAACCTACGACTATGACGATCACCTGGCGCCGGATGGCCGGGTGATGGAAATCCTCTCGGAACACACTTGCCAGGGCTGGCTGGAAGGCTACCTGCTGAGCGGGCGGCACGGCTGGTTTTCCTGCTACGAAGCCTTCATCCACATAGTCGATTCCATGTTCAACCAGCACGCCAAGTGGCTCAAGGTATGCAAGGAGATTCCGTGGCGACGGCCGATCGCCTCGCTGAATATCCTGCTGACCTCACATGTCTGGCGCCAGGACCACAACGGGTTTTCACACCAGGATCCCGGCTTTATCGATCATGTGATTAATAAAAAAGCCGACATCGTCCGCGTCTACCTGCCGCCGGACGCCAATACGACACTATGCGTTACCGAGCGCTGCCTGAACAGTCGTGACCTGGTGAACGTGATCGTCGCCGGCAAACAACCCGAACCGCAGTGGCTGGATATGGACGCTGCCATCAAGCACTGTCACGAAGGTATCGGCGTCTGGGGCTGGGCCAGCAACGACCAGGACAGTGAACCGGATGTGGTGATGGCCTGTGCCGGCGACGTGCCGACGATCGAGACCCTGGCCGCCGTCAAAATCCTGCGCGAGCAGTTACCGGAGATAAAAATCCGCGTCATTAATGTTGTCGACCTGATGACCCTGCAACCGCGTGAAGAACACCCGAATGGCCTGACGGACCGGGATTTCGATACCCTGTTCACCACCGACAAACCTGTCGTTTTCGCTTTCCACGGCTATCCCTGGCTGATTCACCGCCTCACCTACCGTCGCCACAATCACGCGGGACTGCACGTACGCGGGTACAAGGAAGAAGGCACTACGACAACACCGTTTGACATGACCGTACTCAATGAACTGGATCGTTTTCACCTGGTCTGTGATGTCATAGACCGTGCCGGTGGCCCGGGGTCCCGCGCCACCTACCTGAAACAGCATATGAGCGACAAACTGATTGAACACCAGCAGTACATTACCGAACACGGCGAAGACATGCCGGAGATTCGTGACTGGCGCTGGGCGTAGATCCGTAACAGGAGACAGACCATGGAATATGCAACAGAACTTGAAACCACCATCAACGACATGGTGCAAAAAGGCCGCGGCATACTCGCCGCCGATGAAAGCTCGCCGACCATTGCCAAACGCTTCAAGGCCATCGATGTAGAATCCACCGAAGCGCATCGACGCGCCTGGCGCAGCCTGCTGGTAACGACCGAAGGCCTGGGAGAATACATCAGCGGGATTATCCTGTTTGAAGAAACCCTCGGGCAAAACACTGACGATGGAAAAACCATCCCCGAAGCGGCGTGGGCGCAAAAAATCGTTCCCGGCATCAAGGTCGACAAGGGCAAGATACCACTGGCGCTGTCACCCGGCGACCTCATTACCCAGGGACTGGATGGACTGGCGGAACGCCTGCGTGCTTATAAACAACAGGGCGCCCGCTTCGCGAAATGGCGCGAGGTCTACAGCATCGACAAACACGCCCCCAGCCTGCACGGTATCGAGGCCAATGCGGAAATGCTGGCGCGCTATGCGGCTGTCTGTCAGTCCGAGGGGCTGGTGCCGATTGTGGAACCGGAGGTATTAATGGATGGCGACCACGATATCGACCGCCATGCACAGGTCAGCGAGGCCGTGCAGCACGCTGTGTTCCATGCCCTGCACCGCCACCATGTGGCGCTGGAACTGATGATCCTGAAACCCAATATGGTACTGCCCGGCAAGGACTGCCGTCGCGCCGAACCGGATGAAATCGCGGCTGCAACGCTCAAAACCCTGCGGCGCACGGTCCCCGCCGCCGTACCGAGCATCAATTTCCTGTCCGGTGGACAGGACCCAGAAGAGGCCACTGCCAACCTCAATGCCCTCAACCGGCAGGGTCAGAACGCGCCCTGGCGCCTGAGTATTTCCTATGGCCGTGCCCTGCAACAAACTGCGCTGCAGGCGTGGAAGGGCAAACCGGAGAATGTCCCCGCGGCACAGCGGGCCCTGCGTGAACGTGCACGCATGAATCACCTGGCCATGCTGGGCGAGTATCGGCCCGATATGGAAACGGCTGCCTGAGACAAGCCCGCTCCATCCGTCATTGCGAGGAACGAAGTGACGGATTAATCAGGGTATCCCCAGGCATCTGGTCGGGTTGTCACCCAGGTTACAGCGGTGCAAAGAAGCTTCTCCCACAATGTCATCAATCCAACACCCTGGAGGCAAATAACATGACGCAAACGGCGGAGAAGCTGCACGACATTAAAAAACTGGTCGGGGAACTGCAACTCAACTACCCGGTGGAAACCAATGCCTTCCTGGGCTTCATGCAGAAAGCCGAGGCCGGGAAGGCTCTGGGTATCAAGGAAAAGGAACTGATCAACGTGGCCTTGTCCGTGGCAGCGCAATGTGAATGGTGTATTGCCATCCATGTGCAACATGCCGCGTCGGCAGGCGCCAGCCGCGATGAAATCGTGGAGGCCGGTTACATGGCCATCATCATGCACGGTGGCCCCGCCTTCATGTACATGATTCCGCTGCTGGATGCGATCAACGAATTTCTGCCGGAAGCCAGCTGACGTGGACCGGGAAACCCTGCACCGTTTTTTACACGACATGCTGCTGGCGCGCGCCTTCGAGGAACGCGCCGCGCAGGAATACAGCGAAGGGAATATCGCCGGCTTTCTGCACCTGTACCCGGGCGAGGAAGCGGTTGCCGTCGGCGTCATCCATGCCACAGAGCCCGGAGACTATATTGCCACGACCTACCGCGAACACGTGCATGCACTGGTGCGCGGCATACCCCCCCGACAGGTGATGGCGGAGCTTTTTGGCCGCCGGGATGGTATCTGTAAAGGCATGGGAGGCTCCATGCACCTGTTCGATCGTGAGCGCCGGTTCATGGGCGGCTATGCGATTGTCGGCGAAACCTTCCCGGTCGCGACCGGCATAGCCTACAGCATCGCCTTACGACAACTGCCGGAAGCGGTGATCTGTTTCTTCGGCGACGGCGCCGTGAACCAGGGCACCTTCCACGAAGCACTGAACATGGCGTCCCTGTGGAAACTGCCGGTGCTGTTTGTCTGCGAGAACAACCACTACCAGATCGGCACCGAGATCCATCGTCATTCGGCCGTGGTCAATGTCTATAAACGGGCCTGTGCCTACAATATCCCGGCGGAGAAGGTCAATGGCATGGATGTGATCAATGTCTACGAAGCGACCCGACATGCGCTGACGCAGATCCGTGCCGGCAATGGGCCGCAACTCCTGGAATTTGAAACCTATCGCTTCCGTGGTCACTCGATGGCTGATGCAGGCAGTTATCGACCTCGTGTCGAAGTCAATTCACAGACAGGCCGCGATCCGGTCGAAACCGTCATTCATGAAGCAAAACTCGGCTACCCGACCCAGGCTGAAATCGCCGCGGCCGGTCCGGACCTGGTTGAGCAACTGGTCGGCCATAGCGCCGCCGTGGGTCACTTTGACGACCGGCACATTGAAGCTGTCCGTGATGAGGTCAAACGCATTGTTGACGACGCCGCACAGTTTGCCCTGTCCAGCCCGCCACCGACGATGGACGACGCCTGGTCCAGCCTGTACTGCAACCGCCAGCATGAAACCCTGACAGGAGCGGCGTGACATGACGGAAACCCTGCAATGCTGGCAAGCCCTGAACCGGGCGCTGGATATTGAAATGTCCAGCGATGAATCCGTCTTTACACTGGGTGAGGACGTCGGCCTGTATGGCGGCACCTATCGCGTAACCGAAGGCCTCAACGCCAAGTACGGGGAATGGCGGGTGCGCGACACGCCCATTTCGGAAGGAGGTTTTACCGGGCTGGGTGTTGGCGCCGCGCTGACCGGCATGCGGCCGGTGGTCGAGATCATGACCATCAACTTTGCCTTGCTGGCGCTGGACGCCATCATCAACATGGCCGCCAAGATCCCCTTCATGTCCGGCGGGCAGTTCCCCATGCCGCTGGTTATTCGAATGCCGGGAGGCGTTGCCAGGCAACTGGCCGCCCAGCATTCACAACGCCTGGAACATACCCTGATGAATGTCCCCGGGCTGCGCATTGCGGTACCAGCCACCCCGCAGGATGCTTACTGGCAACTCCGCCAGGCCATCGCCAGTGACGAACCGGTGATCCTGCTGGAACATGAATTGTTGTATTTCGAGCCGGGTGAGGTCGATCTTGCTGCCGAGCCACCACCCATGCACCAGGCGGCAATCCGCCGCACCGGTACAGACCTGACGCTGGTGAGCTATTCCAGGATGGCCAACCTGGCCGCGCAGGCGGCGGATCTGCTCGCCAAAGACAATATCAGGGCGGAGGTGATCGACCTGCGCAGCCTGAGCCCGATCGACTGGGATACCTGCGCCGCTTCCCTGCACAAGACTCACCGCCTGCTGGTGGCGGAAGAAGACTGCCGTTTCGCCGGGGCGGGTGCTGAAATCATTGCGACACTGAATGAGCGTTGTTTCTACGATCTGGATGCCGCACCTGCCCGCGTCGCCGGACTGGACATGCCGACACCCTTCAACGCCGAACTCGAGGCCGCCAGCATCCCCGGGGTCAGTGATATCGTCAAAGCCGCCCGGCGGCTGGTGGGACGGGAAAAGCCGCTTTAAACCACCCGGTCAAGGTACTTTTATACGCCGCCATACGCTAATATGAGCGCATGATAGAAGCTGCGGAACACCCGGACATCCTCTTCATCTGCCATGAATGCGATGCCCTGCAAAAGGTGCCTGCCATGGAACCGGGGAGTGTCGCGACCTGCCGCTGTTGCGGCAGTACCCTGTTCAGGTGTCCACGTGGCGGCACCGAAGTCCCGCTGGCGCTTTTTGTCTCTTCACTGATTCTATTCCTGATCGCCAATAGCTACCCGATCATGGCACTTGAAATCGCGGGTATAGAACGCGAGACGACACTGCTCGGTTCCGCACTGGCTTTTATCCACGAGGGATACCCGGCGCTGGCGGTAATCGTCGCCCTGTCCAGTGTGCTCATCCCCGGTTTCAGTATTCTTGGCCTGGTCTACGTGCTGTTGTCTATCCATCATCAGCTTGACTGGCCTTTCACGAAACCGCTCCTGCGCTGGGTCAGCCGTATGTTGCCCTGGGGCATGATGGATGTTTTCCTGCTCGGTATACTTGTCTCACTGGTCAAGCTATCCGCACTGGCGGATGTCGTTCTCGGGCCGGGATTTTATGCCTTTGCGGTCCTCATTGTTTTGTATGCCGCTGCTGTTTCGTCACTTGAGCCGCATTTTCTCTGGGAGCAACTGGACAGGCCATCAACCCGCCACGCGGAGGAGACAGCATGACCGGGCCCTGTGTTCGCGCCAGGGATCGCGGGCTGGCGGGCTGCCCTGTCTGCGGCGGGATCGTCAGGCTGCAACACCATGAACACGGTCGATGCCCACGTTGTGGTTCCGGGGTACATTACAGGAAGCACAACAGCCTAAGCCGGACCTGGGCACTGTTGATCAGTGCATTCATTATGTACATCCCCGCCAACACCGAACCAATCATGCGTACGGTATCGCTGGGACAGGAAAGCTCAAATACGATCCTCAGCGGCGTTATCTACTTCCTGCAGCATAATGAATGGCCACTGGCACTGGTTATTTTCCTGGCCAGTGTGTTATTGCCGCTGCTGAAAATGCTTGCCATCGCCTATATCCTCATCATGGTCCAGCGTGGTTCGACACGACAAAGAGCAGAACGCACCCGCCTGTATATCATTGCCGAACTCATGGGCCGGTGGTCGATGGTCGATGTCTTCGTTGTGGCGCTGCTGGCCGCGCTGGTACAGTTGGGCGCCCTGACAAGCATAGAGCCGGGGCCTGCCGGTATTTCTTTTGCCGCCATGGTCATTCTGACCATGTTTGCGGCCATGGCTTTTGATCCAAGATTGATCTGGGACCCGAAGGAATAAGCCATGACGGACGAGGAAACCCCGCCGGAAGCCGACATCCCGGCCGCCACCACAAAACCCAAAGACCGACGTATTTCCGTGGTATGGGTGATACCTGTTATTGCCGCCCTGATCGGCGCATGGCTGGTGTTCGGGAGTGCAACGGAAAAGAAAGCCTTTGCAGAAATAACCTTTGAGAATGCGTCGGGACTGGAAGCGAAAAAAACTGCGGTCAAATTGCGCAATGTAAGAGTCGGTACCGTCAAAGGTGTCCGGTTTTCCAGCGACCTTTCCAAGGTTGTTGTTCGAATCGAGCTGACAGGTATCGAGCAGGAACGCCTGACCGACACAACCCGCTTCTGGGTCGTCAAACCTCGCGTGGGAATCGGCGGCATCAGCGGCCTGGATACCCTGTTAAGCGGCGCCTACATTGAAATGGACCCTGGTTCGGGCGGTAAACCCGCGACCACATTCACCGGCCTGGAAGAACCGCAGAATTACCAGCTGGGTAACCCGGGTACAACCTATGTTTTGACCTCAGGCAAGCTCGGCTCACTCTCCATGGGGTCGCCCGTGAAATACCGGGGCATACAGGTTGGCAAGGTTATCCGCTACAGACTCAGTGATGATCATAACCGGGTCGAAATCAAGATATTCATCCACTCGCCCCATGACCAGTATGTCAAAAAGGACACCCGCTTCTGGAATATCTCGGGATTCGATGCCGAGCTCGGTGCCAAAGGGATAAAGCTGGACATGGATTCGGTGGCCTCACTGATCGCCGGCGGAATTATGTTCTCGAATACCGGATCGGCCACTGCGGAAGAGCAAGCGCCACAAGGCACCCGGTTCAACCTGTACGACACCGAAAAACCGAAGTTCGAGGAAACCTACAGCTTTGGCGCGCCGGTGAAACTCTATTTTGAGCACGGCCTGGGCGGTTTATCCGTTGGTGCGCCGGTCGAATTCAAGGGACTGCGGTTTGGGACGGTCATCAGGATCGGTGCGGAAGCCAACAAAAACAGGAACGATATCCTGACATTCGCCATCATCAATATTGAACCCGACCGCCTGCCAGGCAATGATTCCGGGCACCCGGATAACGAGGAACGGCTTAAACAGGTTTATACCTATCTCGGCAAAATGGTCGCGCGGGGCCTGCGCGCGCAGATCACCACAGGCAACCTGATTACCGGGCAGACACTGGTTACCCTGGATATGTTCCCGGAAGAAAAGAAAACCTCGCTGCGTTATGTCGATGGTATGCCGATTATGCCCACGGTACCTGAAACCCTGACGGGGTTGATGGCACAGGCCAGTCATATCATGCGTCAAATCGAGGCCATGCCCTTGAAAGATATCGGGCGTCATCTTGAAGAGACCACCCGGCATATCAATGACCTGGTAAAATCGCTTAATGCCGCCGAGGGTGGCATGCTGGGCATACAGGCTGCCGAGACAATGGAAGAACTCTCGCGTGCGGCCCGTTCGATCCGCTCAACGGCCGAGTACCTGGAAAGGCACCCGGAGGCCCTGGTAAAAGGCAAACAGGCAGATTAAACCCACTGAGGCCGGTACGGCACAACCTGGAGTCAACAGATGTCCCGTCATATCTACATCGTCTGCCTGGTCATGTTTTTATCGGCCTGCGGCACCTCACCCAAAACCCATTTCTATCTGCTGGACCAGGATCACCCACCGGGTGAAAACGCCGTACCTGACACAGACGGTCTGCGCATCGGTGTCTGGAAGGCCCGCTTGCCTGAATTTCTTGACCGCTCCGAAATCGTAACGCGTAACGGTCAACACGATATCGAGCTTTCTGATTTTCATAAGTGGGCCGGCCGGCTGGATAACAACCTGTCCCGCCTGGTAGCGGCTGAACTGGGTGAGCGCCTGCACACCGACCGTGTTGTGG
>Ga0256829_1001287_pt1 | contig 21067 bp, 18 predicted proteins | sample 131447metaG_FD_185979 | JGI IMG/M metagenome (GOLD analysis project Ga0256829, IMG submission 185979) | Hydrothermal vent microbial communities from Lau Basin, Pacific Ocean - 131-447 | ecosystem: Environmental > Aquatic > Marine > Hydrothermal vents | place: Pacific Ocean: Lau Basin | collected...
CATGAGGAACAGCAGGGTCATACATATAGAGGAGGGCAGGGAATCAGATGTGTTTGAAAGGTTCATAATGAAACATCCCTTCCTCGATGCAAAGAATATTGATCACATCGCCATGGATATGTCTCCATCATACATATCCGGTGCTGAACAGTATTTGCCAGATGCGGCAATAGTCTTTGATCATTTTCATGTGATAAAGATGATGAATGATGCTCTTGACAAAATCAGAAGAAGGGAATCGAAGGTTAATGAGATCCTGAAAAACACATTATATGGCCAGCTGAAGAATCCAGATGATCTTACAGAGAAGGAGAAGAAACGCCTTTTCTCTATCAAATCCTTAGATCTCAAAACATCACATGCATACCACTTCAAGCTTGCACTCCAGAGATTGTGGCATCTGGATATTGATACCGCCAGAACATATCTGAGGAAATGGATATCCTGGGCATACAGATCCAGAATGCCAGAGATCATCAAACTCGGAAAGACCATCAAGAGACATCTTGATGGTATACTGGATTCCACAAGATAAGAATAAATTCTGCTGTTGTTGAAGGCCTCAACAACAAGATCCGTACAGCATTCAAGCGTTCCTACGGATTCAAGTCTGAGAGATACAGAGACACAATCATCTATCTGGTTGCAGGAGGACATAAGTTACCCCCAGAATGTTAAAGAGATACACTTTGGCATCTTCATTGAATTTTACTACACAGGTCATATGACATGACATTCAAAGAATGCACAAAAAGAGCGACTGTCCAGAAACGTATAGGATCCACTTCATAGATCTCCTTATTGAATGAGCGAAGGTCTCATGTAAAAAAAACATCCCGGCTTCCGGATTTGAACCAGAGACCTGCGGATTACGGCGGTTATTCCTCCCTCTACAGTCCGCCGCTCTACCAACTGAGCTAAGCCGGGTACGAAGGAAATAGCACTCCTCTTAAAATTATTTTCTCTGGAAAGGTCTACGTGCAGAGAATCGGAGAGTATTGTGATGCTGCACCAAGAAATCAGCCAGATCTATCACATTGCCGTGCAGGTTTAGGTTAGTTTCACATATAGGGCAAGCAGTAACTATTTTACTACCTCCTACATCCTCGAGGTTTTTGAGGCGCCTTCGTGATATACTGGACGAGAGATCCGGAAAAAGAAGTTCATCGGGACCCCCACAACATTCAGTTCTGCTGCCGTGTCTGCGGGGATATTTTGTTTCACATATTCCATCGAGGACATCGTGGAGAAAGTCTGAGGAAGAACTGTGGAGCACCAGGTGACATGGCTCATGAAGAACAATGGATTCCTGAGAACTGGTGAACTGTTTCATATCGATGAATTCAAGATAGTGATAGACCTCAAAGTTAAAGTCCCTCACATAATCGGGATAGATATTTCTGAGAAGATCATATGTATGAGGATCGACAGTAATGATCTTTCGTATGCCCATATCTTTAAAGCGCGACGTTACTCTCTCGGCATATCGTTTAAAGTTCTCAGAGTATCCTAGATCGTGAAGCAATGTACCGGGATATGGCTCAGATGCGCCGAGATAACGCGGGACTACACCGGAAGAGTTTAGAAGTTTCACAATGCTTGCAAGAGAATTTTCGTAACCGATCACCGACTTTCTATCTCTCAGAAGCTTAAAAACGAGGGATAGAGTGGGGAATCTGGCAATCAAGGAGGCAAAAAATTTCGTCAAAGACTCTCCCATGATTCCCCTCATTCTCTGGAGTCTTTCGAGATATGGCGTGATTTGGTACATGCTACCTGTATATAGAAGAATGCTAGAGTCATTGCTGAACGAAACATCACTGGAATCAACCCAGCTGGACATCTGCCTTTGAATGCCAAGGGGATTTTCAAATTTCTCGGTGAGATTGAGGATCATTCTGATCAGGGGGTCAGTCCCCTTTGTGGGAGTACTCCCATTGATCAGTTGCCTTGCGTACGAGCTCACGGCACCCGCGTTAACACCAGCTGGGCAGACATGGAGGCATGCGAAGCAATTAAGGCAAGACATGAAACTGGATGAAAGTTCACGAAACTTCGACGAAGAGTTTTTTTCAATAAGATTCCGCGCAAGGATTATTCTGCCCCTGGCTCCATAAGAAGGCAGGAATCCCGAAGAACTGAAGGTGGGGCATACAGCCTCGCAAAAACCGCATTCTATACATACCTCCACTTCTTTTCGAAGCTTTGTGGTGTAATCAATCAAACACTTTACCTCGGTTCATTATGTTATTGGGGTCTACTATTCGCTTGATACCTTTGATAAGTTCTAGATTGTACAGACTACCTGTATACTTATACTCCTCAAGAAGCAGATCCTTCTTTTCTATACCGATTCCATGTTCGGCAGAGACGCTTCCCCCGCTTCTAAGGGCAATATCACCCAATCTATGCTGATATTTCAAAACCCTTTCCCACATCACTGGATCAGAGGGGTCGGCGTATATGTTGGCATGTATGTTCCCATCCCCAACGTGCCCAAAGAGAGCAACCCTCAAATTAAATTCTCTTGCAGCGGCTTCACATTCAGTGAGCGCTCCAGATAACATTGACACTGGTACAACTATATCTCCTATTATTACCCTTTCATGGGGTGATTTTCTGAGCCTGAGTAAGGACGAGTAAGCTCCTTTTCTGGCCAGGTACATTTGCTCCATCTCCTGCTTTGAGGTTGTGGATTTGACAGATATAGCTCCAGAATCCTTCATTAGATTTCCGGCGAAGTGGAGTTCCTCCCCTTTCTGTGAGTTCAGAATAAGGTCAACCATTAGCATGGAGCCTGCCTGATCTGGAAAGGTAATTCCCATCTCTGTGGATATGGCGTCCATTGTAGTTCTATCCATAAACTCAGCGATCAGTGGATTGATTCCAAGTCTCTTCAGATTGGAAATGGCGCTTCCCGCTTCGCTCACAGATCTGAAGAAGGCCACAATTCTTCCCGTTTTCGAAGGAACAGGCCATATCTTAAGAATGGCCTTGATTATGATTCCCAGTGTACCTTCAGCTCCGATGAAAAGTGAGGTCAGGTCATACCCAGCTGTCTGCTTCAAAACCTTTCCGCCGGTGGAAATAGTTTTTCCATTTGGAAGAAGAATCTCAAGACCCAGTATCCAGTTTCTAGTCGTTCCATATAACGATGCTTTCAGCCCACCGGCATTTGTTGAAATTATACCCCCAATGGTAGCTGAAATGGAGCTGCCTGGGTCCGGTGGGAAGAAGTATCCTTTTTCAGCGAGTGTTTCATTGAGATCATTAAGGCGGACCCCGGGCTCAACGACCACATACCGGTCAACAGGAGAGATCTCAAGTATCCTGTTCAGTTTTAATGTGCTTATCACAAGAGAACCACTTAAGGAAACTGAGGAACCGGTTAGTGACGTCCCTCCCCCTCTGACAACCACAGGGATTTTATTTTTCTGGCAGAAGAGTATCGTTTTCTGAAGGTCGTCGGTGCCATCAGGTATAAAAGCAGCCAGTGGGGGTTCACCATGAAAAGGTGAGGCATCAGATTCAAAGAGAACAGTTTCTCGAGGATCTGATATGAGATTATTCCCAAGGATCTTTTTCAATTCATCGATTAAAGTACCCACATCTTTCTGATTATTTGATGCAATATAATCTTTCCACGTCGTACCGCTTGACCCTTTTGTGAGATCCTGCTGAATCAACAGTTTTATAATAGTTAGGAATCTTGCACCGATGTCCTCTGGTAGAACGCCACTGTTTAGAAGACTGGGAAACTTCTCGGTGAGGCACAGCAGATCTATCATAATAATCTGGATTGTTTTTATTGTTCTGATGATGCCGTTTGCCACTTTTTTCTTCAATAACGTGGATTACAACATCGGGGGTAGTTTCGTTCCCAAGAATTCTATGACCCAGAAGTCCTCCGATCTCATGAGTCAATATTTTGGAAATTCGGTTGATCCCGGTTCATCGATCGTCGTTGTTTCCAACAATACAAGTTTGAGAGATCAAGCGGACACAGCGGCGCTCCTCAATCTTATCGATGAGCTCAATACATCTCTTTCCTCTAATTCGTCATACACCGGTATAACATCTATATTTGGCGTTGCAAAACAGACCCTGGGATCTACAGCCAGCGGAGCAAAAATTCTTTTAAATTCAACGTATTTTGTCCTCTCCTCCTTGAATTCACAGATATTCTCGACCATCAACGAAACAAATTCAAGCGTTGACTTCATCTACGGTTCCCCATCATACTATTTGAACGACTTTCAGAGGACAAACAATCCCAATGCATCCTATAATGATACCATTAATTTTTTGCTTTCAGCAGGTTCCTCACAGCTAACGGTACCTTATTTTAATTCAGTCATCTATTTCTGGAACCTCAGCCTGAAGGCTGGCCAAACTCCATCTACTTCACTTATGAATAGTTCAATAAAAGATGTCTTCACCGGTTCTCTATCTCCGTTCTATATCATACTGAATAAAAGTGGGCAGATAGCATATTTCTCATTTTTGAGGGCTATTGCTCTCAACTACTCTCTTGGTAGCTACCTGAGTTACAAACAGGCTACAGGAAATCCTGAGGCCATTGATATGTCATTTGTTGACAATTTCTCGCTTAATTATGTGCAGATTCAGCTTTCAAACAATGGTTCTCTCATAAAGTTTTTGAATTCCACATATCTTAATTCAAGCACAGTGGTTAAGAAGGCCTATAGTCTCGGTTTCTCCCCCACTGGAGATGAGATAACAGCTCTATCGGTTAATGTGACAGGCAACGCAATGGAAAAAAAGCTCTCCGATAATCCACAGCTGCAGATAAATGGAAAAACCTTCAGGAATTTTCTCTATTTCATAAATGGAACATCCAATGTTAATCGTTCCGTTGATGAGCTTATGCACGCTGAAGCTTTCATTCTCTACCCTGTCTTGCCAAGTTCCTATATAATTCATCAGTTTGTTGGCTATGAATACAGCACCACCATCATGATGGTGAATTTTAAGGGAAATGGTTCACTCCACACCTACAATTTAGTTAAGAATTTTGTTGAAAATTACTCGTCATCCATCCCGGGGAGTTCTTTCTACTTTTCTTCAGATGTAGCATCGAGTCTTCAGACAAGCAATCAGTTCACGAACGGTTTGATGATTGCTCTGAGCATTGGTGTGGCTCTCTCCATACTTATAGTAGGACTCTTCTTCAGATCACCGGTTGCCGCGTTCTTTCCGATGTTAATGTTTGGTGTTTCATCGATCACGTCCATGGGATTTAATGGAATCCTGGACAAATATCTATTCAACGCGAAGGTCTCATTCATAACCCCTACACTCCTCCTGATACTTCTTCTTGGTCTCACCAGCGATTACGTAGTCTACATAATGGCTAGATACAGGAAGGAGACAATGAGAGGAAATGCCCACGCAGCTGAAACTGCCACACAGTGGTCAGGTAATGCCGTCTTTACCTCCGGCTTTACCGTTGCACTTTCATATGTAGTTCTCTGGATATCGGGAATACCTGTCTTTAGCGATTCAGGACTGACGAATTTCATCGGTGTTGCCATAACGGTGGTCATGGCCAACACATTTCTCATCGCCATGCTCCATAGGTTTGGCAGGAAAATATTCTGGCCATCTAAAACTTCTCTTTACGGTAAAATCCCCCTTGAAAAACAAATGGCCCACATTGCAGAGATCACACTGAAGAACAAGAAGAAAATCATGGTAGCCTTTGCCGTGATATCGCTCATCTCATTATACATATATGTGAATACCCCTACCGGGTTGCAGGTTCTCAAACTGGTACCACCGACCAGTGCAACCAAGGCATTGAAGATCGTTAACAAGAGTTTTCACGGTGATTTCTTTGAAAGGGGATATGTAATATTGCACTTTGGATCCCCACTTTCTTTTAAGGTTGGAAACAAAACCGTCTATAATCTAACAGAAATGTCATATGTTACTCAGGTCGAGAACTTTCTTTTGAATAATTCTCAAATCACCCAGGTATATGGGCCAACCTATCCCTATGGTTACTATCAGGATCCAGCACTACACAATATCTCTAGTGACTACAGGCCTATGTTCGAAGTACAGATAAAGTCCTATCTGGGCAATTCTACTAATTATGCCATCGTGTATTTCCAGCCTGCTCAACTATCCTGGAATCTCGTAACCCAGAACACTGTTAAATCGATAGATAATGGCTTGACCACGCTCTCCCATTCTCATAACTTTCAGTTTTACACAGGGGGACTCAGTCAGGGCCTCATAGACTCATATGATTATTCATACTCAACTTTCATGGAAACCCTTCCCCTACTGATAGCATCAATTTTCGTCGTTCTTTTTATCCAGATATACTCACTCTTTACCCCACTTAGATTGATCTCTATGGTTCTTCTCGCTGTTGTTATCGCGCTTGCTATCAGTTATGTAATTCTCCACTACATTCTCTCCCTTCCTATTCTGATATTTGTACCAATATTTGTTATCATAACACTCCTCGCGGTGGGGCTGGATTATGACATATTTATGATTACAAGGGTGAGAGAAGAAATCATAAAGGGAGCACGAATAGAAGATGCTCTCAGAACTACCATCAGAGAGAATGGTGGTGTCATCGTGGTTCTGGGCCTTCTCCTCTTCGTTACCTTCTTCGCTCTACACTTCACACACATCGGAATAATGGATGAAATAGGCACCGGCCTGGCGCTTGGAGTGTTGATAGACACATTCGTAAGCTGGCCATTCTTCGTGCCGGTGGTCATGCTATATCTGAAGAAGTACAACTGGTGGCCCTCTAAAATCGGACGGGATTGATTACTAATTGACAAAGAAAGTTGTTATATACCTTTATAATCACCTGTCAGGATGACCCATGGAAAATACTGAGGTAGCAGATGAATTGAGGAAATACTACAGGGATCGAATAGTTACTTCTATTGTCGGTATTGTCGCCGATGTTAACAAGGTCGAGGCCGTTTCAAAATCGTTGGCTGGCAACAACAATATCGAGGACATATATGTCGTCACGGGAGAGTTTGACATCATAATCAAGGTGCGGTTCCCAGACCTGTGGACACTTCAGGAATTCCTCGTTGACGAGCTGAGCAAAATACCCGGAGTAAAAAATTCTAAAACTATGATGGTTCTTTCAGCGGTAAAGGACATGGGTCATTTAGTTATGGGGTGATTACAATGAATCAGAATCTGTTTGAAGAGTCCATAAACCTATTGGAAGAAATGATGAATGATTCCTCACTACCCAGAAACGTGAGGAAGGTTGCCCAGGATTCTAAAGAGAGGCTGAAGAAAGAGAACGAAAGCTTGGATCTACGATGCGCGACCGTCATATCATCTCTCGATGATCTCACCGATGATCCGAATGTACCACCACACGGTAGAGCCCTCGTTTACACTATAATCAGCAAGCTTGAATCACTATCTAAAATGTAGAGTTTCTTCATTAATAAGACATTCCACTTCATTGAAATTATATTCCAGATTAGGGAATTCAAAATCATATTAAACCGGAAACACTATTTTCTGCATTCTTCAATAAAATTCCTGAATATCAGCTCTCCCTTCTCGGTATTGTTGACCTCCGGGTGGAACTGAACACCATACATCTGATCGTTTTCGTGATAAAATGCCTGAATTTTACAGTTATTGGAACTGGCGCTTACCACGAAGCCTTTAGGAAGCTCCTTCACCTCATCATTATGGTTCTCCCAGGCGATAATCCTATCACCAATGCCGGAGAATATCGAGTTATTGTTCAAGAATCTTATCTCTGTTCTACCATATTCTGGTGTTGATCCTGGACCGACCTTCCCTCCATAGTGCAGGGCGATAAATTGGGCCCCTACGCAGATTCCAAGCGTTGGTCGCGATCTTCTGGATATGATCTGACCGATGTTTCCCAGTTTATCGATTTCATCCACTATGCTGGGTGCCCCACCTGAGAGTACTATACCATCCGCATCATCCAGACGAGAGGGTTCAACGGTATTAGGTACAATTTCAGCTTCAACTCCAAATGATTTTACAACGCGCCACTCACGGTGGGTCCATTGCCCTCCGTTATCAACCACATATATCTTCATGAATCAATCCAAACCTTCCAGACCAAGGGCCTTGCTTATCTCTTTGTACCTGTTGCGAATAGTGACTTCGGTGACACCTGAAACCCTAGCAATTTCTTTCTGGGTTCTGGGTTTCTTGAGCATTACGGAGGCAATATAAATAGAGGCAGCTGCCACGCCGGTGGGTCCTTTTCCAGATGCAATTCCATTTTCCGTGGTTCTTCTTACGATATCCTCGCTGAGTAGAATGGCCTGTTTGTCCAGATTGAGCTTGTTGCAGAACTGAGCGACGTATGAATAGGGTGTGGTGGGCTTAATGTTAAGAGCCAGTTCCTTCGCAAGGTGCCTGTAGGCCTTTCCTATTTTCTTTTTGTTTACCTCGGAGGCTTTGGATATCTCATCGAGAGTTCGAGGAAGATTGACCATCCTGCATGCAGCGTATATGGAGGCACAGACTATGCTCTCAATACTTCTTCCCCGGATGAGGTTATTTTCCACCGCTCTACGGTAAATCAACGCCGCCGTTTCCTTGAGATCCTTTGGAATGCCCAGTTTGGCTCCATTATCGTTTAGAAGCTGAAGAGCGAGGGAGAGATTTCTCTCCGCAGCATTGCTAACTCTTATTCGCTGATGCCACTTTCTAACTCGATAGATTTGTGCCCTATTTTTATGTGGAATGCGCTTACCATAATAGTCTTTATTTGACCAGGATATTTCAGTAGCAAGCCCCTTATCGTGACTTAGAAATGTCATAGGCGATCCTGTTCTGGCCCTCCGATCATCCTGTTCACTGTCAAAAGCCCTCCATTCTGGACCTTGATCAATAAATGAGTCTTCAATCACAATTCCACAGTGATTGCAAACCAGTTCTCCTCTCTCATAATCCCTTATAAGCTCTTGCGACCCGCACTCAGGACATTTTTTTACGGATGCTGCGTCCGAACCCCTTTCCATCATAATCAAAAACCTCATTGTAACTTTTATTAAACCGTTACGCTTTATTCTGTAAATTTGGAAAAATGTCGGCCCAGAACTTAGAATGATGTGGAGGAATTTAGACTTATATTTCAAATATTAAATAAGAGAGATCGCATACCTTCCTGTGAACCGTGAAGATCATCTTGAGATTGAAAAAAAAATCGCTGCAGAGAAAGCACTCACCTATATTTCATCTGGAATGATTGTCGGCTTAGGTACTGGTACAACAGCGAAATATTTTATTGAGCTACTTGGAGAAAGAGTGCAGAAGGGACTTGACATAACTGCCGTCCCCAGTTCCGAGAAAACGGCATCCCTTGCAAGGGAACTGGGAATCAAAATCGATACTGACCCTCGGCGGATCATTGATGTCGATGTGGATGGGGCAGATGAGATAGATCTTAACGGCAATATGATCAAGGGGGGGGGCGGAGCTTTGTGGCGTGAGAGGGTAGTAGCCTCCAACAGTAATATGGTGATAATAATCGCCGATCATACAAAACTTGTTGATAAAATTGGCAATTTTCCTGTTCCCATCGAGATCAGTAAATTTATGGTTAACAGCACTCTGCGGCATCTTAAGAGTCTAAGCGAGGACTGTTCGCTCAGGGACGGTGGAAGATTTATCACTGATAACGGGAACCTGATCGTGGATTGCTCATTCAGGCATCTTAACAATCCCGCCGAAACATACAGACTGTTGAAATCCGTTCCTGGAGTGATTGATGTTGGAATTTTCTTAAATATTGCCACTCTCGCAATTCTTGGCCAGGTAGACCTTTCGCTGAAAACACTCACCTTCAAAAAAACCGTTCGCGCTTAGTGTTAAGTTTATAGAGCTTTTAGCTTCTCCTGCCGTATTTTGTAGGATTTTTATCCAGAAATTCAGAAACATATTCTTTAATGCAAACTGGAACTATGACGCCTTGCACAGGGTAGCGGAAACGACGTTTTCAATTTTTAGTTGATGGGAATGGCAAAATTTAGGGAGGAAAATCTTGAGATCCCAATCAGACCGAGCTTAGGAGTTTTCGCGGGATCAATGATCGTTTCCACAAATCCTGTGAAATCAACTAAGATTTGACAATCTCGCGGAAACGAAATCTTAATAGTCTCTAAGAATATTTGCCTCTACTAAGGGGATAAATATGGATTGGGGAATGAGCAATAGGATGTCAAGGATGATCAAACCCGAGTCGGGTCACTCCGTAATGCTTGCCTGTGATCACGGATACTTTATGGGTCCAACCCGTAAACTTGAAGATCCTCACAAAACCATAGAACCGCTTGTACCCTATGCAGATACGCTTGCCGTAACAAGGGGAGTTCTGAGAAACTCCGTCGATCCAAAGTGGGATGTCCCCATTCTCCTGAGGGTTTCAGGCGGAGTGAGCATCCTCAAGGATGATCTCAGTGATGAGGAGATAACCACATCCATAAAGGAGGCTGTTAGATTGAATGCCGCTGCAGCTGCAATATCCATCTTCGTTGGGACGGCACACGAGAAGCAATCTCTTGTTAACCTGGCCAGACTGGTGGATGAGGGCGAAGAATACGGTATGCCAATTATGGCCATAACGGCCGTGGGTAAAGAACTTGAAAAGAGAGATGCAAAATATCTCGCTCTCGCCTGCAGGATTGGAGCTGAGCTTGGAGCAAGAATAGTGAAAACATATTATTGCGATAATTTCAGTAAGGTTGTAGAAGGAACTCCCGTGCCGTTGGTTGTAGCAGGTGGACCCAAGATGGATACTGAAGAGGATGTTTTCCAACTCGTGTACAATGCTATGGAGGCTGGGGCCATTGGTGTTGATATGGGAAGAAACATATGGAAAAATGATTATCCCGTTGCTATGATAAAGGGTATCAGAGCCATTGTACACGAGGAGGCCACTGTTAAAGAGGCACTTCAGATATACAGGGAAAACAAAGGTACCCACTGATTTTTTCGGTCATTCTTATTTTTAAAAATGACTGAATACCTTACCTTTTTGCGCTATATTTCAACCGTTCCAATTCCTTATTCCTTTAAAATTATTTATTCTAAAGAGACTATTCTTCCATCTTTCAAAATTTTGCATAAACCCACTGGCGTAGTTTGATTTATCTACGTTAAATTACTTTACTATTCCATGCAGGATATAATTGTTCTTCACGGAGGTGCAGGTTCCAGCGAACGATTCAATCAGGTTCTACAGAAGTATGCGAATGACTCAATTGATGAAAATGATGCACTGTCTGCGGTTGTTCGCGCAGTTTCTCTGATGGAGGATGATGAACAGTTCAACGCCGGAACAGGATCTGTGACAAGGATTGACGGAAGTATTCAGATGGATGCTGCAGTTATGACTGAGGAATCATTGGGGGCCGTTATAAACATCGAAAGAGTCAAAAATCCAGTAATGGTTGCCAGATCCGTAATGGAAAATACCCCTCACGTGATATTGAGCGGTGACGGAGCAACCGAATTCGCCCGTGTTATGGGTTTCGAGGACTACAATCCCTCTACCGAAAAATCAGTGGCCCGGAGGGAGATTCTGCTGAAGAAACTGTTTTCTAGCGGTTCTGAACAAGATCCTGCTTTAAAACCATTTATCTCGATGAAAGGTATCAGGGAGCTTGCGAGATACACGACTGATACCGTTGGAGCTGTATGCAGAATGAATGGAGCTTTTGCTGCTGCCGTTTCAACCGGTGGAGCTTTTCCCATGCTACGTGGTAGGGTTGGGGATAGTCCCATTCCCGGCAGTGGAATTTATGTTGGAAAGAAAGGAGCAATCGTGGCCACCGGAATTGGTGAAGAAATCATCAAGAAAAGTCTTTCCTTCAAGGTGTATTCTGAGATCGGTGCCGCTGATCTATTAGAAATCCTTGAGAAAGCTGTTGCAGATTTCTCTTCCTCTGTTGGCCTGATAGCCGTAGACGAACACGGCCATGCTTCAGCATCTAACAGAGAAATGGCAACAGCGGTGGCCCGTAAGTGAACGTTTCCAGCAACCGTAAAGGACTCTGTCGATACCCAATGTCATGGATTCTTCGTTACAATCAACTGCCGCATTTCCCTCTTATTTCGGAATAAATATCTATACTTTGCTGAGCCAAACTCAACCTCACAACCAGCGATGGATGGGATCTATATGATTTCCCAAGTAATGTTTTCCTGAACATTCCCTTTAATGGCTCTTGAAATAAAACAGTATTTCTTCGTTAGTTCCATTGCTCGTGGAATTTTTTCTGCGTCGGCTGGGTCGACCTTCAACCTGATGTGAACTGATATCTCTCTGAATGCAAATCCTTTCTCGGGTGACGGCCCTAATACAGAGCTGGCGTGGCTATCCCAGGAGTGTAATCGAATATTCATCCTCTCCTTGAATTCCAGAAAAGTCGTCAACAAACAGGAAGCTAGTATACCTGGAAATAATACTTCAGGCGTTAGCTGACCGCCCGGACCACCAAACTCTGGAGGAGAATCGACCTCAATTTCTGATCCCGCAGCCTTTAGAGTGGTTTTCCTGCCGCCAATCCATTTCACATCCGCCTCATAGGTATAAGTATCCATAAATCATGAAGCGATAGCATCGATTTTATTTTTTCCACAATACCAGAAACAGCACCATATATACCGAACTAAGAATTCTCCAAAAATTTCACGACTCAATATGAAAAACATTTTTTGCAAGATGGATTTCGAGCTTTCCAGAAATCTTATATTCCAGAAATCAATACACATTCATGACAAAAGAGACGGACCAGAAAAGCAGAGAAAAGAAAGAAGATGATTCGGAGGAAAATATGATCAAGAAAAGTATATCGATCAAAGGTGTGAGCACAGACATCTACAAGAGGATAAATGAAATAGCAAGGGAAACGGGGAAGACCATTGGTGAGATCACCAATGAAGCTTTCAAGTTCTTTGTATCCACTGTGGACGGAGCCAGGCAGGTTTCGAAAAATTTTGTGGATGGAATCTCGGAGATGTCTATTCAGACAGTATCCAACTTCAAGGAACTGGAGCTGAATGGCAAGGATCTCAGAGAATTTAGCCGAAAAGTTTCGTTCCGGAATATAAATCGCCTCGTATTCAAGAATATTAAGGACGATGATATTAGAAAGTATGTTGATTCCTTCGTTCACATCGAAGAGCTTGTCTTGCCTAGAGACATCAGTAAGGCTCTCGTTCTTCAGAAATGTAATTTTGTTTCTAAGATAACACAGATATAGTTCCTCGCCATTTTTATTCAAATGAACTTCAGGATCAAGGAGAGGATTTCGAACTATCTGAGTTCCAACCCAGACGCAAGAGTATGTGCACTGGATCTTGAAACCCTGGTTGCTGATTCAGGTGGGTTTCTGAAGGGGGAAAGAATCATCTCTATTTCTATGGCTCTCGATGATGGACCAATCACAACATCATTTTTCTCAGCCAGGGACGATTCGGCTGCCGAGGAGATGAGGATCCTGCGGGAGTTCGATTTGCGGCTTGCAGAAATAGCACCTGACATAATAATTGGATACAATCACACTGGATATGACATTCCTCTCATCAAAAGCAAATTGAGGGAACTATCGTACTCGGATAGACTGAGGAATGTTGAGTACTTCTTCGGAGTCTCCTGGACTGTGGATATGAAGTATGTGATCGCCGAAGATCTCTATGACTTTGAGGGAAATTATCGCATAAGAAAGCTGGATGATGTCCTGAGGCACGAGAGATATGGTCATCTGAATCTCATGAGAGCAAAAGAACTGGTCACGTCTGGCGATATTGATAAAGGTTCCATGATCAAACAGCTTTGGAAGGAGGAACCTGAGATATTTGAACGCTATTCCATTGGAGATAGCTATGACCTCATTGTTATCTTTTCCCACATTTTTTCCAAATCTCGAGAAAGTTCTCAAACTTAAAATATGAAGGCTGCCTTCTTCCACTGTATGCTTTTGGTTCACACTCTTTTCGGGATTTTCACGCAATGCCGCTCGTGCTTGAATAACTCAACCTTTATGAACTGAAAGACAGGCTCAACATCAGAGCCCCTGAAACAGCAAGAATCCCCCCAGCAATTTTACCTTGATGTGGAGTGTTATCAATCGGTGGGCGCCAACAGATATCAATGATTATAGGAAGATAAATTTACTTCTCTTCCATCTACCACCGATGGTATATATCATTGATTCTGGTAACACCAAATTTGGGAGGAGCAACCAAGATATAATCAAACTCGGGGCAACAGCTGCTAAGGACATCGTGAAGCGATTCCATGACGCTATAGATCTTGTGATAGTATCCAATTCATACTCGGGGGAGTATACGGGTAACTCGGGAATAAACAGTTTGATCACCACCGCTCTTTCCCTGGACGAAGTCCCATCACTGCGTGTTGACAATACAACCGCGAGTGGGAGTACAGCCATACTTCTTGGACGGTCTCTCATTGAGGCTGGAAGGGTCAATACGGTATTGATCATCGGTGTTGAGAAAATGAGCGAAGTCGATACGAGGCGATCGTCCGAAATTATTTCTTCATTTCTGAATCCCGTTGAGAGGGACGCGGGTCTGACATTACCCTCACTGGCTGCCTTTATGGCAAGAAGCTACATCAGAGAATACGGCGCAACCAGAGAATCTATAGCCATGGTATCTGTTAAAAATCATCGAAATGGTTCTATGAACCCTATCGCTCAGTTCCAGAAAGCGATCAGCCTTGAGGATGTTTTGAACTCACGGATAATTGCAGACCCCCTAAGACTGTTTGAATACTGCCCAATAAGTGACGGTGCTTCTGCAATCCTTATGAGCTCTCATGAATACGCTCCTTCTCTAAGTGCGAAAAGAGTCAATGTTATGGAAACTACCGTGAGCTCCTCCTCAAGTGTTGTTTCAACACGAGAAAATTTTGTATCTATAGATGTCGTCAAAAAGGCTGCAGAACAGGTTTTTCAAAAGACATGGCTCTATCCACGGGATATCGACTTCATTGAGCTCCACGATATGGCAACTATCCTTGAAATAGTTGAAGCTGAAGATATGGGCTTCTTTAGGAAAGGTGAAGGATGGAAAGCTATGAAAGATGGAGAGACCGAACTTGGTGGTAGCATACCGATCAATCCCAGCGGTGGACTTATTTCTCGCGGCCACCCAATCGGCGCCACCGGCATTGCACAGGCAGCCGAGGTTTTCACGCAGTTAACCGGTAAGGCAGGGAAAAGACAGGTCAGGGGTGCAGAAAGAGGGCTATCATTAAACATGGGAGGATTCGGCAATTCGGCCATCGCCACAATCTATGAGGTGGTCTAATGCGGCTATACATCTGTACGAAATGCGGAAAAAAATTTGTGGAGGAAAGGTTATTTTGTCCATCCTGTTTGTCTGAGGATTTTTCAGAATCCAGTATCAATGGAGCAACTGTATCTGACAGAGTTCAACTATTCGCCACTCCGGCAAAATTCCCTGAGTCGTACTACGTTCTGCTCCTAAGTAACGGAGAGTTGAAGATTTTCTGTAGATCAGATACAGACATTAAAGAGGGAATGAAAGTGCGGTTGGATATGGAAGATTCTCAGCATCGTTGCAGATAGCGGGGTCCTCGTCTCTGCATCTGAGAACTTATACTGGAATATTGTCTTTACAAATCATATTGCAATGTTTCGTGAGTTTCTCTCACAAAAGAAATGGGCATGACAATGGAAAGAATGACTGTTGAAAGCATGGCCACCGAGTAGAGTTCGGGGGTGAGGAAGCCATTGGCAAAACCTATGCTGGCAATCACAATTCCAACGGCACCACGACTTCCGAAAATACCCACAACATGGTTTCTCCTCAGTCTGGGCTGATGTTTGCGGATGATGAAGAAAATGAGCAGACTTCCGATGATAGCTGTTACTGGAAGCATCACTGTCAGAGTTAGGAAGCCATGCATATTGGGTATTACGACATCGAGACCGGCAATTGAAAAAAAGAGGGGCCCGAAGAAGCTGCTTTCTATACCCGCAAGAGTCTTCTTCACCTTGTCTCTGAGCTCTTCACCAAGATTAACGTCACTGACAAGAATGCCTGCAAAGAAAGCACCAAGTATATAACTTATTCCTATCATTTCCAAAATAAAGGAGATTAGGAGAGCAAAAACTATAATACTACCAAAAATTATTTTGGAACCTCCCCTCTTGGCATGAATCCTCTCGAAAAATGCATTCACGGTTTCTTTGCGATTCCGCATGGCAAGATCTATAAGCAGAAGTGCAATAATCACGGTCACTATGCCACCTACCTTAACATAAGAGGATTCTGGATTGAGAAGGATAGAAACCACAATAAATCCGATCACGTCAGAAATAACAACCGCTGAAACAATGAGAGAGCCTGTTGATGTTCCCGCTAGGCGAGAATTCCTGATGAGCGCGGATGTTATGCTGATAGAGGGTATGCTTATAGACAGAACCAGAAATAGCGAGGAGTCAATATTTATCCTGAGGAGCCAGACGGATAGGAATAGCATAGCTGCCATCGGAATAAGGAATCCACCAAGAGATAGTTTAGAACCTAGAAAGAAATTTTTGATAAGAGAGTTAAAATCTTCATCGATACCGAGAAGGAGGATGATGAAGAAAAGTGCTATTTCAGAAAAGCCACTTAAAAACTGATCGGGTTTGATTAGTCCAATTATCGCAGGTCCAAGTGTTATACCTGTCAGAATTTCTCCAGTAACAGCTGGAACACCAACCCTCTTGAGAACCTCACCAAAAAAAAGTGATAGCGTAAGGAGAATAAGAACTGTTGCAATGATTTCCATATTCTTACCCCTTTACGCTCTTAACTTATTTAAATGTTATATGATGGATTCCGCAAAAGATCCTGACTCCAACCGTAAAATCTTGGAGACGACGACTAGAAATCGAGAACGCATATAGTACCACGCGGTGTGTTGTAAGTTCGAACTTTACATTATGAGCGTTCAATCAAAAAAATTATTTCAAGGGGATCAAAAAAAGGTAAAAATAATAATTTTAAGAATAGTAATTCATCTCTCTTCGTACGCATACTGCAGGAGCGTGTACAGTGCAATGAAGCCCACGCCGAGAATCACACCATATACGACCCCATTCTTGTCTATAACTGTAAGATAAGGGTTGGTATTCACAGACTGGAATGGCGTGATCGCGGTCAGCACCAGGCCAACCACCAGCACTATTGAAGAGATGACTATTCCTATCAAATACTTAGAGTTCACGATCAGCTCACCCCCTTGTCAGGTTCCTTTTCAAAAACGCCTTCGTCAGAAGCCAGGAACTGGGAGTTTTCTTTTATGATTGTATCAATCTCTTCGGTTCTGTAGCCGCTGTAAACGGCCCAGAAATAGAATATGATTGAGATTATGACAACTACAACCAGGTCCCACGGGAATGGGATGTAGCTTTTCCCACCAAATGAACCTATGTAGGTCATGAATGTCAGAATTGCCATGTAGATTGGTACCCAGATACCTGCTTTTACACTGGTTCTGTCAAAGATCTTCTTGTCGTTCAGTTTTAGGGAGTACAGTATTGGATAAACGATGAAAATACCTATGTAAACAGCGATGAGTAGATAGAGGTCAATTGGCCATCCAGTCCAGTAAACAATCAGGCTGGCACCTATGAAAGCCAGGGGAGATAGAATTTTGGAACCAGCAAGCGTGAAAGGCCTCTTAAGTTCTTTAGCATGCTTCCTGAAAATTCTAACAGCTGGACCTCCTACCATATACGTGAAAACGGTCGAGGATGTGATGAATCCCACCATCTTGTACCAGCTGGGGAAGGGAATGAAGAATATGAACCCTATGAGTAGAGAAGCGAGCAACGGGGCGACCGGAACTCTCCACCTCTCGTGAACCTTGATGAATGCTCTCGGAAGGAAACCTATGGTCCCGAGTCCATACAGCGTCCTCATGGAGGTACCGAGATAAACGTTCAGAGTTCCACTGGGTGAGATGTAGGCATCTGCGAATAAAACGTACGTTAGAAACACAAGACCGAAAGACTGAGCGAGAATGGCAAACGGTGCACCAGCCAGCGCACTTAATCCTTGTGGACCGATATACTGGCCAGAGCCGTTAAGATAGACCCCGAGGCTTGTGTCGAGTCCATGCCAGTTGCCTGGAGCCACTCCAAGAGAACCCCATCTGAGCGAGCCTATAAGAGCGGTCTGCAGTAAAACATAAAGTATAATACCGATAACAACCGCTATGACTGTGGCAATGGGAATAGACTTCTGGGGGTTTTTTGCTTCACCTGCATAATCAAGTCCCTGCCGGAATCCCAGGAAGGAGAAGACGATACCAGAGACAGCAACAGCTGCCATCACGGGACCAAATCCATATGGGAAGAATCCTGAAAATGTGTGCCCAACTGGACCAAATGCGCTATTTGTCGATGTGTATGAGAGGTTAAAGTTACCCATGTTGAATCCAACTGCAATTAACAATATGACTGTGGAGAATGGGATTACAAGTTTCCACCAGGTCATACCTGTGTTGGTTTTCCCCATTAACCTAACACCGAAATAGTTCAGGAAGAAGAATAGAATCATCAACAGCGCCGCAAACAGAATTCCTGTTCCGGTTAGAACAACACCATTTGTTAGTCCAGGATAATAACTCGACGCATAGGTAACCACTGCTTCTGCCTCAATGGCTGGAACAGATACTGCAGACAGGAAATAGGCCCAGCCGAAAAAGAATCCCGCAAGGTTTCCGTGCGAGTACTGTCCATATCGTACAATCGAACCGCTTCTTGGAATCATGGTTCCAAGTTCTGAGTAGTTCAAAGCTATGAAGATAACAATCACACCACCGATAATCCAAGATATTATTGCACCAGGTCCAGCGACATAAGAGGCCCCATATGCTGCAAAAAGCCAGCCAGATCCAATTATACCGCCGAGACTTAGAAACAACAGGTCAATGGTTCCGAGTTTGTGGCGTAATTTTCTATCTGATTTCTCAGCTATGATTTCTATGTTTCCACTTTCATCGACCATAGAGATAGTTATGCCCAAAACTGTATATAATATTTTTCACAGCGTAACGGGCGAATCGTAGGTAATCTCAGTTAGCCTTAAAATGTTTTTCACCTAAAAAGACTGTCAAATCTAAGTTGATTCCACAGGATTTGTGGAAACGATCATGATCCCGTGACAGCCCTAAGTGCGGTCTGATTGGGATCTCAAGATTTTTCTGCCTAAAGTTTGCTATTTCCATCAACTAAAAACTGACAATGTCCCAGAACTACAAAGAGAAGATAACCGTTAGAAATTCTTCAGATATGAATTTTCTCAGTTGGGGTAAGTGCGGCGTTCCTTTGAATCATATTTACTAAGCGAGCTTTCAGTTTTTCTTTTCAAAATAACAGTAAGCACTACCAAAGTAGGAAGGGTCAGGACGGAAAATTTGTTCATTCCGCATCGTTGACATTGTCCGCAACTTTCTTGGAACATTTCTAAGGATAATGGAGATCAAATGTTTTAGCTCTGTAAAATTGACGTAACGGCGTATCCGAGTTTCAGAAGAGTTGTTCTTACCGAACGGGGGCATTCATCTCCGCCCTTCACGCTCAGAAGGTGTGCTGCACGACCAGACAGACGGAACTGAAAACCACAACATATATTCCCATCTATAACGAGATAGTGCATATTGCGGCCACTGAACATTCTCTTGAACTCTTTTTCATAAGCCCTGTAAACGATATCCTTTGGTGAAATGACATATACATCCGAGGTTACTTTGCGGGATGTAGCAAAAGAAGGCTTGCGATATACCAGATTCCTGAAGTCGATGAATATTGACCTGGAAAGCGTGCCTGTCTCAACGAGCTTCCTTACAACCATGTGGAATAGCTCTTCGTTTTTCGTCTGAGAGATTGAACTGAATGTGGGCCAGTCAACATAACCAATTTTATCCACCGTGGCGAGTATCAATCTTCTGTATGCCTCTTCGGGTCTGAATCTTTCCGGTACATAAATGTATTTTCCGTCGAAATCCTTGACAACGATGTTTTTTGAAAAAAGATCCTTTAAAATCTTCCTCACACGCATCCCTCGCAGAGGCCGCCTGGCCGCAAGCTCCGCCTCCGACGCTTTTTTCATATCTATGATGGTTCTTATGACCTTCTGCATATCTTCATCTATCTCTTCTGATCTGGCAGACCTAAAAAGCTGAGCTGCTTCCATCGTGCCGTACGAAATGAGAGAATAGGGCCCGGAAAAATGATATATCAGCCTCGACTCAAAGTAATTCCTCAGCTGAGTTGGGGTGATACCAAGCTTATAAGCTTCAAAAAAAGAGCGTATGCCAAGTATCTCTCTTTCAAGGAGCTTATATATACCCCTCTCGCTATCATCTTCACTGCCGTCGTGAAGAACATCAACCAAGACATCTCTGAGTGTCATGGTGCTCGTGTTCCCGTTGCCACTTATGAACAGGTTTTCCCTCCTTTCGAAACCTCTTTCAAGTAGAACATGCGAAAGATCAGGTGGTGGGTTTTCGACCACGATCGCCCCAAAGGACGAGCTGTTCAATTCTCTGAGATAATTGACCAGATCGCTCTCTGAACCATCGGACTCGAAACGTATATCAGATAGCCACGCCAAACCATCTCGCACCTCAAGGTTAAGAGTTGCAGAATCCTTACCATTTTCGATGTATACTGTAGAACCGCTCTCATAGGAAAAACTGTCAGAGTACAGGGCGATAGGATCATATGTTCCGGCAAGGAGTGGGAAGGAATTCTTCACAGATGGCTTTAAAGATCCGTAGTATACCCTGCCTCCATTGAATCTGGTATCGAGACCTCCAAAGTTTGTAACCTTCCTTTCATAAAACCAGAAAAACCTCGACAATTCCTGAAGAGAAACAGGTCCATAATGATCCGCCAGAATCTTGAATGCAAGATTGGTATCGATCGCTTCTTCCGGTCTCTTGTAAACAAGATAATTGTCATCCTGATCATGGAAGATGAGAATGTGATATTCGAGGACCTTA
>Ga0256829_1001288_pt1 | contig 21057 bp, 18 predicted proteins | sample 131447metaG_FD_185979 | JGI IMG/M metagenome (GOLD analysis project Ga0256829, IMG submission 185979) | Hydrothermal vent microbial communities from Lau Basin, Pacific Ocean - 131-447 | ecosystem: Environmental > Aquatic > Marine > Hydrothermal vents | place: Pacific Ocean: Lau Basin | collected...
GCTGGCATTGGTATGCCGCGCACTGCGTGAGAAATGACCAAGAATAATCGCATATTCGAGCTTACTTTCAGCATTTTCCCAGCAAATGCGCACAATATCAACACGCACTGCACTGTATAAATGATGTTGGCTACACTTGAGGTGAATCCATGTCATCCCTGTTTGCTTAGGCGCAGGCAGGGCTTGAATATCTTGGCGTAATTCTGGTGTTATGTGTGCCAAGGTATGCAAATCACGCATCAGACCGAGGCGTTTTTTGCCGCCCGTAGCATCAAAGAATTGCATGCCAAAAAGCAAATAGCGGTTGTCATTCATCCATGCCAATAACTCAGCATCTTGTGGTGCATCTTCTTTAATATGCTGGGTAATTTCTAAAATGCTTTGGCTCATGGTTTGAAAATCTGCCACAGAGAGTTCAACAGAGCGTAAAACAGCATGAATATCATGCGCTAACTGCTTGCAATCATGAACCAATGTCGCAGAGATATGTAGTGCGATAAACATAAAGTTTTGTTCCGCATGATCATCGGGCTGACGCAGTTGAATATCGCAGACTTGCTCATCGCATTGCATGGAGGCAACCATGGTTTGCTGTCCAATAGGCTGAATGTTTTTACGTAATAAATAGCCTTTAATGGCATCAAGATAAAATGCCTGGTCAGGGCAACGGATAAGAATCAAATGCCGATGCATAGCCCCATGACTTATGGTTTTGGCTATCAGTGCGGTACGTTTTTTGCCAAACTCAAAGTCCGAATGTGGTAATAAACGCATCGTAAGATGGATAAGCGCAGCTTGTAAGCGTTGAGGAGGAAGCTCTAAGCCATGTTGGACTCTGGCTTCTTCTAATAAAGAAAGTAACTGCTGTCTTAATATCCGCATTCAGCATCCTCCATAACTTACAGTAGCAACAATAAATCCTCGCTGATAAGAAGTCTCTGTTTAATTTATCCCTGCTTACATTGTGTCATCGTAACTCTTGAATAACAGCCTTTGACTCGCGCAAGGTTTTTCGAGGCCCCTACCCCGCATGATTCATAAATCATCGTGATGATTACGTAGAAGCTTTGTTTGCAATGAATGTTAAGAGTAACTATTCAGCATGCTTCCAAGCCCCTTCTCCCATTCAGGGGACAAGGTGAATGCCGCAGGCAGAGAGAGTGCCCTAGGGTAGAAGGTTGGGATGAGGCGTGATTTCCTCAAACATCAACGAGAATCGTTATATACAAACCCTCACCCCAGCCCTCAAAGCACTCTCTCTCTTGCTGGGCAATTCACCTTGTCCCTTAAAAGGGCGAGGCAGGACGATGCTGAATAGTTACGTTGAAGAAAGAGTTCGTAGCTGTGCTTACGAACGATGGATGAAAGCTTTATTGCGAATAAAGCAGCAAGCAAGGGCACGATAGTATTTGTGAATCATGTAGGCTAAATTTTCTAACACAGGTGGTGGCGATTTTGGGCGTATAGGCATCATTTATTGAGTTAATCAGCACCTCCCTGTAGTCGAACTTGAAGCTTTATGTCACGCTGTGGCTTGAGAGGTTGCATCATGGTGGATAAAAGTGTGCAAGGGCATCGAGAACGCTTAAGACTACGGTTTGCCGAATCTGGCTTTGACGGGTTTCATGATTATGAAATACTAGAGCTATTGCTCACCTATGCCATTCCGCGTGTGGATGTAAAACCCATTGCAAAGAGCATTTTAAAGACTTTTGGTACACTTGCAGGTGTATTTGATGCGCCTGTATCTGAATTAAAACAAATCAAAGGTATGGGGGAGAAAGGAGCTATATTTCTAACCTTAATACGCCAAGTTGAGGTGCGCTATTTGGCATCTGATTTACCTGGAAAATCTGTTTTTGATCGTCCGAATAAAGTCAAAGAACATTTGCGATTATTGGTGCAAGGGCGTGGCATGGAATGTTTTGGAGCAATCTTTACCGATCAACAACATCGGCATATTGCTACGCAAGTGATGTTTGAAGGCACCGTTGATCGAGCCGTGGTTTACCCAAGAAATTTAATGAAACGAGCCTTAGAATTGGATGCCAAAGGCATGATTTTATTTCACAACCACCCCGGAGGCACAGCCCATGCCAGCGATGAAGATATTGCGCTAACCAAACGCATGGAAGAAGCCTGCCTACCGCTAGATATTAAATTGTTGGATCATTTTTTGGTAGCAGGAAAAGAAGTGCTATCATTTAAAGAAAACGGCTGGTTTTGAAGTTCATTGTATAAAAAACATCGGAACGACTCAGCATCGTTATAAATTGGTTCGTATCTCTTGAATAACAGAATGCATAAATATTGCATTTTGTTATTCATTCGTTTGGGCGTTGCAACGCGACTTGCATCGCTATTCAGATTGCCGCTGATTTGTTCGAGACCAAGGGAGGTGTCGGTAAAATCGCTGGTGATGAATAGTTACAAAATTAAAAAAGAAAAGGCTCGCCTAACCTCAAGTTAGACGAGCCTTTAAAATATGCGTTTTAAGCTTAAGCCATTGCCTTCACATGTGAATTCAAACGCGATACACGACGTGATGCCTGACGCGCATGAATCAAACCTTTGCCACCAGCACGGTCAATCAAAGACACTGCTGATTTCAAGGCTACATTTGCTGCATCTTTATCGCCTGCTGCAATTGCTGCTTCTAATTTTTTCACTGCTGTACGCATCGTAGAACGTTGCGAACGATTTAATGCGCGCTTTTTAAGATCCTGACGCGCACGCTTCAATGATGATACATGATTAGCCACTGTTGTTACCCCTTGTCACCGTACTTAACTGTACGGAACAGTCAAAAATGAGCGGCGAACCATAACGATGATTCAACTTCTGTCAACGCCTAATCACCACTTGCCCCTACCTTATCAAACTGACAAGCTTGCATCATGTTATCTAAGAAAATCACCAGTCTATGAATAGTTATAACGACCCAACTGCAGTCTTTGTTATTGCCGTACTCATTGCCGTATCTGCACAATTAGCCTCCGAGCGCATGCGGCTACCGCCTATCTTTCTTTGGTTGCTAGCGGGTATGGGCTTAGGACCTTTCGGACTCCATTTATTACAAACCGAAAGTATTGAACCAGCTTTGCATACGTTGGTTGAACTCGGATTAGCAATTATTCTGTTTGAAGGCGGCATGAACCTCAATCTTAAGGCTCTAAATGAACATCGTAGTGTCGTTGGCAGACTTGTTATACTTGGACCGATTCTTACCATGCTTGTTGGCGGGCTTGCAGCGCATTATTTAACCGGCTTAGATTGGTCATTATCTCTATTGTTTGGCGCGATTATTTCTATTGGCGGTCCAACTGTTATTACCCCCATTATTCGCCAAGTACGTTTGGACCGTGAAATCAGTCACATCCTCAGCAGTGAAGCCATGCTTGTCGATGCTGTCGGTGCAATCCTGGCTATTGTTATGTTACAGCTCACTTTGTTGCCCGATGCCAATGCATGGTCAACATTCCAAGATATTCTCATCAAGCTTGGCGTAGGCACATTTATCGGTATTGCAGGTGGATGGCTGATTGCTCGAGCCTTACATTTTAATATTTCACACAACCTTGAAATGCGAACCATCTTCACACTGGCATGCTCTTGGGGCATCTATCTGCTTGCCAACAGCTTGAGTGAACAGGCTGGACTGATGGCAGTACTTATGGCTGGGACAACCTTACAGCGCATGAAAATACCCGATTTCCAACGCCTTCGTCACTTCAAAGGAAGTTTGTCGATTCTCATCATATCCGTATTATTTGTATTATTGGCAGCCAACTTAGATCTTTCACTTTTAAATGCTTACCTGTGGCAAGGATGTGTTATTTTTCTCTTACTTGCGCTTATTGCCCGACCTTTATCGGCTTGGGGTTCAGGCATCGGCTCCAAGCTAACATCTGCACAAATTAATTTTCTTGCCATGATGGCTCCACGCGGTGTGGTCGTTGCTGCGATTACATCATTGTTTGCCCTTGTATTGCACGAAGCAGGCTCAAGGCAAACAGATTTATTGGTCGCTCTGGTATTTATCATTATTATCATTTCAGTTTTTGTTTATGGCTTTATTGCTAGACCTTTAAGCCAGTGGCTACAGGTTGATGGTGGTAGTGACCGTACTATTTTGATTATTGGTGGCGGGCAAATGGGAGCAGAGCTCGGGCGGGCATTATGCAATGACCGTGAAGTGCGCTTTTTAGATCTTAATGGTGAAGTTGTAAACAATCTCAAACATGCAGGCTTCACAGCTGTGCGAGGTAATGCGCTCGACCCTCTATACCTAGAAATTGTACATGCTGAAGAGGTTAGTGCTGTATTGGTCATGACAGGCTCATCCGATCATAATCTACTCATTGCATCTTTGGCAAAAGATCAGTTCCATGTTCCTGAAGTCTATGTTGCACTACAAGAAGATAGCGAAGATAAACACCAGCGACTTATTCACCGCTTACAAGCCAAACGCTTATTTGCCAAACCATACACTGCAACCTATTGGCAAGATCAGGCATTTCGCAAACGCCTAGTGCATGAAAGTCAGCATATTGAAGAAGATTCTTCCCTCAATGGCTGTCGCATGGGTGATGCACGCATCCCTCATGGTATTCAGCCTTTGGCCGTTCATCGTGATGGGCTCTCCCTTATCCCAGATGATGATTTACGCTTACAGGCAGGTGATGAAATCGCCATGCTATTACGCCCTGAACGCATTCAAGAAGGTCAAACCCTTATCGCTCCTCCGACAACCGATAACAGTATGGTTAATCTACAAAAGAAAACTGAAAACGGTTAATCTTGTTCATACCCATCAAACGCACACGCTTTGCCCCTAGCCCAACAGGGCTGATGCATGTCGGAAATGCTTTTGCTGCGCTACAATGCCAGCAATGGGCATTATCCAATAAGGCTGCGTTATTATTACGTATTGAAGATATTGATTTTACCCGTTGCCGCTCTGAATATACCCAGTCCATTATCGAAGATTTACAATGGCTAGACATTACTTGGCATGGCGAAATTCGTCAGCAAAGCAAGCACCTAGCATGCTACCAAGAAGCTCTCATGCAGCTTCAAGAGCGTGAGCTTATTTACCCCTGCTTTTGCACACGCAAACATATTCAACAAGAAATAAAATTGATGGGTCTTGCCCCGCATGAGGAGGATATGCACGATGCATACCCTGGCATTTGTCGTAATATTCTCATCTCAGAGCGGCAACAACGCATGCAACATGAAGCCTTTGCGTGGCGCTTGGATGTAAAAAAATCATCTGAGGTATTACCCAAACCTATATATTGGCTGGATGAACAAGGTAAGCAACATCATGTTCAGCCCGAAGCGCTGGGTGATATGGTGATTGCCCGTAAAGATATTGGCATCAGCTACCACCTCGCGGTGGTTGTAGACGATGCTCTACAAGGCATCACTGATGTCATACGCGGTGAAGATTTACAAAGCAGCACAGCCATTCACCGCTTGTTACAAGCCCTGCTAAAACTTCCTTCACCCACCTATCAACACCATCGTTTGATTCTTGATATACAGGGCAAACGTCTTGCCAAACGCAATCATAGCACGACCATAAAAAGCCTGCGTGAGGCTGGCATATCAGCTCAAACACTACGCAGTTTTCTTCTGCAAAAAGATGCTACATGGTCATTCCCATACGATGCCTCGACCCAGTCCATTGTCCAACAACTTGGCAGCCGCGCCTAAATCCACCAATATACGCCATATTAAAAGTTGAAAGGACGTTCCCTTGGCAAGCATTCTCGATTTAATTGGCAATACCCCCATGGTGGAGCTAAAAAACATTCCCAAACATCTTCCCGACAATATTCATATTTACGCCAAATTAGAACGTTTCAACCCTGGTGGTTCCGTAAAAGATCGCCCTGCCCTGCGCATGATTCAAGATGGCATTGCTAATGGCTCACTAACCCACGATAAAACCATTTTGGATTCCACATCAGGTAACACAGGTATCGCATTGGCAATGATTGGTGCTGCATTGCAATACAAAGTCCGCTTGGTGATGCCTGGCAATGTCTCAGATGAGCGTAAACGTATTTGTCGTGCTTATGGTGCTGATTTAATTTTCTCTGATCCATTAGAGGGTTCCGATGGTGCAATTATAGAAGCACGTCGTATTTATGAGGATGATCGCGAGCGTTATTTTAAACCCGATCAATACAACAACCCAGCCAATCCATTGGCACACGAAGAGAGTACAGGTCCTGAAATTTGGCGCGATAGCCATGGCAAGGTTACCCATTTTATTGCCTCACTCGGTACATCGGGCACATTGGTTGGCACAGGGCGTTTTTTGAAAAAGACCAACCCAGATATTCAAATTATTGCAGCAGAACCCGATTCACCTTTTCATGGCATTGAAGGACTCAAGCACATCGAATCGAGTATTGTGCCTGGTATTTATGATGCTTCTGTACACGATACAAAAATCGGCATCAATACCGATGAAGCCTATGACCTCACCCAACGACTTGCCACTGAAGAAGGTATTTTATGTGGGCAATCTTGTGGTTGTGCCTTGGCTGCAGCATTAAAAGTTGGGGAGAGTTTGGCTAAAAAAGGCGAGGCTGGTGAAATTATTGCCATATTCCCTGATGGCGGCGAAAAATATTTAACAACGGCTGTATTTGCAGGTGATCGCGTTACTGATGGTGGAGGAATTTGAGCTGAAAACAAAAAAACTGCTAGAAACGCTATAATTCGCTCATGTCCTCATCGCATACAACACAGTTACGACCTGTCTCTTTAGCACGATATAAAGCCTTATCTGCTCGCTCAAGCATCGTTTGAACATCCAAATCATCATCTCTTAACGCACTCAAACCAATACTAATGGTAATGGATTTACCATCCATCTCATCAAAGCATTCTGAAGCAATCGCAACGCGCAATTTATCAGCAGCCTGACGTGCTTGCAATATATTGGCATGTGGCAGTACGCAAATAAATTCTTCGCCACCATAACGCGCCACAAAATCCGTTTCTCTTAAACTTTTCTTCATCACTTGTGCAACACGAATCAAGACCTCATCTCCACAAGGATGCCCATAGGTATCATTAACTGCTTTAAAAAGGTCAATGTCGATGAGTAATAGCGAGAGCGACTCATAATTTCTTCGCGCATGCAAAACAAAACCTTTTCGACTTAAATCAAAATACCCACGGTTATAAATTTGCGTTAAACCATCTGTAATGGAATCTTCCACTGCATCATCACGTTCTTGTTGCAGCTGTTCTCGATGTTTTTCAAGCTCAGAGTTTAGCATTTCCAACTGCTCAAAACGTGAAATATCCTTGACTGCAATCGCCATATCACCCGCTATTTTTTGCAAAAAGTCCAACTGTGATTGGCTTAGCTCTTGATCCAGAGCTAATACCAAAGCACCCAATTTTTCTTGTCTATAAAACATCGGAAACATCACCACACACTCAGGAAGCATAGCTTTTGTTTCCCCATCCAACAAAAAATTAGCCTCTGATAAGTATTTCAAACTCATCATATGCCCCAATAATTCTAACTCTTTCGATATATATTTTAAAAATATTTTTTGTGCACTGGCATCATCACTCATGCCATGCTCTGCGGTCAAAAAAAGTTCTTTCCCGTCTAACCCATGCAAGCATACAGCCCCTGCAAACACTGGAAGATGTATATTAATCACTGCAAGCACTTCAGAAAGTGCCATCGCCCTATCATTGGATGCCGACAACATAGCAACCACAGAACCGTAAGCGTGATTTAATTTACCTCGTTCTATTAAATCCTTATTTAATAATTCAACACTTTCAGTCATTTCAATAAAGTGGCGACCAAGCGTATTAAGTTCATCTTTTTTATTAAATTCAAGTTTCTCATGCAAAATGCCATCTTTAAAGTCATCCGCCATATGCATCAATTGACGAATAGGATAGAGGATGCGCTTAAACAAAAGCGTTGCCAATAAAGCCGCCAAAACAATGTTCAGCGCAAAACAAAGCATGACTGTATAATGTTGATTATCATTTAATACAGAGAGTTCTCCAAAACCAACGATGGATACAAGCCCCATAGATAGAATGATGATTAGTATTTGTGCCTTAATGCTTGTAAAAAACATGCTTATTCATAAGCAAAAAGACTGCCAGTATTAGTAACCTTTGGTAAAATCAGTTTTATGACACTTCGGACATGGGGGGATACGCCCTGTCTTTTTAAAATGCATAGAATGCCCGCAATCTTTACAGGTTAAGGTTCCTGCACTTGTAATCTCACCAGATCGACAAGATAACGACGCTCCAGTCTTAGCTGCGACACCTGATAATGCAGTACCTGCCGCCTGCAACAACGACGAAATCGAAGCCAAAGCTCCATGCCCTAAACGGGCTGGATTCAGCTTAACCTTCGCTTCATCACGAATATTTGTGGCAATATGCCCAAAGTCTCGCTCAAGAAAACCTTTTAGCTTTTGACCTTGCTCTTCGGTAAATGCACCCGCATGGGTCAGCTGTTCACGGGCTTTTTCCATAGCTGCATGTGCTACTTCAGAGGTTTTTTCAGCCCCTGACTCAAACAATTCTTTAAACTTCGCTGCCAGTTCATCATATTGGTCTGCTTCTTCACCGCTAATCGCTGCGTCATCCATATGATCAATCACTGCATCAGCAAACTCAGACGTTGATAGCTTCACCGCATCTTCCATCAAACGTTCAAAATCATAGGTCACCGTCTTGGCTTGGATTGCGCCTGTAATGCCTTTTTCCACCAAATCTGCGGCTTCATCCCAACCCATATAACGCAACATCATGGAACCAGAAAGCGTCATCGAAGAAGGGTTCACCATATTTTTCCCAGCATACTTGGGTGCTGTACCATGCGTTGCTTCAAAAATCGCATGCCCAGTCAAATAGTTAATATTTGCACCTGGCGCAATACCAATACCGCCCACTTGTGCCGCCAGTGCATCCGATAAATAATCACCATTGAGGTTGAGTGTCGCAATCACATCAAATTCTTTGGCACGTGTTAACACCTGTTGCAAAGCAATATCTGCAATACAATCTTTAATCACAATGCCATCTGGCAACTCACACCAAGGACCATCGCCGATTTCTACTGCACCAAACTCTTCTTTGGCAACCTCGTAACCCCAGTTGCGAAAGCCGCCTTCGGTGTATTTCATAATGTTGCCCTTATGAACCAAGGTGACAGATTTTTGTTCGTTATCAATGGCATATTGAATCGCCGCACGCACCAAACGTTTCGTACCTTCACTGGAAACAGGTTTTATACCAATGCCCGATGTTTCAGGGAAACGAATTTTGCTCACACCCATTTCATCTTGCAGGAATTGAATGACTTTCTTTACATCCTCCGAGCCAGCAGCCCATTCAATACCCGCATAAATATCTTCTGAATTTTCACGAAAAATTGCCATATCAACGTCTTGCGGACGTTTCACTGGTGAGGGTACACCTTTAAAATATTTCACAGGACGAAGACATGTATACAAATCCAACTTTTGACGCAATGCCACATTGAGCGAGGTAAAACCTTCACCAATCGGCGTAGTCAGCGGACCTTTCAAGCCAATTAAATATTCATTGAATGCGGCTAAAGTTTCATCAGGCAACCAAGCCTCATCGCCTTGCCCATATAAATTCCAAGCTTTTTCGCCTGCAAACACTTCCATCCAAGCCAACTTACGCTCATCGCCATAAGCTTTCTCAACTGCTTTATCCAAGATATTCTGAGTTGCAGCCCAAATATCAGAGCCAATACCATCACCTTCAATGAAAGCTACAATAGGTTCATTCGGCACATTCAATGCGCCGTCATCCCCCATCGTTATTTTTTCGCCCGATTCAGGAAGTGTTATTTTATCGAATGCCATAAGAAGCCTCTTTTTTCAGTTTTCTTAGAATTAGAACTTTAAACTATCGCTATATCAGACAGCAATAGCGCCAACACACCTACTTTACGCAAAAATACTTGTTCGTCATGTCTCATCAATGGTCTTTTTGTGAAATTTTCGCAGCTTTTTGTGCTTTTTCCTTGGCTTCTTGGGCTTTTAAACGCGCTCGCGCGTATTTTTTCTGCTCAATAGCCTCAGAAGCTTGTTTTAAAGCCTTTTCTGCACTTTTTAAATAAGTCGTAGACTTAGGCGTAAAATCAGAAACCTGTTGTGCAGCTTTCACTGCCGAACGAGCCTCCGCCATTTCTTGCACAGGTGGCTTTACCACACAGGCAGCCAGTGTGAAAAGGCAGGCAAACATCCATATACGCTTCATCATAGCTTAAGCATTACCCTCATTTTGATTGCTGTCAATCAGATGTTGCCTCTGCCACTGTGCGACGTTTGCGTAAACCCAATTCTTTCCACTGCATATCACCCACTTCAGAAGGCGAAGATGCCATTGGATCTGCCGCACGCTGCGTCTTCGGAAAGGCAATAACATCACGGATAGACTCTGCATTGACCATCAAACTTACCACGCGATCCAAGCCAAATGCCAAACCACCATGCGGTGGTGCACCGTATTTCAAGGCATTCAATAGGAATCCAAATTTATCATTGGCTTCTTCATCAGAAATATTAAGTGCTTTCAACACACGCGATTGCACTTCCGCATCATGAATACGAATAGAACCACCACCGATTTCTGTACCATTCCAGACCAAATCATAAGCTTGCGAACGCATTTCAAGTGGTGCTGTTTCAAGCTTATCCAAATCTTCTGGATAAGGAGCTGTAAACGGATGATGCAAGGCTTGTGGACGTTTATTCTCGGCATCCCATTCAAACATTGGGAAATCTACTACCCAGACAAATTGATTCGACTTCACATCAAATAAGCCCAAATCTTTACCCAATTCCACACGCAAGTAACCCAAAGCATTGTTTACCACATCTTTTGTATCGGCTCCAAAAAACAACAAATCACCATTTTCAGCTTGTGTCTTCTCTAGCAATGCTTTCAACACATCTTCAGATAAGTTCTTCACAATCGGTGATTGCAAGCCCGCAGGAATATCATCTTTATCGTTCACTTTGATATAAGCCAAGCCTTTGGCACCATAGATGGATACAAACTTGGTATAATTATCAATTTTCTTACGACTCAATTGCGCACAACCATCTGGCACACGAATCACTTTCACCAAACCACCATTGTTGGCAGGGCCACTAAACACTTTGAAATCCACCGATTTCATTAAGTCGGTAACATCAATATGTTCCAACCCAAAACGTACATCAGGGCGATCCAAACCATATTTATCCATCGCATCAGCATAGGTCATACGAGGAAAAGGTGCATCGGGTGCTTTGCCCATACCTGCTTCAAACATCGAAGAAATCAAACCTTCTGCTACAGCCATGATGTCATCTTGATTGACAAAAGACATTTCCAAATCGACCTGTGTAAATTCAGGCTGACGATCCGCACGCAAATCTTCATCACGGAAACAACGCGCAATTTGATAATACCTATCCACACCTGCCACCATCAATAGCTGCTTAAAGAGCTGCGGGCTTTGTGGCAGCGCATAAAATGAGCCGGGATATACACGTGAAGGAACCAAATAATCGCGCGCACCTTCTGGTGTTGATTTATTCAGAATAGGTGTTTCAACATCCAAGAAATCTTGGCTATCCAAATAGTTGCGTGCTGCATGGGTAACCTTATGACGCAATACGAGGTTTTTTTGCATCACAGGACGACGCAAATCCAAATAACGGTATTCAAGGCGGTGCTGCTCACCTGTATTGCAATCATCTTCAATAGCAAACGGCGGTGTTTCAGCACGATTAAGCAGTGTAAGTTGTGAAATTTTAATTTCAATTTCACCTGTAGGAAGCTTTGGATTCACCGCATCTTCATCTCTAGGAATCACTTCACCAATCACTTCAATGACATTCTGCTGGCGCATAGAATGCGCCAAAGCATGCATTTCAGGTGTATCTGGATGCGCAACTACTTGCACAATACCAGAGCGGTCACGCACATCCAAAAAGATGACTCCCCCATGATCGCGATTGGTCTCAACCCAACCATTAAGTCGAACCTGTTGTCTAAGATGTTTGCTACGAAAATCACCACAGTATGTACGCGCTATCATTGCGAAAGCCTCCAAAATCATTGCCTTTTAGCAATTCTTATTCCTATCAAGAACCAAAAGGCGGCGCAGCATACCCTTATAGTCCTTTCCCTGCAAAATATCTCCAATATTCACACTGAAAAGCCAGTGTATCAAGCATCAACACCCTTTCAAACTTCCTAGACTTTGCATATAGATAACACCACACTACGCTAAAATTGGGAGTGCTTTGATATGAATACGCACATCAACATAGAAGCTTCATGGAAACAACGATTGATTCACGAGTTTTCACAAGACTATATGTTAACACTACGCTCTTTTTTACAGCGCGAAAAGCAGTGTAAAAAAACTATTTACCCACCTGCAAAACAATGGTTTGCAGCACTCAACACAACCCCTTTTAATCAAGTGAAAGTCGTCATTCTCGGTCAAGACCCATACCACGGCGAAAACCAAGCCCATGGTTTGTGCTTCTCCGTGCCCCCAAACACCAAAATACCACCATCCCTGTTAAATATTTACAAAGAATTACAAACAGACCTGAATATTCCACCTGCTGAACACGGCTGCCTCATACACTGGGCACAACAAGGTGTTTTACTGCTCAATAGCGTGTTAACAGTCGAGAAATCTTGTGCTGGCTCGCACCAAAACAAGGGTTGGGAGCATTTCACAGACGCTATCATCACTCAGATCAATCAACATACCGAACACACTGTATTTATACTCTGGGGAAGTTATGCGCAAAAAAAAGGCGCTAATATTGATAACCGTAAACATCTCGTTATCACTGCACCACATCCCTCACCGTTATCCGTCTATAGAGGTTTTTTTGGAGGGCGATACTTCTCTCGCTCCAACACATATTTAAAACAACACGGCAAAGCAGTCATTGATTGGGCACTGCCAGAGCTCAATACCGCTACCAAGCAATTCGAACAAGCACAGCAGGGCACCTCGAAAAACCTCGCACGAGTTAAACGACGTTGATTTTCGTTCATAGCAAGGCGCAATAAAATGAGTAATAGCATCGCTATTACCCATTTTATTCAACGCAGCTAGGGGTGAAAAGCACAAGTTTGGCGAAGTGCCGAGGTTTTTCGAGGTGCCCAGCACATCAATCAAAGAAATGCATCATCATACAAAGCTGCACCATGACAAACTCGCTCAATCTCTGTTAGCTTCCCGCCATGGCTAAATCATTATTTGTATGTCAAAGCTGTGGTGCAGAACACCGCAAATGGGCAGGGCAATGCCTTGATTGCCATGGTTGGAATTGCATCAGCGAGCAAGTGATTGAAAGCAATCCGCGTGTTGGCAAAAAAGGCAAAGCTTTAAACACCACATCTATCACAGATATTTCCACAGAAGAAAACCCGCGTCGCTCCACCGATATTGAAGAGTTGGATCGTGTTTTGGGCGGTGGTATCGTGCCAGGCTCGGCTATTTTAATTGGTGGTGACCCTGGCATAGGAAAATCGACCATCTTGTTACAAGCCGCCGCTAAATTATCAGCACAAGGCACCGTGCTTTATATCACAGGCGAAGAATCCACTCAGCAAGTGCGTTTACGCGGCGAGCGCATCAAAGCACTACACCCAAAACTACAATTGGTCTCAGCATGTGAGCTTGAATCCATGCTTGCTACCATTGCCGACATCAAACCCATTGCCGTGATTGTCGACTCTATTCAAACCACTGTTAGCAACCTTTTAACCAGCGCACCGGGCACGGTGTCGCAAGTGCGCGACTGTGCATCAGCTTTGATTCAAAATTGCAAACAACAAGGGCACGCTCTTATTTTGGTCGGGCATGTCACCAAGGATGGTGCTTTAGCAGGACCGCGCGTGTTAGAACACATGGTCGATGCGGTACTTTATTTTGAAGGTGATCGCGGTCATGCCCACCGTATTTTACGCGCTGTAAAAAATCGTTTCGGTCCTGCAGGTGAAATTGGTGTGTTTGAAATGTCGGATGCTGGACTTATCGGTATTCGCGATGCTTCACGTCTATTTTTATCCGAGCGTGCCGCAGATATTCCAGGCTCTGTTGTTTTAGCATGTATGGAGGGCACACGCCCTTTGCTTGTAGAAGTGCAAGCTTTGGTTGCCCCGACCGTCTATGCCACACCCAAACGCTCGTCCGTTGGTCTTGATATTAATCGCATTGCTATGCTGACTGCGGTGCTAGAGCGGCGCATTGGCATCCCCCTCTCGGGGCATGATGTGTATGTTAATGTTGCAGGTGGCGCAAAGATTTCTGAACCTGCTGCTGATCTTGCTGTGCTCTTAGCAATCCTTTCCGCTTACCAAGAAAAGCCTTTGCCACACAATATGGCAGTGTTTGGAGAAATTGGATTAACAGGCGAAATCAGACCCGTTGGCAACCCTGAAAATCGTGCTAAAGAGGCTGCTAATTTGGGCTTCACACAAATGCTGATGCCGCATGAAAATCATACAAGAGTGCAGGAAGCCAATCTTGCTGCTACGCTTCGCGACACAGCGACTGCACCTGAGTTCATTCCCGTTAAACATCTCTCTGGTGCAGCACAAATGGCTTTACACTAAATGAAAAGGTTTTTATTTATGCACCCAAGCACTTTCACTCAACACGGCGAACTTTGTTATGTGCAAATATAGGCGGCTTCTGTGAACTATTTTGATTATATCCTAATCGGCATTGTTGGATTATCCATGGTGCTTTCATTGTGGCGAGGCTTTATTCGTGAAATCATCTCCCTTATCGGTCTGGTTGCAGCGTTTCTTATTGCCAGTCGCACATCTGGAGCAGCAGGTGACTTTCTAGGACAATGGATTCCCAATAGCACAACATCAGATATTGCTGGTTTTGTCATGATTTTTGTCGTCATTATGATTGCTGTTGGACTTATCGGCGCACTTATTCGCAAACTCGTTGACATGGCAGATCTTACTGCAACTGATCGTACACTGGGCATGCTTTTTGGTATTGCCCGTGGTGTATTGCTTATCGCCCTAGCATTCCTGATTTACACCTCTTATACCAAGCCCGATCAAACATGGGCAAAAAAGAGCCTGTTAACACCTTACGCTATTCAAGCCGCTGATTTGTTGGGTCAGGCTATTCCTGAAGGTTACCCTTTTTCGAGGCAGGGTAAGGCAAGCATCGCAGCACCGAAACATCAAAACACAACCACCAAAACCATACTCAAAGATATACCAATTGGGGATAAACAAGCCCTAAAATCTATTATCCAACAACAACTCCAATGAGGCCAGACATGAATGCTCTTCCTGACGACTACGACCACTTCCGTGATGAATGCGGGGTGTTCGGTATTTCAGATCATCCAGAGGCTGCCAATCAAACCTATTTAGGTTTGTACGCACAACAGCATCGCGGGCAAGAATCAGCAGGTATTGTCACCACCGATGGACACAGCTTTAATAGTCATCGTGGCATGGGTTTGGTGGCAGATGTATTTCAAAAGTCTGATATTAAACAACTACAAGGCAGCGCCGCTATTGGTCATGTCCGCTATTCCACATCAGGCGAATCAGGTTTACGCAATTGTCAGCCGTTCTCCTTTGAATATGCCCATGGTGGCATTGCTATGTGCCATAATGGCAATATTGTAAACGCCCCCGAACTGCGCAAAGAACTTGAACAAGACGGCTCTATTTTCCAATCCACTTCTGATACCGAAGTATTGATTCATTTGGTTGCTAAGAGCAAACAACCTCGCATGCGAGATCGTGTTGCTGAGGCAGTAAACCGTTTAACAGGTGGCTTTTCATTATTGGTATTGGTTGAAGAGCGCATGGTTGGTGTGCGCGATCGCAATGGCATTCGCCCACTGGTCTTGGGCAAGCTTGGTGATTCATGGGTACTAGCATCTGAAACATGTGCCTTTGATTTGGTTGGTGCCGAATATGTGCGCGATGTTAAAGCTGGTGAAATGATTGTTATTGAGGGCAATAAGGTTGAAAGTCTATTTCCTTTCGATTCGACAGACCCTAAATTTTGCGTTTTTGAATATGTTTATTTTGCCCGCCCTGATTCCACGCTAGAGGGTGTTAATGTTTATGATGCCCGCTATAAAATAGGCGTGGAACTGGGTAAAGAATCAGCCGTTGAAGCGGATCTGATTATCCCTGTTCCCGATTCTGGCGTGCCCCCAGCTATGGGGTATGCCGAAGCAACGGGTATTACCTTTCAGCTTGGTCTGATTCGCAATCATTATATTGGACGCACCTTTATTGAGCCTCAACAATCCATTCGAAATTTTGGAGTTAAACTAAAACTTAATGCCAACCGCCACATGATTGAAGGCAAACGTGTCGTATTGGTTGATGATTCGATTGTGCGCGGCACAACCAGTCGGAAAATTGTCGAAATGGTACGAGCTGCGGGTGCCAAAGAAGTACATATGCGTATTTCTAGCCCACCTACCAAACACTCATGTTTTTATGGTGTCGATACACCCAATGCCGAAGAATTGATGGCAAACAAGATGGATTTGGATGAGATGTGTAAGGCGATTAATGCTGATTCATTGGCATTTGTATCTTTTGAAGGCATGTACCGTGCAGTAGGAAAACCACAGAGCAATCATTGTGATGCATGCTTTTCAGGTAATTACCCAGTCGATATTGACCCTGCACGTTCACCACAGCTATCTCTATTACGATTCTATAGCAGGAGACCATAAAACACTATCACTCGGGCTTTTTCATAACTATTTATACTCCCTTAGCTCAAAGCACTTCACTACTGGAGATAGCTTGTAGTTAAGTCTATGCTTCGCGCCGCTGTGTTATCAGCGTAGAATTTATTTAGAGGTGTCAGAACATGGATATTGATGTTCAAAAAGTCGCGATGCTCGCTCGTATTCGTCTCACTGATGACGAAGCCAGCGAACTCACCCCGCAGCTTAACAAAATTCTTGGTTATGTGGATCAACTTGCTGCGGTGAATACCGATGGTATTGCGCCCACTGCACATCCACATGATGCAGCCATGCCATTGCGTGCCAATGTGGTGACCAACGGCAATCGCCGTGATGCATTGCAGGCTGTCGCACCGAAAACAGAATCTGGACTTTATGTTGTACCAAAGGTGATCGAATAATGCCATTTAGCTCTTTATCCCATATCCAAACACGCTTAGATAACGGTGAAACCACCGCTGTCGAAGTTGCCCAGTTATATTTAGATCGCATTGCCGCACACAATGATGCACTCAATGCATTTGTGCATATCGACCCTGCCCATGTAATGGCTCAAGCCGAAGCATCAGACAAATACCGTGCTGAACATGGTGCCCGGGCACTTGAAGGCTTACCAATTGCAGTCAAAGATATTTTCTGCACACAAAACGGACCTACCCAATGCTGCTCAAATATTTTGAAAGATTTCCATGCCCCTTACGATGCACATGTGATTACCAAGCTTAAAGAAGCTGGTGCTGTACTGGTTGGAAAAACTAATATGGATGAGTTCGCAATGGGTTCATCGAATGAAACTTCGGCATTTGGCCCTTGTCGCAACCCTTGGAACACCGATTATATTCCTGGTGGATCTTCTGGTGGTTCTGCATCGGCTGTTGCCGCTGCACTTACACCTGCCGCATTGGGTACAGATACAGGTGGCTCCATTCGTCAGCCAGCATCATTAACGGGCATTACAGGCTTGAAACCAACCTATGGTCGTGTTTCTCGTCGTGGTATTATCGCCTTTGCATCCTCTTTGGATCAAGCAGGACCTATGACGCGTACGGTCAAAGATGCCGCTATGATTACATCGGTCATTTCAGGGCATGATTCAGGCGATGCAACATCGGTTGCCGATGCTCCTGAACTCGACTGGCTTGCTGCATGTGATAAAAAAGATATGAAAGGCTTGCGCATTGGTGTTCCCAAAGAATATTTTGTTGAAGGCATGGATACAGAAGTTCGAGCCTCCGTCGAAGCCGCATTAAAACAATGCCAAGCTTTGGGTGCAGAATTGGTTGATATTTCTCTACCAAATACCGAACTTGCCGTAGCTGCGTATTATGTAATTGCACCATCCGAGGCTTCTGCGAATTTATCACGTTATGACAGTGTTCGTTTTGGTCATCGCTGTGAAAACCCTGAAGATTTATTGGATATGTATACCCGTTCACGCGATGAAGGTTTTGGTGCTGAAGTGAAACGTCGTATTTTAACTGGGGCGTTTGCCTTATCTTCTGGTTATTACGATGCCTATTATTTAAAAGCGCAACAAGTGCGCACCATGATTCAGCAAGATTTTATCACAGCATTTGAAAACGTGGATATTATCGCTACACCAACCAGCCCCGTCACCGCCTTTAAGCTGGGTGAAAAAACAGATGATCCACTCACCATGTATTTATCAGATATTTACACCATTGCGGTGAATTTAGCTGGTCTACCAGGCTTATCACAACCATGTGGTTTTGCTGATGATTTACCTGTTGGCTTGCAATGGATTGCGCCCGCTTGGCGCGAAGATGTGTTGCTTGGTGCTGCATCTGCCTATGAAAGTACAACTGATTGGCATACCAAAGCACCGCAATCATTCGGAGGTGAAGCATGAGCTGGGAAGTAGTCATCGGACTGGAAGTCCATTGCCAAATCAATACCAACACCAAAGCATTTTGCGGTTGCTCAACAGCATTTGGTGCAGAACCGAACACCCAAACTTGCCCCGTTTGTTTGGGTATGCCTGGTCAATTACCTGTCTTGAATACATTGGCTGTTGATAAGACGATTTTAACGGGTTTAGCGATTGATGCTCAAATCAATTTAGAGTCGAAATTTGATCGTAAGAATTATTTTTATCCTGATTTACCAAAGGGTTATCAGATTTCCCAGTTTACCATTCCTTTGGTTGAACACGGGCATATGGACATTACCACCAAAAGTCGTGGTGATCGCCGTATTGGTATTACCCGCATTCATATGGAAGAAGATGCTGGTAAATCCATGCATGAAGGCTTGGAAGCAGTTTCTCATATTGATTTAAATCGTTCTGGCATTCCACTGATGGAAATTGTTTCCGAACCAGATATGCGCTCTGCCGATGAAGCCATTGCCTATCTAAAGAACCTACATCAATTGATTCGTTTCTTGGGTGTTTCTGGTGCTGACATGGAAAAAGGTCAGTTCCGTTGTGATGCCAATGTTTCTGTACGTCATCCTGGTGATGAGTTTGGTACACGTACTGAAATGAAAAACATGAACTCATTCCGCTTTATCAAACAAGCCATTGATTATGAAGTCATGCGCCAAATTGAAGTGATTGAAGATGGCGGCGAAGTGGTTCAAGAATCTCGCTTATGGGATTCAGTGAAGAGCGAGTCACGCTCCATGCGTAGTAAAGAAGAAGCCAATGATTACCGCTACTTCCCAGAACCAGATTTACCACCATTGCGCGTATCTCAGCTTGAAGTGGATAATATCAAAGCTGGCATGCCAGAGCTTCCACATCAATTGCGTGCACGTTTTGAAGCTGAATTTGGTTTATCTGCTTATGATGCTGATGTACTTACCCAAACTCGCAATCTATCCGATTGGTATGAAGCATTGGTTGCAGCACACCCTGCTGACCCCAAACGCTGTGCGAACTGGATGGCGAATGAGCTACTTGGTCGCTTAAAAGAGCTGAATAAAAACATCGAAGATTCACCAGTCTCACCCGATGAATTTGGCAAACTGATGGATCGTATGGGCGATAACACCATTTCCGGTAAAATTGCCAAAGATGTACTCGATGCAATGTTAGAGTCTGGCAAAAGTGCTGATGTCATTATTGATGAGAAAGGTCTCAAACAAGTTTCTGATACAGGTGCAATTGATACCATGATTTTAGAGATTATGGCTGCTAATCAAGGGCAAGTTGATGCTTATCGTGGTGGTAAAGATAAGTTATTTGGCTTCTTTGTTGGGCAAGTTATGAAAGCCTCGAAAGGTAAAGCCAACCCTGCGATGGTTAACCAGCGTCTCAAAGAACTACTCAAAGCCTAATCGGTAGCTTAAAACTAAAAAAGCCAGTGATTACATTACAATCACTGGCTTTTTTTATAACTGGATTTTGATTCATTTGTAACTATCTAGGTTACCGCTGGTTTATTCAGGGTAAGAAAAAAGTAACTATTCAGCATGCTTGTAAGCCCCTTCTCCCATTGAGGGGAGAAGGTTGGGATGAGGGGTGATTTTCTAAAACATCAACGAGAGTCTCTCTTGTGGGAAATTCACCTTGTCCCTTAAAAGAGCGAGGGGGGGGCTATGCTGAATAGTTACGATTATTTTAAGGTTTTTAAATACTCAATAATATCTTTACGGTCTTTCTCATTTTGCATTTCAGGCAGCGTAGGCATGATTAAGCCATAAGGATTTGCCCCAACGACAGCTTTTGCTTTCTTATCTTGTTTAGCAAAAGCCTCAGGGCTAACAAGCCATTGTTGTAACCAGCCCTCATCATGGCGGCTTAACACATCTTTCAAGCCTGGACAGCCAACGGCACTCACCTCATGCGTAATATTGTGGCAATGAATGCAAACACTGGTAAAAATTTCTTTGCCATGCTTGGCATCTGGCTTCGATACTTCAATAACTTGAGGTTCCTCTGAAGCAACAGGCTCTTCTTCCGCCAAGACAGGCGTAGACAGAAAAAATGACAATATCAAAATAATCAACTGTCTCAAACGCATAATCACTCCTATTCCCCAACAAACCTTAAAAGGAAACTTCACTACCTGCAAGCATATTAAATGCCCCATCGTATATAACACGAAGCAAACCAACACCAAGTAGTCTGTCGGACTTATGATAATCCTCTACAAAAGATCGAATATTCATGCGAAAAATCAAAGAATCTCGATATTTCTCGTTACAATTCATAAGCCCGACAAACTATTGGCAACTGTATTCAACTGGAAATCAAGCCATATGCGTG
>Ga0256829_1001289_pt1:0-20000 | contig 21049 bp, 18 predicted proteins | sample 131447metaG_FD_185979 | JGI IMG/M metagenome (GOLD analysis project Ga0256829, IMG submission 185979) | Hydrothermal vent microbial communities from Lau Basin, Pacific Ocean - 131-447 | ecosystem: Environmental > Aquatic > Marine > Hydrothermal vents | place: Pacific Ocean: Lau Basin...
ATTTACAAATAGGGATTATAATTACTCATCTCAATTATGTTTCCCCTTTTTACATAAACGAGTGTATATTCTCCTAATATCTATATACTGGCCAAGCTTTTTCCCCTTTTTATAAGCTTGGCTGTGTTACAATCCCCTATGATTTTACTCACTACGCTCAACTCGAGATTTACCCATGCTTCACTAGGACTTCGCTATATCTATGCAAATATGTCCGAACTCCAAACAGAGACAAAGATCATAGAATTTAGCATCAATGATGCACTCCAAAGTATCGCTGAAAAACTTCTCATCCATAAACCAAAGATTATCGGCATCGGAACATACATTTGGAATGCATCAGAGGTCAATGAACTGATACAAATCATCAAAAAAGTAGATCCAAACATCACCATAATTCTCGGTGGACCAGAAGTTTCACACCAACCATTTCGAGTTGATTTTAAGAGTGCTGATCATATCATCCAAGGGGAAGGTGATCTAGCTTTTTATGAGCTTTGTAAAACACTCTTGCAAACACCACAAAAGCACTTAGAGAGGATCATCCCACAAACTGTACCACCACTCAGAGAGCTCAAACTTCCCTATGAATACTATACAGATGATGATATAAAAAACCGTTACCTTTATGTAGAGGTCTCAAGGGGTTGTCCATTTGAGTGTGAGTTTTGCCTCTCTTCGATGGATGAGAGGGTGAGAACTTTTGAGCTAGATGCCGTGCTAGATGAGTTTGAAAAACTTTGGCAGAGGGGAGCGAGGGCATTTAAATTTGTCGATAGAACCTTTAACATCAACATCAAAACGGCTACAAAAATTCTTGACTTTTTTCTTGCAAAAGATGAGCCGTTTTTTGCCCATTTTGAGGTAATACCTGACCATTTTCCCCAAGCCCTCAAAGAGAAGATAAAACTCTTTAAGCATGGAGCCTTGCAACTTGAGATCGGCATCCAAACACTCAACCTTGAAGTGGCACAAAACATCTCCAGAAACCTCAAGCTAGAAAAGATAAAAGAAAATATCTTATTTTTAGAAAATGAAACTGAGGCACACATCCACCTTGACCTCATCGTAGGACTCCCTGGTGAGAGCCTTGAGAGTTTTGGAGCTAACTTAGATGCACTTGTAGCTTTGAGCTCATGTGAGATTCAGATAGGGATCCTCAAAAAACTCTCAGGTACTGAGATAGATCGACATGATAGAAAATTTGGGATGACTTATAGTGATTTTCCCCCTTACGATATCCTCAAAAACAACCTTGTCCGCTTCAACGATATTCAGACAATGAAAAGATTTGCAAGATTTTGGGATATTTACTACAACAGTGGCAATTTCAAAAAAAGCATCAAACTTCTTTGGGGGAAAAAAAGTGTTTACAAAGAGTTTTATGCATTTGGCTTATGGGTGTATGGGCAAACAGACTCTACTCACAAAATCTCCCTGCAGAGACAAGGGGAGCTTCTTTTTACCTACCTTTGTGACTTTAAATGCTTCGATGCACAAGAGGTTGCTACAGAGATGCTTCAAGATATGCTCAAACTCAAAGGTCGTGCTATTCCCTCTTATCTCAAAAAATATAGTAAAAATTTTAAGATAGACTCAAAACTTGGTACCTCAGGTTTTAACAAAAGACAAGCATAAGTTTTATATAATAAGTCATGATTATAAGAAATTTGATTCTCGTGCTGTTGTTGCTCTTTAGTTCAGTCAATGCATCTCCTTATGTCGATAAAAAGACACTCAAAAGGATTGCAAAAAAGTACAAGATGTTTGCTAAAAAAAGGTTTTATTTTCTTCAAGTCATGCTTGATGGGGTCAAAAATGGCACAGACATGCAAAAACTGCAAGCTGTCAACCAATTTTACAACGAAGTAAGATATGTTCCAGATATCAAAGTTTATGGAAAAAAAGATTATTGGGCTACTCCCTATCAGTTTTTAGGTAAAGATAAAGGGGATTGTGAAGATTATGTCATTGCAAAGTATTTTGCCCTGATATATCTTGGTATGAGTTCAAAAAAACTTTTTTTTACTTATGTTCACTCTACAAAGTTTAAAGCACCTCACATGGTACTTACCTACTTTAAAACACCAAGAAGTGAGCCACTCATTTTAGACAACAACAACCGAAAAATTTTTCCCGCCTCAAAAAGAAAAGACCTCATCCCTATCTATAACTTCAATGGAGATTCTCTATACAGAGCATCAAAAACAGGAGCTGGAACTGGAAAAAAACTTAAAAAGCAACAATCGCATAAAAAATGGGATCAACTCAAAGCTAATATTAGAAAGAGAGTAATATGAAGAAAACTTCAAGTAGGATAAATATATATCATGATAAACTATAATAAATACAAAACTGGACGCAGACTATGACTCTTTTTAAGCAAATTGCAATCATCCTTTCACTATTTCTCATCATAATCCTCTCCACTGTTTTAGTGCTCAACTTCAATTCAGCCAACCAAGGTGTTCAAAAAAGACTCTTTGAAGATGCTAAAAACACCGCAAGTTCACTTAGCCTCTCCCTAGGAAGTGCTAACGGGGATATCTCTATGATGTCCACTATGATCAACGCTAACTTCGATAGTGGAAACTACCAGTTTATCTCACTGACTGATATTGATGGTGCAGTTCTCTTTAGAAGGGATGGGGAGGTACAAGAGTTAGATGTCCCTCAATGGTTCATAAAGCTCTTAGACATAAAAGCACCAATAGCGAGTGCAAATGTATCAGCAGGGTGGAGTCCTATAGGTTTGCTCAATGTTCAAAGTGATGTTTCTTATGCATACTCGCAACTCTACAGTATCCTAAAAAATCTACTCATTAGTTTTGCACTTTTAGCACTTTTTGGACTTGCCACACTTAATCTTTTGCTCCATACTATACTCAAACCACTCAAAGAGGTTCAGCGTCAAGCAGAGGCTGTAGCACGCAATGAATTTATCATCCAAGAAAAGATTCCTCATACAAAAGAGTTTAAAGATGTTGTTCTTGGGATGAATACAATGGTTCGCAAAGTAAAAGCTATGTTTGACAAAGGAAACGAAGAGCTTAAACGACAAAAAGAACTAGAATACATCGACCCCACAACAAAACTTAGAAATCGCAAATACCTCATCGATAAACTTCCAGAATATTTAAAAATAGATGCAGACTCCAAAGGTGGTATCAACATCATGATAGCCTTTAGCGGTGTCATAGAAGCCAATGAAAAGATTGGTCACAGAGAGGTAGACAAACTTTTTTCAAATATGGCTACTGTCTTTAAGCAACACTCTGCAAGTTTTAAGAACTCTATCGTTGCACGGATGAATGGTACTGAATTTTCTGTCCTTTTACCAGATTGTTCCGATGAGGCTGCACTCCAAATTGCACAAGATATTCGTGATGCAGTTCAAACCATTATCGTAGAACTAGAACTCGATACAGATGTCACCTTTATCTCTCTCGGTCTTTACCAATACAACTACACACAAAATATCGGTCAACTACTCTCTCTTTCAGATAATGCCCTAGCACAAGCTAAATTTAGTGATACCAACATCCATCTTGATCATGCCGAAAATGCAACAGAGGTTATGGGTAAAGATGCATGGAGAGGTATCATCAACAAAGCGATAGAGAGAAGTGGATTTAACTTTTTATCTTACAAAGCTGTTAATGCAAAAACAAAAAAAGATGCACACAATGCTCTGAGTATTTCCATGAGTGTTGATGGACAAACCTACTATTTTGGTCAGTTTATGGCTCCTGCAAACCAAGCAGGACTTGGAACAGATATCTATAGAAAAGTTTTAGATATGATATTTACTCAACCTGACATGAAACTCAAAAGTTCCACATGTTCACTCAGACTCCCTTTTGACTTTTTAGAATCACCAGAAACTTATGAGCAGATGAGCACTCTCTTTAGAAATCATGCAAAAAAACTCCCATTTAAACTCATCATTGAGATGCCAGACAAACTTGTAAGTCAAAATTCTGAGAATGTAAAACTCTACAAACATCTACTCCAAGAACACAATATCGAACTTGCTATCTTTGAGTTTATCGGAGAGAGTACCGACTACCAATATCTACAAGATCTCCATCCTACCTACATCAAAGCTGAAAAAGACTACTTTTTAGGTCAAAGTGAACAAGGATTAGGTGCACTCAAACTCATCACTGATGCCCTTGGCATCGATCTTATAGCGACAGGGGTGATGGATGCCCAGACACTCAAAGAGCTTCAAGCTAAAGATATACACATCATCCAAGGTCGTGCTACTGAGATGCTTTAGGTAGCACCTCATCATACTTTGTAAAGTTATTGAACCGAATAATTTGTGCTAACTCTTTTGAGTAAAGCTCCCTTTTTTCAGAATACATCCTAAGTTCTTTGACAAGCTCATAAGGATTTTGGGTTTTAAGGTTGAGACTACGAAACTTTTTAAATGCAAAACTTCTCCCAATGTTAAGATAATAGTCCTTAACACTTGCCTCAATCGAATCATATTTTTTTACCCAAATAGTTTTTCCATTGCGTTTTTTCTTAGCAGCAATTCTAGGCGTATTTTTTCCATAAGCCCAAACTCCAAATATATTATTGGCTTTACGAAAAAAACGACTCGTACCCCATGCACTTTCCATAGCGGCCTGGGCTAAAGTGATACTAACAGGGGGAGGCTTGAGCGCTTCTAGGAGCTTGGTATCAGCAGATGCTTTCATATTCTCATATCTCAAAGTATTTGCTCTATGTACCTTTTGTATAGTAGGCAAAACGCTCTCTATAAAGATTTTCTTTTTCTCTTTAACACTCATTGCAGAGAGTGGCATTAGAGATAATATAATGATTAAAAGACTTTTCTTCATCATCTATCGACCCTAAACCAACCAGCGATGGAATATCTTTTTTTGTTTGTTGATAAAACTTCATGTGGAAATTTTTCACTCATAAACACTATGAGAGTATTTGCATCTGGTTTTACTTTGGCTACAAAATTATGTTCACCATCATACACGACTAATTCACCACCATCATCTTCTATCCACTCTTCATTGAGATAATACACAGTAGTAATTACTCGGTTTTTAGAGTTTTTAAAAGCATCAAGATGTGTTTCATAAAAGTCACCCTCAGCATAGATAGCAAAATGTGATTCATAATAAGAAAGTCCCAGATAAAGCTCACAGTTTAGATGCTCTCTAAGTCCATCAGCAAAGCTCAAAAACTCGGACTGACAAGCACCATCTTCATTTAACCAGTGAATCTTATCTAATCTTCTTGTATCATCAAGATGCAAATCGCTTTTTGAAGAGATGCCAGCACGACTAAACTCTTTTTCATTTATAGCAAATTGTTTGAGTTCTTGAGAAAGTTTGTCAGGTAGAGCATCAGCAATAACTATATAACCATCTTCTACTAGAGCATCGGCGATTTTAGGATATAATTTTTTATACATAGTGATATTATAGCATAGATGAAATTTAGTTTTCAAAGGGTTGGACTGATTTAGAATGGGTATAATTGCGTTATGCAGATACTCCTATCATTTTTTTATTTTTTTTATTTTGCACTTATTGGTGTTTATATTATTTTTTTGCCAAAAGTATTAAGTCTGAGTGGATACAGTGCAAGTGACATAGGCATCATCTTTGCAGCAGCCCCTTTGGTGCGGTTTGTTGTTCCATTTTTATTTATCAAGGGTTTGAAACTTGATGCGAGAAGTTTTAATTATGCACTACTTATTATGCTGTTAAGTGCGAGTGCTTTTTACTTTTCACTCGATAATTTTTATAAATTACTTTTTTCAAATATCGGTATTGGGGTTGGAATATCTTTGATACTCCCCTATATTGAACTTATTGCTCTGAACTTTTTAGGCAAAGAACACTATGGAAAAACAAGACTTTTTGGTTCGGTAGGTTTTATCTTGGTAGCACTCATCTTGGTCAAGTTCTTAACCCCACCGAGCGTAGCTTTTACCTACCTTCTCATTCTTGCCATAAGTACAGTGATCGTTGCCTTTTTTATCGTAGCGGGGCATAAAGAGGTGCTGAGTCAAACAAGTAAATTAGAAAATGACATTGATATTTTAAGAGATTGGAAGTTGTGGTTGGGACTCACACTTATGCAGGTAGGTTTTGGTCCATTTTACAACTTTTTTACCATCTATGAGACTGATTTTGGACTGAGTTTAGATATGACCATCTATCTGTGGAGTTTTGGTGTCATCGTTGAGGTGTTTATGCTTTTTTTTCAAGGAAAATTTTTGCGAGGAAATCTTCTTTTAGTGCTACAATTAACCACTTTCGTAACAGCTTTGAGATGGTTTTTAGTCTATCTATTTCCAGAGAATCTCCCTATACTTTTCTTTTCCCAATCACTCCACGCTCTTAGTTTTGCTCTCTTTCACTCAGCAGCCATTAGCTACCTCTTTCATCTCTACAAACACAAAAGTCTTGCACAACAATTTTTCTCAGGGATCACTTATGGATTTGGAGCGTTTGTGGGGGCTTTGTATTCTGGATATCTGTATCAGTACTACCCAGAGCTACTCTTTTTGAGTGCATCTTTTATAGCTTTGATAGCTTCTTTTTCTCTGTATTCTTGGGGTAGGACAAGATTAAATGGTTAAAAGTCATAAACAAAAGTTGTTGTTTGTCTAAAACCATAATTTTTGTAAATACTTGAAGGGGGAGAGGAATCTAGATTATAATAAACGCTAAATTTTAGATAAAGTTTAGGATAAACCTGAAGTTGAAGTTCAAACTTGTTTAAGATAAGTTGATCTCTAAAGTTATTGATTCGTGGTTGATAATACATGGTGTAAGCTAGATGGGAGTCTTTATTGAAAGTCGCTTTGTAGGAGAAGTAGGTGTTGATCCTTATATTGTTTTCGTTTGGGTCAAGAACTGGGTTAGTATAGCTAAGGTACTCATAAAATCCACCCACTCCAAGATAGCCTTTTGCTCCCTTGAATGTCTCAAAAAGTGTAAACCTAAGTCCACCCCCTACGAGTCTGCGTGTTTTGATAGCTTTAAACTTGTTTTCCTGAGCTTGGATGAAATACTCATCTCGGATGTTTTTTTTTGTCAGGGCATGGATAAAGCGTAGGTGTGCAAAACTTTTATTTGTCGTTTCTTGACCATTTGATTTTCCGTATACCCCAGAAATTTCACCCCAAAGAACATAGTTATAATTCTCATCGTAAGTGATTCGTACAGAAGCCTTGTAAAAATCTCTGTCGGTATAACCTCTTTTTGTGTCAAGACCAGCTTGCATTTTAGTAGAGATACCTGGGTTTTCCCCTATCTTAACTGGGACTATAGAGATGATAGCAAAGAGTTGTTGCCCTGCTAAAAAGAGAACGATGAAGAGTATTTTCATGAGTGCATAATTTTATGAGTAGCTTCTATGTGGAGATGCACTTCATAATAGAGCTGTACTTTTTTACTTTTTGTTTTAAAGAGATATTGTCTATATTTGAGGTAGTTTAGCCAAGCTTTTTTGCTTGGGGCATGGCGACCTCTTTTGATGAGCTCAAAACTTACAGCTGCATTGATGAAACCTTTGATGAGTTTAACTTCATTTGAGTTCTCAAACCTTTTAGCAAACCATAACGCTTCTAAAACTTCATGGGCATCATAAAATCTTTTTTCATCTAAACAATGGACAAAATTTTGTAAATCTTTCTCGTTAATCATCTTCTACCATCATATTGATTCTCCAGTATCCACGACCACCTTTGAGGGAGATGCATGGGTTATTGGGAAACTTTTTTTTGTATTCATCTAGTCTATTGAGCGTAGCTTTTCCACTATCGCAATAAAAAACAAAGACACTCCCTTTGGGTTCTTTTTGTAAAAGTGGAGGGTTGTAAACAACTGTATCAGCTTTAGAGATAGGTGACAATATAGTATCTATGAGAAGCACTTTGATGCCCTGTGCTTCTAGTTTTTGTTTATTGCTAAGATACTCTTTTTGAGTCCACTCTCTTGGATAGTTCATATTGATATTATAATCAAGAGAACTTTGAGTATAATAAAAAATAAAATCATTTTTAAAAAAGAGGCTACGATGATAACATTGAGTAACATCACAAAATCCTTTAATAGATCGAATGTTGTCAATAATCTCTCTTTAGAGATAGCTAAGGGTGAGATATTTGGTTTACTTGGTCCAAATGCTGCTGGAAAGACAACGACTATTCGTATTCTGTGCGGACTTTTAAAACCAAGTTCTGGCGAGGCATCTATAGGGGGGATTGCCTTGTCAGATAATTCAGATGCACTCAAACACAAGATAGGTTATGTAGCACAGTATTTTGGTCTTTATGATGAGCTTAGTGTGATGGAAAACCTGCGATTTTATGCCTCTTTATATGAAAGAACTGATGAAAAAACACTGCTTGGCTTACTAAAAAGATATAAGATATTTGAGTACAAAGATGCAAAAGCTGGGAGTTTGAGCGGTGGTTACAAACGAAGACTCTCCCTGTGTTGTGCACTTTGTCATCAACCTGAAGTCCTCTTCTTGGATGAGCCAACAGCGGGGATAGACCCCTCTACGAGAAAAGAGCTATGGGATATATTTTATGAACTCTCCCAAGAGGGAAAGACACTTTTTGTAACAACACATTACATGGAAGAGGCACAAAGATGTAATAAGATCGCTTTTTTAAACAAGGGTGTTGTTGTTGCTGAGGGTTCACCGACAGAGGTTGAAAACTCCTTAGAAGCTTATGATGTTTATAAACTTACACAAGAGTTCAAGTATGAGCTTTTAGAAGTTTTACGCACAGATGACTTAGTGCATCTTGTCAATCAGTTTGGAGATGAACTTCGCATTATTGTCAAAAAAGAATGTTCAAAAGAGTGGCTCGGTGGTCTCATAGCACCATATACACAAGGGGATGTATCTTTAGAAAGTACAAGAGCCAATTTAGAAGATGTATTTATAGCATTGACTCAGGAGGTGGTAGCATGAGTGTTATAGGGGCGGTAGCAAAAAAAGAGTTTATGCAACTCAAAAGTGAGCCTAGACTTATAGGTTTTTTAATCTTTATGCCCATAATGATGCTCGTATTGTTTGGATATGCCCTGCGTTTAGAGCCAAAAGATGTAAATATGGCTTATGTGGATGAAGATAAGTCCTACTTTTCAAGCCTCATCAAAACCAACCTTTGGTCTGATGGTTATTTTAAACTTTACAAAGTAGATTCAAAAAAGCAGATTATTGAGGAGATCCGTTCTGGTCGTGCTCATGCTGGGATGTTTATACAAAAGGATTTCTCTAAAGAGCTTACGGACAATGAACAGCCTCATGTACAATTCTTTGTAGATGGTACGATGCCCTCTCTCGCAACAAGCATGAAAAACAACTCTAGTGCGATAGATGATAAGGATGTTACATCGGATATGTATTTTTTAGGTGAGGATGCGGACAATGTAGTGATAGCGGATGCCCCTTTTGTTGTAGATACGGAGGTCTTGTTTAATGAAGATGAGTTAGAGACTTGGTTTTTCTTGCCTGCTGTTATTGGGGTGCTTATCATGCAAATAGCCCTTGTCCTTGCTGGCATCTCACTCGTAAGAGAAAAAGAGAACAATACTTTAGAACAACTTCTTGTCGCTCCAATCTCCAAGACACAGCTCATCATCGCAAAGATACTTCCCTATACTCTTATAGGTCTGTTTGAGTTTTATTTTATCTTAGCATTAGGCTATTTTATATTTGACTTACCATTACCTGCAAGTGCATACTTCTCTTTGATACTTTTGAGTATAGTCTATGTCGGTGCTATGATAGCCTTGGGTTTGTTCATCTCAGTCATCTCACAAACACAACAACAAGCGATGTTTATAGCTATCTTCATCATCATCCCCTCAGTATTACTCTCTGGGATGATATTTCCAGTGGAGGCGATGCCTGAGTTCATCCGACCCATCGCATATATATTGCCACTCACTTATTTCAATGAGATAATCCGTGGTGTACTCATAAAAGAGACCCTATTTATGGACTTAAGTATAGATTATCTGGCATTGGCAGGGTTTGCTTTGTTTTTCTCGGTAGCGAGTATTTTAAAGTTTAAGAGGTATGTGGCTTGAAATGTTATGGTATAACTTCATCATCTTGTAGTATAATAAGCAAAAAAAGAATTTATGGCAAAAAAAAATAAAAAAAATGTAAAAATCAATCAACGCATCAAACACTTTTTTGATGGGGATCCTTTTGATGTTGGTGTTGAGCGTGTGAGTGGTGAGACTTTGAGTGCGATTTTTAGTGCACTTGGCATCTACGAGATAGACCACTCTAAAGATGCTCTTCTTAAAGCACTGCGAAAACTTTGGAGTTCGGCAGATAGTGATTTGCGTCGAGATATTCTTACTTTTTTTGAAAATGAGGGGGTCATCTACCCTAGTGATAAAACAAAAAAACCTATCCATAGTTCTTTAGAAAAACTTGATGAGGTGATGGCTGAGTTTGAGATGACTCCTGAGGAAGAAGCTGAGATCTATGCAGAGTTCTCAGATAAACGAGCCAAAAAAATCACACCACAAAAGATAGAGTCAAAACTCCGTCATATCCGTTTTGAGGTCAAGCGAAAGAAGATAGAAGATGCTCTTGATGGTTTTTTCGAGATTGATGATACTTTCGTGTTTAATGCATCTACCCATTATGTACTCTTTGGGGAGAGTTTTCATAAGATAGAGGTACTTAAAACGAAGTCGTATCCAACTCAAGAGTTAGATGAAGATGCACTAGAAGACATCATCAGTTACATTGATGCTGAAAAAGGCAGAGTTAAGAAAAAACGCCAAGAGGAGGTTAACCTCTTTATACAAAAACTTCCTCATAAGCACAAATATCTCTCACAAAAAGAGATAGTCTCCTCTCTTCGTTCCTCTCCTCCAGAGATCAAAAGATACCCACGCATCAAAGATGAGGTTTTAGAAACTATCATCAGATCACACCTCAAGGTAGAGTCTTTTGAAGCCTTAAAAGAGGAGCTTATCTTAGGAGTAGATGAGAGCATCTTATTTCCCTACGCAACAAAAGAGTTTCATTACAAGCTGGAGTTACATTTAGAGATACTCTCTGTTTTAGAAGATATCTGGGATGAAAAAGAGCTTGATTTTAGCGAGGTGATTCAGTCCATCAAAGAGGAGCATGAAAGCTATTTTATGGCAGACTTAAAGAGCATCGTAGATGAGTGTAGTCGTTATGCTGAGTCTCTCAACTTTACACAAGAGTATCTCCATCAAAAAGTATATAAATTTTTACTTGATTTACTTCCAAAAACTTTAATAATCACACCAAAGATTAGTAAAAAAACAGTACGAAAATTTATCTACTCTGTAGGGGAAGATATTGTTAAACAGCAAAGACAAACACTTTTGGCTGGGACGATACGAGATTTTAAAAACCTTTTTCCCATCGCTAGAGAGATGTCAAGAAAACTAACGCTACACATAGGTCCGACAAATAGTGGCAAAACCTATACAGCTATGCAAAAACTCCAAGAAGCAGATACAGGTTACTACCTTGCACCTTTAAGGCTTTTGGCACTAGAGGGTTATGAAACCCTAAAAGAAAAAGGGATCGATAGCTCACTCATAACGGGTGAGGAACAGATGATAAATGATGAAGCGACGCATATTAGCTCAACCATAGAGATGCTTAACTTCGGAGTAGATGTAGATGTGTGTGTCATAGATGAGGTGCAGATGATAGGTGACCGTGACCGTGGATGGGCATGGGCAAATGCTATCATCGGTGCTCCAGCCTCAGAGGTTATCATGACCGGTTCTCCCAATTCCAAAGAGGCTATTGTCGCTTTAGCGGAGTATCTCGGTGAAGAGCTAGAGATCATCGAGTTTGAGCGTAAAAACCCACTTGTACTCCTAGATAAACCAACAGATGCACAAAATATCAGACCAAGAACTGCCATCATCGCATTTTCAAGACGAGATGTATTAAAACTCAAGCAAGAGTTCTCTAAAAATTTTGATGTGAGTGTAGTTTATGGCAATCTTTCTCCAGAAGTAAGGAGGGAGGAAGCAAGGCGTTTTCGTGAGGGGGAGACAGAACTTCTCATAGCTACAGATGCTATAGCTATGGGGCTTAATCTTCCCATATTGACACTTCTTTTCTCAAAAGCTAAAAAGTTTGATGGAGTCAAAGACAGGGAGTTGCTTCCAAGTGAGATTCATCAGATATCTGGTCGTGCTGGTCGTTATGGGATGAGTGAAGAGGGTTTTGTAGGGGCTTTAAGTAGGGATGTTTTAAAAATAGTTACGAAAAACTTTTATAAACCAAGTAAAGAGATAAGTATCCCGTTTAAGGTGATGGCAAATTTAGAACATATCAAACTTGTAGCAAATATTTTAGAAGAAAATTCTCTCTATGAGATTTTTAAATTTTTTGTTGAAAATATGGAGTTTAATGGACCTTTTGTCGCTTCAAATTTAGATGATATGCTTGAAGTTTCAAAGATAGTGGATGCCTATGACTTAGATATAGCAACAAAGTACCATCTCTCTTGTGCCCCTTTAACTTTGAAATCTCCTTATATTGTGAGTGCATTTGAACGCTATGCTCATGCTTTAGAGCACAAAGAGTTGATTGAGTATAGGGTGACAAAACTCCACGGTAAACATGCAATAACTACAGAGGATCTACTCCGAGCAGAAGATATGGTCAAAGAGATATCCCTCTACTTGTGGCTTAATTATAGGTTTGATGAATATTTTGTCGATGAGGCAAAGGCAAGACAAAACAGAGGAGTAATCAACAAGTATATAGAACTCTCTCTTGAGCAACCTCATTTTGTACAAACTTGTAGAATGTGTGGAGTACCATTACCTGCAAATTCTAAACATAATATTTGCAATAAATGTTTTAGAAAAAACTACACGCGTAACCGTTAACTTTTAAACTCATTGATCGTTGATTGGAGTTTATTGGCAACTGCTACGAGTTTGTTAAGGTCAGATTCTATATGTTGCGTACTTGTATTGTTCGCGGTTGAGAGTATCTCTATGTTATTGATATACTCTATGATTTCACTCACATTGCTAGAGATCTCTTGTGTATCTTGAGCAGATTTATTTGCTACCTCATTTGAGTTTTGGATAGCTTCTGATGAGTTGTTGATTTTAGTTTCAACTTCATCAGAAATATTGACTAAGCTTTCTATATTTTTAGCATTAGTCTGCATCTTATCACTTACATCATTGATAGACTGAACAATAGTGCTAACATTTATATCTATCTCCGTTAAAGATTTTTGAGTTCTCTCTGCAAGTTTTCTTACTTCATCAGCAACTACAGCAAAACCTCGTCCATGTTCACCTGCACGGGCCGCCTCTATGGCAGCATTGAGTGCAAGTAAGTTTGTTTGTTCTGCTATATCTTTGATGATATTGAGTACCTCTTTGACACTCTGTGCATCTGTTTTTAGATCTGTTAGTTCAGCTGAAAGCTCGTTTTCTATCTCAACAAAAGAGTTTACTTCTTCTGAAAGTGTAGTGAGTGAATCTTTTGCCACATCAAGTTCTTTATGAGCCTCAGATACATTTTTCTGTGTCTCAATGGAAGCTTCAAGATTTTGATCTAGGAGGATTTTAATAGACTCTGATTTTTGAGTGGTTTCTTTAACTATATCTTGCTCTTGTTCGGTACTTTTTCTGATGACATGGCTTGATTTTTCAATCTCTTTGGCAATACTAAAGTTTTGTTCCCCTAAAGATTTGACACTATTGACAGTTGTTTGTATCATCTCTATGAAAGCATTCACCTCACTAGCAGTTTGGCCAAATTCATCTTGATTTTTATGCTCAACTCGTTTTGTTAAATCTTTGTCTCCACCTACAAGTGAAGCGATACGCTCTTTAAGGTTTTTGATAGGGGCGAAAATCTCTTTTGAGAAAAACACAGTTGAAGCAAGTCCAAACAAAAGAGCAGCGATGATGAGTGTAATGATAAGCGTTATATTGGTAGCTTTGATATCTTCATCTACTTCCTGCAAAGAGATAACGAGATCCATCGCTCCTAAGACATAACCAACTTGAGCATTGTAGTGGCAAGTTAAACATTTTTTCTCAGCTATCATAGGTTGAATCATACGAATATTATGTTGTCCCTGCTCATCTTTTTCTATGATTTTTAAAGATTTATTTTCGAGGACATCACGAATCAGGGCATTTGAGGTGTACTTTTCATCTGGTGAAAATGTTTCTTGAACAGCTTTTGATTTAAAGATATGAAGAGACTGAATCCCTCTGATCTTTTGGGCAGATTTTAAAGTATCTTCAACGAGTTCTTGATCGCCTAGCATCATGCTTGTAGTCATTGTCTGAAAGATAGATTGACTCAGCATTGTTAAAGATTTCTTGGAGGTTATATTGGATAAATTTTGAAGCGTATGTGAAAGATAGCTACTCATTCCTATAAGACCTAAGATACTGATAAGTGTTAAGGAAAGAACTACTTTAGATTTAACTGTTTTGAACAAGATAATCTCCTTTTCTAAGAAATAGTTGGTTATTATAGCAGAAATCCACAGAGACTATATTAAATTTTCAATTTCCTTTAATGTTGGATGAGTGCTTTGAGCTCGTTAGGAGTAGTTGCTGTTTTAATGGCAGTGATGATGCCACCTTTGATACTCACTACGGCAATCTTGTCTATATCCATGCCAAGCTTGTACTCTTTTGCAGCCTCTTCATTGTCTAAAATAAGGACTTTGTGATCAAACTTTTTAAGTCCAGGGATGATAAACATACTTCTTATGAGAGAGGGTGCTCCACTAATATCTGCGATAAAAAGAGCTTTGTTGTCACCCAGATAGGTGGGGCTTTGCCTTGCAAAAAAGTCGTTACAAAGATGTCCCATAGGTTTTGAAAAAGCGAAGATGACTGTTGTTATATCATTTGGCATCGTTTGAGGCTTGTCAAATTGGTCGTTGAGTGTGATGTGTGAAAGCTTTTTACCTACGAGAAGTTTTGGCTCTTGGTTTTGTGTGTTTTCACTACTTGATGCACATCCTAAAAAGACTATACTTAGAAGTATGCTTGCTATAATTTTTTTCATATTTTTCCTTGTGTAATATTATAAGATAAGTTATTTAACATTTAGATTGCATCTATTCATTATCTTCTTCCAATCTAAGTCAAAATTTTTTTTGACATAACTTTTATGGTGTGGGACGGTGCATTTAGAGCAGTTTTGATGAATTTTATCTTCTGCAAGCAGTTTTTCCCCATTGTTTATCTCACATTCACTGAGAATTTTTTTACCATTATATATTTTGATACCCTCATCATTAAAACGAAAGTTAGGACAAGCACAGAGATAGCAGTTGAGCTCCTCCATATCGTGACATTTTTTGTTTTTTTTGTAGAGAGGACAAAAGTCATTTTCCTCTTTAACCATATTGTCAAAGTCAAAGTACTCAACAATCTCATCTTTACTAAAATCATTGTTAATAAGCTTATCGACAATAGCTTTGTGTTTGGTTGCAAACTCATTAAACCAAGATTCGTAACTCATTTAAAAGCCTTTAAAAGGTAGACTATTGTAAAGAGTTGAACGCCAAGAAGTAAAAAGTGTATAAAATAAACTTGATCTTGTTTATCATTGAGATGAAAAAAATACTCAACACCTTTGTAAAAGATGTAAGAGCCAAGCATCCCAAAAAGATAACCTTTTTGTTTTGCAACATCAACAAATCCCAGTATGGTACTTCTCTTTAAAAATAGAGTCTCCGCACGGATAAGGTATGAACCAAAGGTAAAGGTAAGTTGATAACCTACATAGACTATGAGTGCAGTGGTATAGCTATATGAAAACAAAAGAAAATATACTAACATAAAAAGTACAACTATCTCTACAAAAAGTGATATTTTATAGAAGTAGTTTATGGTCAAAATTTTTGAGTAAATCTTAGCAATAAAAAGCATAGATAAAGCTAGAACTATCCCACCCAGACTATAAACAGATGGGTTTAGTGGAGCGTAAAGTATGAAGATACTCCCAACAGAAAGTCCTAAAAATAGAGAGTTTAAAAGTTTGTACTTTATAAACTCTCTTGTCAATATATGATTTTTTATTTTCAATCCTTAGTATTTGGCATTGAGACCTACATAGTAACTTCTTTGTGCCGTTGCATAACCATCTACGATTTGGTAATATTTATCGGTTATATTGTTTATTTTAGCATAAAGAGTGGTATATGAGTTGACTTTATAGTTAGTTACGAAGTTTGCAACTATATATTTACCAGTTTGAGCTCCTTTATCATTAGCTTGATCATATCTTTGACCGATGTATTGTCCATGAAGACCAAGGTCAAGAGCATCACTCACATAGTAGATTATATTTGTATCAACTTGATGTTTAGGACGACGGGCAAGTGCTTTGCCATTTACATCTTCCGTTTTTAGGTATGTATAGGTTGCATCTACTCCTAGTGCATCAAAGAAATAATCTTTGTACCCTAACTCTACACCTTTAAATTTTGATTTACCAGCAATCTGTACATAGCCACCAGCATAAGTTATAGGGTCTGTAACATAAGCAATCAAATCTGTAATCTCATTATAAAACCCTGTAATCCAGATGGTATCATTACCAATACTCACATCACTTGTGAGTGATCTTTCAGGTTTTAAATTTGGGTTTGCTCCCCATTGTCCGTAGAGCTGTCCAAGAGTAGGAGGATTAAAACCTGTCCCTATATTTGAACTCAGATAAAAATCTCCAGTAATAAAGTGTTTTACACCAATTTTCCCAGTAAGTGCATCATCAAAATTATTATATTTATCGTATCTGATTGATTCTGTAAGGATAGTCTTTTTTGCAAATTTGTTGTAGTTGGATGCAAAAGCAGAGGTAGCACTATAGCTTTTGTTTGTATTGGCAGTGATTTTAAGTTGTTCAAACTTTTGGTAAGATACACCAATTCTTAAAAAACCATCTTCCATATATGAAATCTTATCAGCTAGTTTTACTTCATTTACCGAACCCTTATAAGCAGAATTAACAGCCGCAGATGTAAAGTAGTCAACATATGTTAGAACTCTATTAAATGTAGAAAGATGATACGAAAGGTTGATTTTTTGAATATCACTTGAGTGTTTAAAAGCGAGCGTGTAAAATTTATTGCTAAGTATCGTTTGGGGGATGGGAGAATCTAAACCAGCACCAGAATCATACTTTACAGTAGCATCTATAGTCTCTATGTTTACCTCTAATCTATCTTTTTTAGTAAAGTTATACCCTAGTTTAGCGTTTAAGGTTCGATTTTTATAAGGATCTTTTTCGTAGTGTAAGGCATCACCTCTTTTACCATAATTTGGGCTGCCATGTTTTGGTTCAGCAGCAGAGTATCCACTGTTGTCATATATGGAAGCACCTATTAAGATGTCAAAATTATCTTGGGCATATGATGAGATAAGTGAACCTATCTTCGTGTTAAAAGAACCATATTCTAAGTTTGTCCTTGCATGGAGCCCTTTTTTTGCAGTAGAAGTGATGATGTTGATAACCCCGCCACTTGCATCTGCACCCCATACACCAGATTGAGCACCTTTTATGATCTCTATTTGTTTTACATTGTAAAGCATGATTTGTGAAAATTCTGCTGCTGCACCGACAGCAGTTGGGTTGTTGTACCTTACACCATCTATGAGTACCAAGAGGCGTTTTGTATCCATACCACGGATAAACATTGATGTTGCTTTTCCTGGACCACCATTTTGTGTCATAGCAATGCCACCAAGGCGGTTAAGTGCATCTGCTAGGTTGGTTATGCGAGCTTCATTGAGCTGATCTTTTGTGATGATAGTCATACTATCTGTTAAGTTTTTCTTATCTACATCAGTTCCAAGAGATGCACTTACCTCTATGGGAGCTAAAACAACCTCTTTAGCATGAAGTTGGCTTAAAAGAGCGACTGAGATGAGTGATAGTTTTATTGCATTGTTCATTGAATGTATTTTCCTAAATTTTATATGGTAGTTGAGAATGATGAGTTGTTTAAAAAATTATGATTTAGGAGGGGATGCTATCTTGATAGTAAGTGGTTTTCCGCTAAGAGTGGAAACAGAATTTGAGAGTGCTGAAATCTTGAGTTGTGACACAAAAGCTTGAATAGCTGCAAGTGTAAAGTAACTCTTACCAAAACCAAGTGGAAGCATCTCTTAAATCCTTTTTATATATTGCCATTGCATAGCAATACTTTAGGATTATAACAAATAAACTTAAAATTTTAAATAAAGAATCATTACTTAGAACCAATTCTCTCGTTCCTAAGCTCCAGCTTTGGAATGCATATATTTGCTTATGATCGGTGTTATAGTTTTGTAAGGAGGTGTTATTGATATATACATTCCCATCGGGGACGATGGGAACGAGTTAATTCAGATTAGAATTTGTAAGTTGCAGCTATAGTAACACCCATTTGAGAGTGAGTTACATTAGCAGTAGAAGCACCAGCTGTTGCAGCATTACCTCCTGCCTGAGCCACCATACCAGCAGTCATACCTGATGTATTATAAGAAACTGTAACTTTTGGTGCATATACAACAGCAGCATTTAAAGACAATGCATCACTAATATTATAACCACCACCAATAGTCAAGTGTTCTTTAACTACACCTGGGAAACCTGACAAGTTGAAGAAATTGATTGCACCACCATCATAAGTTTGAGGATTACCTTGAGCATTTGCTTGTTCAGCAATTGGTGATTTACCATAGTTAAAACCAGTTCTAAATGCCCATGAATTTGTAGCATATTCATAACCAACAGCAACTGTATTTTGGTCTTTCCAACCAAAGTCACCATATCCAGCTGCCTTAGACCATTGAATGTTTTTATAGTCTATTGCTATTGTATTTCCAGACATAGCATAAGACAGACCAAGACCAATCTCAGCAGGTTGATCCAGTTTATCACCAGATTTAACTGATTTTACACCAAAATCAGTTAATGCTGAAGCAATATTATTAGCATATTTCATTGCAATTTTTGATTTATACACTGCAGCTAAAGTTAAACCTTCAACTCCAGCATCTTTCATATCATAAGAAAGTCCGAGTTCATAGCCAAAACCTGTACTACTTGATTTTGGATTATTTGAACGAGAATAAGCACCAGTAGTTGGGCTTTGCTTAGTATAGTTCATTTGAAGGACACCATATTGTAGTACAGGAGCCAAACCAATAGTAAATCCAGAAGTTGAATAAGAAACAGGAATTGCAACTTTTGCAATTGATAAAGCAGTAGTCATACCAAAAGAACCATTTGTTCCACTTGCTTGAGCAGCTGTATAGCCCGCAACTGTACTTTTATAATCAGTACCCATACCAGCTACACCAGTTATAGAAACGCCATATACTAAACTCTCATTAATTCTTTGTGCAAAATAAATCTCAGGGATAACACTTGCAGGAGTTGCACTATCAGCCATAGTTGGTGCAGCTGTACTACCTGCAGCAGCAGAAGCAGCGTTTGAACCAAAAGAAACTGATGGAGCAAAGTAAGTTGCAACACCTGTTATTTCCATATTTTTAACAGAGCTAATCATAGCAGGATTCGCTAAAGCAGATTGTGCACCAAAACTTTTAGCAATACCAACACCACCCATCGCACGAGACTGAGCACCTTGACCGATCATAAGATCACCGTTTGTTGCGAAAGCTGATGTAGCACCTAGTAATAAAGAAGCACTTAATGCTAATTTGATTGTTTTTTTCATATGTTCTCTCCTCAGAGTATTTAAAATTAAATAGCGAAAACTATTTCGACTGCAAGTATTATATGGGAGTTATTTTAAATTGAAACTTAAACGATAAAATAGAATAATTACAAATAGTTATATAACAGATTATATTTTCACTATTATAATGCATAACAATATCTTCTATCAAGATTATATATATTTGTCTTTAAATATGATACATAGATAATACCTACTTATAAAATTAATTAATTAATCAATGTACAAT